>JACCDU011185616.1_pt1 | contig 10417 bp, 15 predicted proteins | sample 7446081 | NCBI WGS metagenome assembly JACCDU01 (sample SAMN15323447, study PRJNA562643) | freshwater metagenome | isolation source: river surface water | place: USA:Blue River Watershed | collected 2017-08-17
ACCGATCTCAGATACTTCAACTGGTTGGTTGATTGGAATCTGTGATTGACCAGACTTAGGATTAAACACATAGTCGCCAACAAACTTTTCTAGTCGATTCGGATCTTCATCAGCAACACCTTTATCGACTGCCATCTTGATCTTTTCCCAAGAAATACACTTCTTAGGATAAGGACCACCGATTACATCGTACGGGCTGGCATCATCCTGAATAGCTAGAAGAGCGATGACGTCTTGTGGATTGAACCCAATATCAGAATCAATGAACATCAAGTGTGTTGCACCAGATCTCATGAATTCATCGCAGCAATAATTTCTAGCACGAGTAATCAATGACTCGTTAAACAAGAAATACAATTGCAGTTGTACTCCATACTGAGTACATAGTGCTGCTAGATCCGCCACTGACCTAGCAAACATTCCTGCACACTGACCACCGTACATGGGAGTAGCCAGGAATAACTTTCGCTGTCGAAGTTGTTCGACTGGAACCTTTACTTGAAACCCATTATTAGTTTGTTCTTCACTCATTCAATTCTCCTTTATTTACTTTTCCAACAGTCACATATTTGACATTTTTTAGACACCGAGTCAATGGGGATATTTCTATAACATACGTCGCCAGATATAGGTTCTGTTTTAAGCAGATCAAATATAGAGTTTTCTGCTGGAGAAAGTTTAACACTCTTAATTTGTTCATCTTCTACATCATGATCTTGTACATATAATTGAATCATTGCATAGTGTATGATTTTTAAAAGATCTTTTTTATTATATCCATCTTTCTTTCCATATCGCTTAGCATACTTCATTATATTACCAATGCAAAATCCTGTACCGTGGCCTGCATCAATAATCATGTCAGTTGCTTGATACTTACCGCTGTAGTGCTGAGTGTATGTAGAATCTATATATGATTTTATTTCTTGCAACGCACTATCTTCATTGTATTTGTAATCGATCATTGTAAAAACTCCTCTAGAGTTGAACTCCTTTCATCCATTATCTTATGTGTCTTGTTCTGATTATATTGAAACACATGTGTGCTATCAATCATTTCTCTATTTCCCATTAGGTATTCACGTATTTCTGTAGCCATGTCAACCGCCGTTTGCACTGGAACATTCTGACAAATGTGATTAAATGATCTTCTAGCATTGAGTAATTCAAAGTCTTCAGGCATTCCCATAATCGACATGGCTTCTCGATAAGTGATAAATCTATCTTCATGGGGATGAGTTAAAGTTAGTGGGTAATGACTTACAAACGCGCCGATGTAGCCCTTAGGAACAGTTGTACCTCTTTGCATCACGTTCTTACCATCATTGAGCTTGTCAAACTTATACATGCATTTTCTAATTTCTTTCTCATACCCCCTGTTATTCATCCAATCTGCGATTTGCTTGTAGTTGTACCCCATCTTTTGAGCGTACATTACAATGTTTATTTCTTTATCTGTTTCAATAGTATCAAAGAATTCACGATGAGAGATACCACCATGAATCTCCTCAAGAACAAACTTATAATATGGATCATTGGTTGGTGTGTTTGGATTGATTGGTTCCATTTGTTTATCAGTCTTTACACCCAAGATCACTTCTTCAATTCTAGTTAATGGTGTATTATAGTAGTTTAGTAATGGAACACGATCACCCTGCCAGAAAAAGTAAAACGTTCTATCACGAACCTGCGGAACCCCATGAAGCAGCGATCGTGTCTTATAGATCGTCATGCTGTAGCCATTATCACGACCGATCTTATACATCTGTGCACGAATGTTGATGCCGATTTTACCTATCAGTTGCGGTGCGTTTTCACCCCATAGGACTTTTGGTTTAAGTTCAGACAAGACGTACTTAGTAGTTTCAATCAACCATTTGTTATTAGGGTTATCATCACCATAACCTTGGGATAACATCGACAAGCCTGCACATGGGCAAACAGAACCAATCACATCAACTTTCTTATCTGGTTTTGCATCGTCATCTAGAACATAATATGGTATACTATTTTGAAAATAATTGACAATATGAGAATCATTTTTGCTAAAAGCTTTATAAGACATAAGATACTCAGGAGGAGTACCAAATGCCTTCATTGAGCCTATTGTTTCACCGCCTATGAGCGGGACTATAGTTGCGTGTTTAAACATGCTTTTGTATCTTCACCATCAAGTCAGTGAACACATAAGACGAATCTTGGTGTTCTTTGTAAAAATTATATGCCATATGCCGATGTTCGTCTCTCATCACATCATCGGATGACAAGTTTTTTATCAACTGTAATGCATCCCCCATGTTATTTTCAGACAACCAAATCGTGCCACTATCTTTACATTCAGTTAAAGGTTTGCCTTGTGCTCGATGAATGCATGCATCACCATATTCTTTACGGAACACTGGGATGGTTCCGATTGCAGCCAGCTCGCAGTGTGTGTATTCAATGGAGTGCTTGATGAATCGTGGTGCTAAAATAGAAAGCTGGTAGCAGAAAGCTGTCTTTGCGGCCCTCTTCAACATATTATCATTTTTATACAAACTAAAGCATGCTGCATAGTCTCCATAGTGTTTAGATAGATCTATTTTATCAGGATCAAATGGTGTAGGACTAATATAATTTATGAATCTATCTTCGTGCTTTGCTTTAAAGTCTATGAAAGCGGGTGATCTTTCAATTCCTTCAAGTGTAGTCAAATAGTGATTAGGCTTCAAGTACTTATTATGAAAATCCAACATCATGTTATAACCTTTCCATGATGTTGTTCTTCCAATCCATTTATGTGACTTTGGATCTTGTTCTTCGATTGGTTGCCAATACTTTTCTCTCAATTCATCAAACATCATTCCTGGTTGGAAAGTATAAAACGGCTTCTTCTCTTCTTCAAAAAAGTTCATCAAAGAAGCAGCTGTTCCAGTAGAATGATCTTCATTGACTACAGTAGCAAAATCACCAGTGTCGCTGTGTGCAAAGATAACTTTTGCTTTGTCAATAGATTCTTTTAATGCTTCATTACGCTTGATAGAATGCATGATATGATCATGTTGTATAAGTACAAATGGCTTATTCACAGATTCCAAGACACGCTTGTAGCCATTAACGCATTCATCACCATGGCCTTTACCACGATCGTTGCTCTTGGATGGAAGTGAGTTAAGGATGATCAAATCAGCACGATTACACCTGTCTATGATCTTATCGATCTCAGACGTCGATGAGAACTTATATTCCTGTAAGTTCTTTACTTCATGACACTTCTTTCTCGACCAAGTCTTATCTTTAGATGCAACTACTGTGTATGCATAGTTATTTTTTTCAAACCACTTGCATAGTTCTACAGTGTGTTTTGTTACGCCGCATCCTTCAACGCCACGTACTAATAGTACTACAATGTCTTTAATCATAAATATAACTTCTACACTCTTCTAATATCAATGATTCAAATGCTTTGTCGTTTAATTGACGATTCCTTGGTGACGGGTGGGGTAGCTTAAAATGATCTATGTTTAACTTCTTCAAAGCTTTAGATGGGAAGTCACCGAGAGCTAATACTTTATACTTTTTATTTATACTTTTCTCGAGTAGGTTATAATCAATTTTATTGCTTTTGTATTCACCACGCACATCAATACAATTGATGAAAGAGAAATTCTTAATACCTAGATGATCCATCCATCTAAGTAGTGTAGAGAATGTTGAGTTCTTATATACTCTTACACGTGTATGTCGGTTTGATGGGTTAATCCCTACGACAATAACTCTAGATGCATCCTGAATCATACCAATGATATTCCAGATTGACTTCATCAAACATGTTTTTTGTAATCGCAAAAGAGTCTAACCATCTTCCTTCAAACTCATTTAATGAGATCTCTGGTGTATATATGATGATTTTTTTAACGCCAACTTGAATAACACCTTTAGCGCATTCTGAACACACAGGCAAGCCGTATACGTAAAGAGTGGATTCGTTCAATGAAACGCCATTAAGAGAAGCATTGTATATGCAATTCATTTCAGCATGAACCATGTACTTATACTTTTCTTGCTTGTCTGCTAGTCGCTTGGATGAATCACGTATTCCTCGAGGGAATCCATTATAACCCTGTGACAAGATTTGACCGGAGTGACCTACAGTTACAGCACCTACACAAGTAGACGGGTCTTTAGACCATCGTGATATGTGCTTAGCTAGCTCACAATATTTGTAATCCCAGTCAGGAATTATTCTTTGATCAGATGAAAGTGTCTCTCGTAGATGTGAAGAGATCCCACGTTCCATATTATATCTCCAAGTTGAATTCCAAGTTCATCACATAATTGAAGTGCTACGTATTGCTGCCATGCAAAATCGTTCTTGTATCCATAGACTACATCGTTTGATCTCATGTTGACGAGTGCATGTAACTTATCATCTCGGATCAAGTACTGAACAGTATTCGTACACATAAAGTCATTCATGCCAAGAAACTTATGATCATAATGCATGAATGGTCTTGTATAGATCATGATAGCACGACGAGAATTTGGACGTTCTCGTAGTTCATTCAGAACATTTTCATACTGACTACCATTCTCACCATTATATATGCACCATCCATAGTTTGAATTGATATATCCATGTTCGTCAGCTACATCTTTCCATACTTTTGGAGCACCACCTGGGATGTCGTTTACATTCAATGACTCAGACTTATACCATTCGAGCTCACGCATGATATAGTCGTTATCAACTGTGCCAAAGATATATGGTTCATCCGCAATGAACTGTGCAGCGATCAGCTCAATAGTCTTAACACCAGTTTTATCGATAACAAAATCTTGATTAACTAGAGCATCAACAAAATAATTACGTATATGATTAACTGTATCCATTAGCCACAACTCATTCTAGTCATCTTCCAGCAATCACAATCAGTACACATGCGATTTGGATTTTTACTCTTACAATCAGCATAATAAGGTTCATCTTCAATAGATTGAACCAACTCTTCAGTTACGGTTGGTTCAATTTTTCGATTGAAGATATCTCGGAATCGATTCTGGCCTTCCATCTTAAACCTAAGCCATGATACGGCAAATGAACAGTAGTTGATGATATCTTTATACGTATCTTCTAAAGATTCAAAATTAGGATTATTGTGTGCTGCAGCTTCGAGCAAAGACTGTGCACGATAAACCTTGCCCTGAATAGTATCATGGATGGTGTCGATACCGCGACGATAATGCATCGCTTGTACTACGTTTGAGTTTGGATTCTGATAATCGTTTGATTTCTTTGTTTGAAGATCAATGCATTCATTGAGAACTTTGATAGATTCTTTTACGTTGTGCATGGCTCACCTGTATTTTGAAGGAGAAAGTTCACAGAGACGTTTACTGAATTCTAGATTATACACATTTTCAAAATTATGTAAATTCTTTTTTTCATACATTCTACACGTATCACCGTTGAAGTATTGTGTAAAGTATTGTCTTGGCTTAAGAGATTCCCACACGATTATGGGATCGTCTTTACCAGAAGGTATCTCGACAAAGAACAAATGATCTACATTATCACACTTTCTCCATTGAGAACTTCCTAAAGCAAAGGCGTTATACTTTTTAATAGGCACAAGTGTTTTTACTTCTACAGTAAAACGATCGTTCATCACCATATCTTTTACTGAATCAAATTTGCTTTCATTTAAAGTAATGGTATTTCCACGAGATCGTAAGACATCTTCAACGATATCTTCTCCTATCTTCCCAATAATCTTAATCTTTTCAGCACGATTCATTAGAATAGCTTTTCAAACTTACCAACATTATTTTTGTGAGAAGGTGCTCGCCAACCCTTGGGTTTAATAAGATCCGGTAGACCTAAAGGGTTAGGACGAGATTCCTTGACACCAACTTCTTTCTTCATGTTGGCAGAATGGACACGATTCCAAGCCTTATACGAGTCAACACCAAATGAATCTAACGTGCCAATCGCAACCACACATAGATCGATAAGTGCATCCACCACGTCTTCAGCCGATTTAGCAGTCTTAAGTTCATTAAATTCTTCCTCAAGAAACTTGATACGAAATCGTGCAAACTCCATAAGCTTCTCATTATCAAACTCATTTACTTTTTCATTAACACCATATTTCTCATGCATCTGCGCAATGTCTTTAACCCAATTCTTGCTCATATTATTTCTCCACAGTGAGGGCATAACTTTTGTGATTCTTGCTTCATATCACGAACAAGTCTCTTTAACTTTTTAGATTCTACTACTAGATCTTTTAGGAAGTGTTTTGACCTTTCTTTTTTAGGCTTACTTATTTCTTTTTTAATATCTTCTTTGATTTTTGTCAAACGACCTTCAAAGACAGAAAGATATGTAGTTAGAACTTTATTCATTATAAACTAATCCCATAATAAAATAAACGGCCCGAAGGCCGTTTATTAGTTAAATATTAGAACTTAACTTTCAATTGTGTTGCTAGCATAGTATAGTTAGCATTCCAGTCGTCGTCGAGTCTTGTTTCAACGTATGGCCCAACTGAAACTTGTTCATTGAACTTATAGTCTACACCCATCTGATAACGTGACTGTTCAAATTCCATATCGGAAACATTGTTGTAGAAGTCAACGCTTGCCCATGGAACGACCTTATCGGTTAACTGATAATATGTCCAAGCACCAGCACGGAAGCGTGCATAGTCTTCTCTTTCCGTAACAACATCATCCTCAACGTCGAACATACGATACTCGATTCTTGGGCGCGCGCGGAAAGACCAACGATCGGTTACTTGCCATGATAGACCAGTGTATTCAAGCCATGGCCGATATTCCCATTGCTTGTATGCGTCGCCATCTAGACCGCGAATATCATAACCTGGATCGCCATTGATTCCATTATCTTCACCTAGCTCATCTTCTGCATAACGGAATCCACCAACTAGACCATTTCCAAATGCGTACTTAATTTCATGGTGATCATAATCATCTTTGAAATAAGTACGGAAGGTGTACGTAAGAGGACCATGCTCAATTGAAACATTGTTTTCAACGAATTCAAAGTCATTGTCTTCGGCGTGTGCTACTAGGGCGAGCGCACACATTGCTGCAAAAATAATCTTCTTCATCTATTTCTCCTTACAGTTTAAATTATTGTTTATTTTTTTCTACTTTCTTTTTAGACGCCTTTTTTTCTTCATCTAAAAATTTAATTTCATGTTTTCCTTCGTTTCCATGCATCAACATAAGTTGATCTAAGTTTTCATATACAAATGTATAGTCTACTTTTAGAAAAGAAAGAGAACACTTATCATCCTCATGGACATATCCCTTAGCAAAAGGTTCTTTTTTTTCATCTACTACAAAAAATGGTCTCATGTTAATTCCTATCCAACAGCTACTTCTTCGTTTTTAAGAACCATCTTTGGAGAAGCTTTAAATCTTTTTTTGATTTTATTTTGATCACGTTTAGCACGTTGTACGTGAGCAATGTTAGCTCTTCTTAAATAGTTTACACCTTCTAAATGATCATACTCATGTTGAAAACAACGAGCAGTCATGCCGATAAACCTTTCAGTATGAGTTTCACCAAACGCATCTGTATATCTAACTCGAATCCAAACTGGTCTCTTTATTTTAACAAACAAGAATGGATGCGAAAGACACCCTTCTTCCAAGGAAACTTCTTCTTCAGACGTGGCTAAAATTTTTGGATTAAAACAAACTTTAACTGGTTCTGATCTTATCACAAACACTCGATATGGTAAACCACATTGATTGGCTGATATGCCTAATCCGTTGTGATTATTCATAGTAACGATCAATCTATTTGTAAGTACTACGGGATCAATAGGAGGATTTGTAAAATCAAATTGATCTAGTTTAGAATGTAGAATTGGGTGATTACTTTCCACTAAGGTATAAGGTTCAAATAAAACTTCTTCACTCATATTAAAACTTCTCCTTTAGCATCAAAAATTTCATGTGGATATCGCCAGTATTTATGATTTTATGAAACTTCTTCTGTGGTGCTAAAACTATATCGTTATGGTTTACATATATTATATTTTTTTCTAATTCAAATACACCCTTTCCTCCAACAAAAACATAGATGCAATCACTGTTTTCATAATGAAATAATTTTGTAGATTTATTTCTATAAAGAACGTATGAATAGATCCATATGTTTCCTAGTTGTTTATTTTCACGAACTGTACAATACTCATCATCTTTTATTATTTCACCGTCTATCTCAAACAAGTTATGTTTCATTATCATGCTGCTATCTTACTAAAGTTCTTTTTCTTTTCAAATTTGATGACGGAATGGAACTTATCATACAATGAATCACCTTTATGAGAAATAACAAAAACGTTTGTATCTTGGGTGAAAGTTTGAAGTATCTTCAAGAACTCTTCTGTTCCTGAGTTATCTAGTGATGAGTCAAATATCTCGTCCATGATAAGAAGGTTAGTACTGGCGCTGTTACGTAGTTTAGCAATAGCTCTCCATGTAAATAGTAGAGCCAAGTCAATCCTAAGTTTTTCACCTTCTGAAAAAGATTCATAGCTAAATTCATCCCTATATCTTGATTTGATTTTTTCTTCGAAGCTTTCATTCAATTCAAAGTTGACAAAAAAATCCATACTTGCTAGATATTTATTTATCAACTTATTCATGATGGGTATATATTGTTTTATGATTTTGGTTTTTATACCATTATCTTTTAGCACGATAGAAGCAATTTCTTGCAGATTTCTATGCTCAGCTAGCTGGTTCTTGTTTGTTATGTGATCCTTTAGTTCTTCAGTCAAACTATCTAATACAGATGCATCTTCTTCAATCTTCTTTGATTGCTTTTCAACATGCATGATATTGTTTTTGAGAGATTGAATAGTCGCTTGGCAGATGTTGATTTTCTGCGTTAAACTGACAACTTGTTTTAATTGAGTATTTACTTCAATTTCAACTTGCTGAATCTGAATTTCACGTTCTAGAGCTACTTTCTTTTCATCTTCAAGTTTAACAATAGCTTCATCGATTTCAACTAGTTGCTTATTCTTATCATCCATTTTTGAAAGCTTGAAGTCAACTTGTAACTCCTGTTTACACGTTGGGCAGTTGTCGTTGTCATGGTAAAATGATATGTCATTAGCGATCTTTAGCTTCTTTTCTACTAGGTTATCGTTTAGTTGTTGGATCTTTCTAAGTCTAGAAACGTTCTTCTCTTTATCGGCGATGGTCTTTACCAACTCATCCATTTTTTCGGTAAGGTCTTTTTGCTCAGACAGAAGTTTATCATGCTCCGCTTGTTCGATGTCTATCTTTTCTTGATAGGAAGAGATCAGTTCTAGATTATTAGTTCTCAAGTTTTGCAAGTTAGCTTTATGAAGTTCGATCTTTTGCTCAGTTAAAGCTATGTTCATATCGAGCGTCATTAGTTCTTCTTTCGTCTGCTGCATCTTTCCTTTAAGTAATGTATTCATTGTAGAAAAGATTTGAATATCTAAAAGATCTTCAATAACTTCTCGACGATGAGCAGCCGGCAATTGCATAAAAGGCGTGAACGAAGCAGACCCAAGGATAACAATCTGAGAAAATGATTTATGATTAAGCTTTAATATGTGCTTTTCAAGTGTTTCTTGGTATTCTTTTGTTTCAGCGTTCTGATTTATTAGTATGTTATCCTGAAAGATCTCGAACACGTTAGGTTTCATGCCTCGTGTGATCTTATACTGTTTCTTTCCGGTCTCAAACTCAACTTCAACCAATAAGTTTTTACTATTGATTGAATTCAACAGTTGAGGCTTATTGATCTTACGAAACGGTTTTCCATATAAAGCAAACGACAAAGCATCAAGGATGGTAGACTTTCCTGCTCCATTCTCACCAACGATGAGAGTCGTATTGGATTTCTTAAGATCTATTTCTGTAAATACATTTCCTGTACTTAAGAAATTCTTCCATCTAAGTTTTGAAAATACTATAGACATATTATTCTACTGTTAATGCTTCACTGTATAATTCATGTAAAAACTTACTTAGTTGCTTTGATCTATCTTTACTTACCTGTCCAGCGTACTTAGTAAGCAGAGTCATGGTATCTTCTGCGTCTTTTAAGATGTCTTCATCGACTTCAAGATTTAGATTCAAATGATCTTCTACAACTTGTAGATCAGCTACACCAGCTTTTTCAAGTTTGTCGATGAACATATCGAACATATGAGGATTGGTTTTGTTTTTTACAATGACTTTAATAACACAACCTTTGAATGGCTCAAAGTCGTATAGCAGCACATCTTCGAGTTGCATGTCACTGTCGTTGTAGTGCAGCTTATGAAAGATCTTATTTGGATTCTGTACGAAAGTTAGCTGGCGTGTCTTAGTATCAAAGACATGAAACCCTCGGGGATCGTCGTAGTCTGACCAC
>JACCDU010760676.1_pt1 | contig 10416 bp, 9 predicted proteins | sample 7446081 | NCBI WGS metagenome assembly JACCDU01 (sample SAMN15323447, study PRJNA562643) | freshwater metagenome | isolation source: river surface water | place: USA:Blue River Watershed | collected 2017-08-17
CAATTGAATTGAATCGCGAAAGGATTGAACATGTCGATACGCGTTTTATTGTCTTCCAAGCACAAGGTGGTTTCCGAAGGGATTGCCGCCGTATTGCGAACCCACCATGACATGAACCTGGTGGGGATTTCGGAAAACACCGAACGCACAGAAGCGCTGTGTGATGAAACCCAGCCGGATGTGGTGCTTGTGGGCATTCATTCGAACGGAGTGCAGGAACGAGACCTCATGCAAAAGCTCTCGCATGCTTCGGCGCCGCGCCACATCGTGGCTTATTCCAGCGAGTCCGATCGTCACGGCATCATCGAAATTCTGGACGCGGGGGCCAAAGCCTATGTGTCCACGACCAGCAGCATTGATGAGTTGATGTCAGCGATCCGCGCGGCCGCAGCGGGTCGTACTTTTTTGTGCCAGTCTGCCGCCAGCCAAATGATGGAGAGTGTGCGCCAGTCCCGTTCCGGTGACATCGCGGTGCGTTCGCATTTGGGCGGACGTGAGGAGCAGGTGTTGCGCCTGATTGCCGATGGGTATTCGTCCAAGGAAATTGCCCGCAATTTGCAGATTGCCCCCAGCACCGTGGAAGTCCATCGCCGCAACATCATGCGCAAGGTGGGCTTGCACAAGGTGGCCGATTTGACGCGTTACGCCATCCGCAATCAGATGGTGTCGGTGTAGCGCGTCAGCACTGCTGTAGTTTGGCGGGGTGCTGTAGCAGGCGTTCGTATTCCTGCTGGATCACGCCATAGCATTCGCAGACCCTGTTTTCGAGTTCGGCGCGGTCGAGCACGGTGATGTGGCCGCGCGAGTAGTGGATCACGCCGTTCTTCATCAGGCGTTTGGCCGCCAGCGTCACGCCTTCGCGGCGCACGCCGAGCAGTTCAGACATGAGTTCGTGTGTCATCGCGATGGTGTTGCCATCCATGCGGTCCAGTGTGAGCAAGAGCATGCGGCACAGTTGCTGATCCAGCGTATGGTGCCGGTGGCATACACCGATCTGGGCCATCTGCGTGATCATGGCCTGTGTGTACAGCAAGAACAGGCGCTGTACTTGTTGGTTTTGGGTGAAGCTGCTGAGCGCCACGCTCAAAGGCAAGCGCACAGCTTGTCCCGCTGTTTGCACCATGGCGCGGTTATGGCTTTTGCCGCCCCCCATGAGTTGGTACATGCCCACCAATCCTTCCCGCCCGGTCATGACCACCTCGGTGGAGGCACCGTTGCTCAGCACATAGATCCACGAGATGATGGCTGTTGTGGGAAAGTAGACATGCCCGAGGATCGCCCCTGGTTCGTACAGCACTTTGCCCAAGGGCAGGTTGATGATTTCAAAATGGGGTGCCCAATCTGCATAGGTCGCACCGGGCAACAAAGCAAGAATGTGGTTTTCTTGAAATTGCCGCTGCACGGGCATTTTTTGTGAATTTGACACCTTTTGAATTTATCAGGGTTTGCCCTCTTTGATTGTTCGGCATCGCACATTTCGTGTGCGCTGTGGCAAAAAATGCACGCAGCGGGTGCATTCAGGCCGGCTTGCCACCTTGGGCTTGGCGGGTCAGTCCTTTCAGGTCGAGGATGTCCATGGACCCCCGTTTGTAATTCAAAAGACCTGCTTCCTTGAGGGACACCGCCGCCAGGGTGATGCTGACACGGCGCACACCCAGCATGTGGGCCAGTTGCTCATGGGTCAGGTTCAGCTGCAATGAGCCCGAGCGCTGGGCGCACAGCACCAACCAGGCGGCCAGGCGGGTCGGCACATCATCGTATTGGACGGATGCCGCCATTTGGGCGATGTCATGGGTCGTTTGCCACAGGTAGCGGGCAACTGTCCACAGCATGGACGGGTGTGCTTGCAGGAGCTGTTGCAAGGGGACACTGGGCGTTCTCCATGCGGCACCAGCGCGTTGCACTTCGTAGCGCAGGTGGGTGGTGTTTTGTCCCAGTGCCATACCCAAACCCAAAGCACTTTCCGAGCCGAGCACGCTCACAGCCAGTCGTTTTTTGTGTTCTGCCTGGACCCACAAGGTCACACATGCCCCGGTCAGAAAATAGATCTGGTCCGCGTCATCGGCACCAGCCAGGCACAGGTTTTGGCCTTCAGCCAGCGCAACAGGCTGGCAGATTTGCTGCAGCCGGTGCCGATCTTCATCGGACAGCTGAAAGATGAGACCGTTGCTTGAAAAATTCACAAAGAGCACCCGGCGGTACGGTGGATTGGCGCGTCATTTCTGCAAATACCCAAAAGTCAGCAGAAATCAAACAGTATGAAACGCTAACGAGTATATGTCGCAATGATTCTGAAGATAACCATGAATTTCCCGAAAATATGTTCGGCAAAGAACATAAGATAATGGAAGTCTTAAAAGTACAAAATTCTCTGCAGTGACGACTTTTTCGGTTGCTGACGATTTCAAGGCCTTGACATTGAGCACTCAGAATTCGCTGTTGGACCTGTTACACCAGGACATTCCCCGAGCTTCGGACTTTGAGATGGCGCGTGTCTTCTTGTCCCAGGGCCCTTTGACTTTGTCCGATGAGGTTTACTTTCCTGAAGATGCTTTGGTGAGACTGTCCCAGACCAGCCCCAGTCGTCCGGCGGTGGATGTGGCAGTGGTCGGGCGTCATGCTTGTGTCGGGCCCGCGGACCTGTGGGGGGCGCAGATGCAAGCCGTGGTGATGGTGCCTGGTTATGCCTACCGGCTGGACTGGGCGGACATCCGGGCTCATGCGCAGCAATATTCGGCATGGCTGTGGCATACCACGGGGGCCACGCACGGGCTGATGGCGCAAATGGCACAGACCACTTTTTGTGGGCTGCACCACCCTGTCAGGCAGCGTTTGGCCAGCTGGCTGCTCATGTGTCTGGCTCAATACGGCGGGCATGACTTGGAGTTGCCGCTGGCGATGTTGCCCGCTTCGATGCAGGTGTCAGAGGTGGATGGCCTGAGCGCCTTGCGCGCTTTGGATGCCCAAGGTGCCTTGGCGCTGCGCAATACGCACATTGCGCAACTTGATGCTGAACGGCTGGCTGCTGTGGCTTGCCGTTGTCATGCCGTGGTCAGGCACACAGTTGCTGAGCCACCGCTTCAGCCACTTTGATGCCGTCCACGCCCGCCGACAAAATGCCGCCTGCGTAGCTTGCGCCTTCGCCTGCAGGGTACAGGCCACGGGTGTTGAGACTTTGGAAGTCGTTGCCACGCGGGATTTTGAGCGGTGAGGAGGTGCGCGTTTCCACGCCGGTCATGACCGCATCGGCCATGTCGTAGCCCTTGATCTTGCGCCCAAAGACCGGCAGCGCGTCGCGCATGGCGGCCACCGCGTAGTCGGGCAACACGTCGGCCAGGTCGCCCAGCTTGACGCCCGGCTTGTAGGACGGCACGACCTGGCCCCAGCTGCTGGAAGGGCGTTGCGCCAGGAAGTCGCCCACCAGTTGGCCGGGGGCTTCGTAGCTGCCACCGCCCACTTCAAAAGCGCGGGTCTCCAGCTGACGCTGCAGCACGATGCCCGACAGTGGATGCGGCACGGGCGGCTGTTGGGTGGCCAGGGCCTGCGCCTCTTGCGCCAGTTGCGCGCCAAGGGTCTCGCCAAAAGCAGCTTGCCACGCCGAGGTCTCCAGCGGGTAGTCGGGCGGATCGATGCCGACCACCATGCCGGCGTTGGCGTTGCGTTCGTTGCGTGAGTATTGACTCATGCCGTTGGTGACCACTCGGCCGGGTTCGCTGGTGGCGGCCACCACCGTACCGCCGGGGCACATGCAAAAGCTGTAGACCGCACGGCCGTTGGACGCGTGGTGCACCAGCTTGTAGTCGGCTGCGCCCAGCAGCGGATGGCCTGCATGGCGGCCCCAGCGGGCCTGGTCGATCACGCTTTGCGGGTGCTCGATGCGCACGCCAATTGAAAACGCCTTGGCCTGCAATGCCACGCCGCGCTGGTGCAGCATGACGAAGGTGTCGCGTGAGCTGTGGCCCAGGGCCAGCACCACATGGCGTGTGGCCAGCGTGTGGCTTTGGCCCGTGGTTTGGTCCAGCACCTGCAGGCCGGTGATTTGCTGGCCGTTGTCTGCGGGAGTGAGCAACACATCGGTGACGCGTTGCTCGAAGCGGATCTCGCCACCCAAGGCGATGATTTGCTCGCGGATGTGCTCGACCACCTTGACCAGCTTGAAGGTGCCGATGTGCGGGTGCGCCGCAAACAGGATGTCGGCAGGCGCGCCGGCCTTGACGAACTCATCCATCACTTTGCGGCCCAGATGGCGCGGGTCCTTGATCTGGCTGTAAAGTTTGCCGTCACTGAAAGTGCCTGCGCCGCCTTCGCCAAACTGCACATTGCTCTCGGGCTGGAGCACCTTTTTGCGCCACAGGCCCCAGGTATCCTTGGTGCGTTCACGCACCGTTTTGCCGCGCTCCAGCACGATGGGCCTGAAGCCCATTTGCGCCAGGCTCAGCGCCGCAAACATGCCGCAAGGCCCAAAGCCCACCACCACCGGGCGCTGGCCTTCTTGTGCGCCAAAGCCTGCGGGTGCATGGCAAGGGGCATGCCATGTCATGTCGGGCGTGGGCTGGATGTGCGGGTTCTTCTCGAACTTTTGCAGCAGCCGGGCTTCGGCCTGAGCATCGCTGAGCGTGATGTCGACGATGAACACCGCCAGCAACTCGGCCTTGCGGGCGTCAAAGCTGCGTTTGAACACGTGCAAGGTGGCGATATTGGAGGGCGCGATGTCCAGCGCCTTGGCGGCCAGCTGGCGCAGTGCGTCTTCGGGATGCGGCGGCGGGATGCGGTCTTCGTCGGTTTCAGATGGCGCGTCGGCAGCGCGACGCACTTCGACGGGCAGGGCCGACAGCGGGAGTTTGAGTTCGGAAATTCGGATCATGGTCGTGGCTTGTGGTTATCAAGCAAGAAGCCGTGATTATCCCCGCACTGAGCGCTGCCAACCCAACGGTGAACACAACTGTCACCCCGGACTTGATCCGGGGTCTAGAGTGGTGCCGTCATGGATCCCGGATCAAGTCCGGGATGACATGTTGAGAAGTCGCAGGGATGACGCGTTCAGACGTCTGCCGGTTGAGATCTTGACGCGTCATCTGTCACGGCATGTTGTCCTTAGTCCGGCATGACGTGTCGATGCTGGAGCACTCAAGCAGGCAAGAAGCCTTCAATCGACAAATAACGCTCGCCCGTGTCGTAGTTGAAGCCCAGCACGGTTGCTCCGGCGGGCAGTTCGGGCAGTTTTTGCGCGATCGCAGCCAGGGTCGCGCCGGACGAAATGCCCACCAGCAGACCCTCTTCACGGGCCGAGCGGCGGGCGTATTCACGGGCAGCTTCGGCGTCGACCTGGATCACGCCATCGAGCATGCTGGTGTCCAGGTTTTGGGGAATGAAACCCGCACCAATGCCCTGAATGGGGTGGGGTGCAGGTGCGCCGCCCGAGATCACGGGCGAGGCGGCAGGCTCCACCGCAAACACTTTGAGCTTGGGGAATTTGGCCTTGAGCACACGGGCTGTGCCGCTCAGGTGGCCGCCTGTGCCTACGCCCGTGATCAACGCGTCGATGCCGTCTGGGAAGTCGACCAGGATTTCTTGTGCGGTGGTACGCACGTGCACATCGATGTTGGCTGGGTTTTCAAACTGCTGGGGCATCCAGGCACCAGGCGTTGTGGCCACCAGTTCTTCGGCACGGGCAATCGCGCCCTTCATGCCTTTTTCGCGGGGCGTCAGGTCAAAGCTTGCGCCATAGGCCAGCATCAGGCGGCGGCGCTCGATGCTCATGCTGTCGGGCATGACCAGCACCAGCTTGTAGCCCTTGACGGCGGCCACCATGGCCAGGCCAATGCCGGTGTTGCCCGAAGTGGGCTCGATGATGGTGCCTCCGGGTTTCAGGGCCCCGGACTTTTCTGCGTCTTCGATCATGGCCAGCGCGATGCGGTCCTTGACCGAGCCGCCGGGGTTGCTGCGCTCGGATTTGACCCACACATTGGCGCCAGCGCCAAACAGGCGATTGATGCGCACATGGGGGGTGTTGCCGATGGTGGCGAGGATGTTGGCGGCTTTCATGTCAGGGTCTCCAGGATGAAACAACAAAAATGTCGGCCCATTGTGCGTGAAAGCTCAGACCCTTTGGGGCATGAGCTTATGCCCGCAGGCGATAATTAGGGGGTGAAGCTCGCCAGACCGCCGCTGGTGCAATCTCCGAAAGGAGGCACTGGAGGAACGTCCGGACTGCACAGGACAGCGCAGGAGGTAATACCTCTCCACCGTGAGGTGAGGATCAGAGCAACAGAGACGAGTCGGACCGGGGCAACCCGGTTCGGGTGAAACGGGCAATCTCTACGCGCAGCAATACCAAGTAGGCCAGCGTTGATGTGGTTCCGCAGAGTTGGCGGGTAGGTAGCATCGAGCCGGGTGGGCGACCCCCGGCCCAGAGTAATGGCGGTCACGCAGCGGGCAACCGCTGTGCACAGAATCCGGCTTATCGGCGAGCTTCACACTTTTTTCAGCCAACAAAAAACCCGCCTCGGCGGGTTTTTTGTTGGGTTTCGCAGACCTCAGCCGCGTGAAGGCATCAAGGTGCCAGCCAAGGCAAACACCGAGTTGGGCGCAGTGATCTTCAAGGTGCTTTTGGGCTTGGCGAATACGCCACGCTTGACTGCGGGCTGCGGCGCGGGCTCGACAGCCACACCTTTGGCGCGTTGCTCGGCCACCAGCTGGCGCAGGCTGATCGACTGCAGGTGGCTCAGCATTTTTTCGTTCAGGCTGGCCCACAGCTCGCTGCTCATCCAGCCGCCTTCAGCGGCCAGTTCTTCTTCGGAGGGGGCGTCCACGGCACCAACGATGTCGGCCATGGTGATTTTTTCGGCACTGCGGGCCAGCGAATAACCGCCACCGGGGCCGCGTGTACTCTCGACCAGGCCTTGCTGGCGCAGTTTGCTGAACAGCTGCTCAAGGTAGGACAGCGAAATCTGGTGGCGTACGCCAATGGCGGCCAGTGAAACGGGGCCGCGGTCTTCGCGCAGCGCCACGTCAATCATGGCGGTCACGGCAAATCGGCTTTTGGTGCTCAAACGCATGGTGTCTTCCTTTCTGCGTATTCAAGGCTTTCTGGGCCTTGGGGCGTTGCCTGCCTGCGGGGTCTGCAGAGGCAATTCGGTACTGATTTTCTCAGACAGATGCCTCAGATTGGGATTGCCCGTGTCAATTCAAGGGTAAATCCTGTGTAAATTTGTCGGAAATCAATGGGCGGGCTCAAAACCGTTCAAAACTCTCGAGCTGACGCCATTGGCCGGGCTCCAGCGGGGCCAGGCTGATGCGGCCAACGCGCTGGCGGCGCAGGTCTTGCAAGGGGCATTGCTGGTCCAGCCAGCGGCCCAGTTCCAGACCGTCGATGTCTTTGCCCGCAATGCGCAGCACTGTGACCGTGTCGGTTTGGCGGTTGATGCTGGCGCGCAGGCCTGGGCCGTTCAAGGCTTTGACGAGGCCTTCGGGCAATTGGCCTTGCAAGGTGGCCATCCATTCCTGCTCCATGGGGCTGCGGCGGTCTTCGAGGTGGCGCAACACACCGACATCGTCCGAAAAAATGCACAGACCGCTGGCCGGTGTGGGCAGGGGCATGGCGATTTGCAGTTTGGCCAGACGTTCTTTGCCCCACAGGCCCGCTTGCGGGGCTTTGAGTCCGGCGATTTTTTGCAGCCAGCTGTGGGTGCCGCCCGAGCCCGCAGGTTTGTGGACCACCAGGGTCAAGGGGGCCAGTGCCGCCATCGACACCATGCGGTTGACGGTGAGGGGCTCGTTTTTGACGCGCCGGGCCGGGTCGGTCACCACTTGACCGGCTACTTGCACGCCGCCGGCCACGATCAGGGCTTCGGCTTCGCGGCGCGAGCAATTCTGTTCTGCAGCCACGCGTTTGGCCAGGCGAATGCCTTCATCGGAAGAATTCATCACGTTGTTCACGAAAGGGTTTGTTCGCGGATGTGGTCCACATGCGCTTGCAGGGATCGGGCGGCCACCGGCCACAGGCGGGGCGGTACGTCGTCGTAGGCTTTTTCCACCCATTCTTGCAGGCTGCCTTGGGGCAGGGCCTGCATGGCGGCGGCGATTTTTGCCTCTCGCTTGAGGCGGTGCGTCTTCAGGTGCGTGATGGCCTGGTGGGCAAATCCCAGTACATGGCCGTGCGCGGGCAAGATGAATTCAATGCCGCCGGCTTCACAGGCGGCCGCCAGTTTGTCCAGCGAGTCGAGGTAGTCGCCCATGTGGCCGTCGGGTGGGTCGATCACGGTGGTGCTGCCGTTGAGCACATGGTCACCCGAGAACAGCAGGCCGTCTTCTTCAAGCACCAAACACAGGTGGTTGGCCGCATGGCCGGGGGTGTGTACCACGCGCAAGGTGTGGGTGACTTCGCCCGCCACGCCAATGCCTTGCAGCACCAGTTTTTCACCATCGGTCAGTTCGCGATCGGGCGTGAAGCGGCTGTTGGCGCGTGCTGTGGGCCGGGAGGCCAGGCTCAGGATGGGCGGTTTGTGGGGGCACAGCGCTTGCAGGGGAGCAGCGCCGGGCGAATGGTCCGAGTGCGAGTGGGTGCAGACGATGGCTTTGATGTGTCCGCCGGCCGCACGCCACAGGCGCTGCAGGTGGTCGTCGTCGGCGGGGCCCGGGTCGATGACGATGTAGCCGGTGTTCGGGTCGCCGACCAGGTAACTGTTGGTGCCGGGGCCCGTCATCACGCCGGGGTTGGGGGCCGTGAGGCGCTGCACGTTTTGGAGCAGAGGAACGGGCAAATCGGTTTGCCAGTCGAGGTGGTGCTGAATTTGGCCGTCGGGGCAGACCAGGGCCAGCTCGCCGTAGGGGGCTTCGTGCTCCATGTAGCGCGTTTCGTTGCCGGCCAGCCAGCCCGCACGCGGGCAGCTGGTCCATAGCGGTTCGTCGTTGACGGCGCAAGCTTGCAGCACGTCTTCGACCCGGGCAAAGGCTTGGAGGCGTTCCAGTGTGCGGATGGTCGGGAAGATGATGAAAAAGTCCCCCGCCGCGTGGCGTGCCAGCGCATCCACCGGACGCACCCAGACGGGCTCGAACTGCTCGGCCTCGTCGGCCACCGGGGTTTGGCCTTCGGGCATGCGCGCCACCAGAAAGGGCACGTCAAAGCGGCGCGGCAGGTCACGGTCGGTGATCCAGTGGGCCAGCACAAAGACCTGGTCGGCGGCCAGCGTCAGGTGTTGGTGTTGGCATTGCGTCGCAAAAGGGGCTTTGCGGTCAATCCGTGCGATGTCCGCGTTGTCGGCCCAGCGGCCGTCGGCATGGCGGGCGAGCAAGATGCCCAACTCTTCAAAGCTCTCGCGGATGGCGGCAATGGCTTGCGTGAGGTGCAAATCGCTTTGCTTGGCGCGGCGCTCTGCCATGCCATGAGACTGGGTGTCGGCTGCATCCACGCCGCCGCCCGGGAAGACATAGGCGCCAGGCGCAAAGCTGGCCGTCATGGAGCGGCGGGTCATCAGGACCTCAATGCCTTGCGGGCCGTCGCGCAGGAGCAGCACGGTGGCGGCTGGGCGCAGTGGCGCGGGTTCACGTTGGGGGTGCAGGAGTTGGGATGTGCGGACCATGTCCCATTATCAGGGGCGCACTGCCTCGGGCTGTCGTTCTGGTGCCGACCAAGGGCGATAATTGTGGTCATGCACATCCGCTTTACCAAGATGCAAGGAGCCGGCAACGATTTTGTCGTGCTCGACGAAACCCGTGGCCGACTGGGCCTGAGCACGGCCCAGTACCGTTTTTTGGCCGATCGCCACTTTGGCGTGGGGGCTGATCAAATCCTCACCGTGCGGCCTTCGCCAGCGCCGGGGCTGGATTTTGAATACGTGATCCACAACGCCGACGGTCGCGAGGTGGGCAACTGCGGCAACGGTGCCCGCTGCTTTGTGCGTTATGTGCGCGACAAGGGCCTGACCGACAAAAGCACCGTGCGTGTGAAGGTGCAGCAAGGCGAGATCGAACTGCGCATGAACCCCGATGGCCGCGTGACGGTGAACATGGGCGCGCCCGTGTTCGACTGGGCGCTTGTGCCGTTCAACCCGATTGGCCTCATCAGCGATCAGGTCAATGGCTGGCCGGTGTTTGACCTGGCACTGGGTGATTTGGGCATTGCCCGGGTGGGGGTGGTGTCCATGGGCAACCCGCATGCGGTGCAGCGTGTGGACGATGTGGACGCCTTCCCGGTGCTGGCCCAAGGCTCGCTGATTGAAAATCACCCGGCCTTCCCTGAGCGGGTCAATGCCGGTTTCATGCAGATCGTCTCGCGCAGCCAGATCAAACTGCGCGTGTTCGAGCGCGGCTCGGGCGAGACGCTGGCTTGCGGCACCGGCGCTTGTGCGGCGGTGGTGGCGGGCATTCGCCAAGGGTGGCTGGACAGCCGTGTCGATGTGCAGACCCACGGCGGTG
>JACCDU010000365.1_pt1 | contig 10412 bp, 22 predicted proteins | sample 7446081 | NCBI WGS metagenome assembly JACCDU01 (sample SAMN15323447, study PRJNA562643) | freshwater metagenome | isolation source: river surface water | place: USA:Blue River Watershed | collected 2017-08-17
ATCTGGGTGATCTTGATGCCCAGGTTGTTCAGTGCGCGAACAGCCGACTCACGGCCCGGGCCCGGACCCTTGATACGCACTTCCAGGTTCTTCACGCCGCATTCGACTGCAACCTTGCCAGCGGCTTCAGCAGCCACCTGTGCAGCGAACGGGGTCGACTTACGCGAGCCCTTGAAGCCAGCACCACCCGAGGTCGCCCACGACAGAGCATTGCCCTGACGGTCGGTGATCGTGATGATCGTATTGTTGAACGAAGCGTGAACGTGCGCGATACCTTCGGCAACGTTCTTCTTGACTTTCTTGCGAACGCGCGCGGAAGCGGCGTTGTTCGGGGATTTTGCCATGATGGGTTCCTTGTATCCGCTACAGGATTACTTCTTCAGCGCTTGCGCTGCTTTGCGCGGGCCCTTGCGGGTACGTGCGTTGGTACGGGTGCGCTGGCCGCGGACCGGCAGGCCACGACGATGACGCAGACCGCGGTAGCAGCCCAGGTCCATCAGTCGCTTGATGTTCATCGACAGCTCACGGCGCAGGTCGCCTTCGACGATGAACTTGCCGATCTCGTCACGCAGCTTCTCGAGCTCGTTGTCGTCGAGGTCCTTGACCTTCTTGTTGGTCGGAACACCGGTGTTCGCGCAGATCAGTTCAGCGCGCGGGCGGCCGATGCCATAGACGGCGGTCAGACCGACGACGGTGTGCTGGTGGTTGGGGATGTTAACCCCTGCAATACGTGCCATTCGTTATTCCTCGATCAATAACGTTAATTAACCCTGGCGCTGCTTGTGGCGCGGTTCGACGCAGATAACGCGAACAACACCCTTGCGCTTGATGATCTTGCAGTTGCGGCAGATCCGCTTTACTGATGCGAGCACTTTCATGATGGCCCTCTTTCTTTCAGTCTTCTAGTTACCTGGTTTTACTTTGTACGGAAAACAATCCGCGCCCTGCTCAAGTCGTAAGGTGTCAGTTCAACTGTCACCTTATCCCCCGGCAGGATGCGGATGTAGTTCATTCGCATCTTTCCGGAGATATGTCCCAGCACGACATGACCGTTTTCCAGTTTGACCCTGAAGGTAGCGTTCGGCAGGTTCTCCAGAACCTCACCTTGCATCTGAATAACGTCGTCCTTGGACATAGAGAAGCTTTAAATCCTTGTTCAACGGGTCGGCATGCCGCCCTTGAAATTTGCCTTGCGCAGCAGCGATTCATACTGCTGCGACATTACATAGTTCTGCACCTGCGCCATGAAGTCCATCGTGACAACCACGATGATCAGCAGCGAAGTACCGCCGAAGTAGAACGGCACATTCCAGCGAGCGATCAGGAATTCCGGCAGCAAGCAGATCAGCGTGATGTACACGGCACCTGCCAGCGTCAGACGCGTCAGGATCTTGTCGATGTAACGCGCAGTCTGGTCACCCGGACGGATACCCGGCACAAACGCACCACTCTTCTTCAGGTTGTCGGCCGTCTCTTTGCTGTTGAACACCAGTGCGGTGTAGAAGAAGCAGAAGAAAACGATCGCAACCGCATACAGCAAGGCATGAATCGGTTCGCCCGGAGCCAGCGATGCCGCCAGGTCCTTCAGGAAGCGCACAACGCCACTGGTGGTATCACCGGAGGTGAACCAGCTGGTGATCGTTGCCGGGAACAGGATGATCGACGATGCAAAGATCGGCGGAATCACGCCTGCCATGTTGAGCTTCAGCGGAAGATGGCTGCTTTGGCCGCCATACACCTTGTTACCGACCTGACGCTTCGCGTAGTTGACCAGGATCTTGCGCTGGCCGCGTTCGACGAACACAACCAGGAAAGTCACCAGCCCAACGATCAGGCAGATCAGGATGGCCGACAGTGCGTTCATCGAGCCGGTACGAACCAGTTCGAACAGGCCGCCAATCGCGTTCGGCAAGCCGGCTGCGATACCACCGAAGATGATGATCGAGATGCCGTTGCCGAGACCACGCTCGGTAATCTGCTCACCCAGCCACATCAGGAACATCGTACCAGTCACCAGCGTCACTGCGGTGGTGAAGCGGAACGCCAGACCCGGATCGATCACCAGACCGGCCTGCGATTCCAGCGCGATGGCAATGCCAAGTGCCTGGAAAGTCGCCAGCACCAGGGTGCCATAGCGGGTGTACTGGGTGATCTTGCGGCGGCCCGACTCGCCTTCCTTCTTCAGCGCTTCCAGCTGCGGCGAAACGACCGACAGCAGCTGCATGATGATCGATGCCGAGATGTACGGCATGATACCCAGCGCGAAGATGGTGAAGCGCGACAGTGCACCACCCGAGAACATGTTGAACATGCCAAGGATGCCGCCACGGTTCTGGTTGAACAGCGCAGCCAGCTGGACCGGATCGATACCCGGCACAGGAATGTGCGCGCCAACCCGGAACACGACGAGGGCGCCCAGCAAGAACCACAGACGGCCCCAAGGGAAGCCGCTTGCGGCGCTTTTCGCGAGTTTCGGAGACGTTGCCACGTTGCCTGACCTGTTCCTGTTGCTTGCGTTGCGAGTGTTACTTACTCGACCGAGCCGCCAGCGGCTTCGATTGCAGCCTTGGCACCAGCGGTAGCGACGATACCCTTCAGGGTGACCTTCTTGGCCAGCTCACCGGCCTTGATCACACGCACCGAGCGGGCCAGGTCCGACACCAGGCCAGCCTGCTTGAGCACCAGCAGGTCGATCTGATCGACTGCCAGGCTGGCGAGGTCACCCAGGCGAACTTCTGCCTTGAACGGCTTGGCTTGCGACTTGAAGCCACGCTTCGGGATACGACGCTGCAGCGGCATCTGGCCGCCTTCGAAACCGACCTTGTGGAAGCCGCCTGCACGGGACTTCTGACCCTTGTGGCCGCGGCCGGCAGTCTTGCCGAGGCCCGAGCCGATACCGCGACCGACGCGACGCTTAGCGTGCTTCGCGCCTTCAGCGGGTTGAATCGTGTTGAGTTGCATCTTGTTCTCCGTTTGTGACCGGTCTTAGCCGATCACTTTCACGAGGTAAGCGACCTTGTTGATCATGCCGCGAACTGCCGGCGTATCTTCCAGAGTCGACTCGGAGTTCAGCTTGCGCAGGCCCAGGCCACGCACGGTCGCGCGGTGCGACTGCTTGGTGCCGATCAGGCCTTTGACCAGTTTGACTTTCACAGTGTTTGCCATTTCAATCACCTCAGCCCAGAATTTCTTCGACCGTCTTGCCACGTTTGGCAGCGATCTCGGACGGGGTGCTCATCTTGGCCAGACCGTCGAGGGTCGCGCGCACCATGTTGTAAGGATTGGTCGAACCGTGCGACTTGGCCACGACGTTGGTCACGCCCATGACTTCGAAAATCGCGCGCATCGGGCCACCAGCGATCACGCCGGTACCGTCTTTTGCCGGGATCATCATCACCGACGATGCGCCATGCTGACCGTGCACGGTGTGCTGCAGTGTGCCGTTCTTCAGCGTGACCTTGATCATCTTGCGACGAGCTTCTTCCATAGCCTTTTGCACGGCGACCGGCACTTCTTTCGACTTGCCCTTGCCCATGCCGATGCGGCCGTCGCCGTCACCCACCACAGCCAGCGCTGCGAAGCCCATGATGCGGCCGCCCTTCACCACTTTGGTGACGCGGTTGACCGCAATCATTTTTTCGCGCATGCCGTCATCCGGCTTGTCGCTTTGCATTTTCGGTTGCATTTTTGCCATGATGAGTATTCCTTAGAACTTCAGGCCGGCTTCGCGAGCTGCCTCAGCAACTGCTTTCACACGACCGTGGTAACGGAAACCGGAGCGGTCGAAAGCGACCGACTCGATGCCTGCCTTGAGCGCCTTCTCGGCGACACGCTTGCCAACCAGAGCGGCAGCAGCGGCGTTGCCGCCCTTGCCCGTCTTGCCAGCCAGCTCGGCACGCACTTCGGCTTCCACGGTCGATGCCGACGCGAGGACCTTGGCATCCGGACCGATGATGGTTGCGTAGATGTGCAGGTTGGTACGGTGCACGGCAAGGCGGCTTACCTTGAGCTCTGCGATCTTGGCACGCGTTTGGCGGGCACGGCGCAGGCGGGATTCTTTCTTGTCCATGGTCAACCCTTACTTCTTCTTGGTTTCTTTGATCACCACAACCTCGTCCACATAGCGGACGCCCTTGCCCTTGTAAGGCTCGGGGCTGCGGTAGGCGCGCACTTCTGCAGCAACCTGACCCACCTTCTGGCGGTCGATACCCTTGATGACGATTTCGGTCTGCGTCGGGGTTTCGCATTTCACGCCAGCCGGCATCTGGTGCACGACCGGGTGCGAGAAACCGAGCGACAGATTCAGCTTGTCGCCTTGTGCCTGGGCCTTGAAGCCCACGCCCACCAGCGACAGCTTCTTCTCGAAGCCCTTGGTCACGCCATTGACCATGTTGTTGACCAGCGCGCGAACGGTGCCCGACATCGCGTTGGCTTCACGCGATTCGTCAGCCGGCGCAAAGGTCAGCGTGTTGTTTTCGTTCTTCACCACGACCTGGCCGGTCAGCGGGAGGGACAGGGTGCCTTGGGCACCCTTGACGGTGATCTTGTCTGCTGCGATCGTCACTTCGACGCCAGCAGGCAGCGCGATCGGCATCTTACCTACACGAGACATGTCTATTCCCCCTTACGCCACGTAGCACAGGATCTCGCCACCGATGCCGGTAGCGCGTGCCTTGCGGTCAGTCATCACACCCTGGGGCGTGGACACGATGGTGACACCCAGGCCGTTCATCACGGTCGGGATCTCGGTCTTGCCGCGGTAGATGCGCAGACCAGGGCGCGAAACGCGCTCGATCTTCTCGATCACAGGGCGGCCTGCGTAGTACTTCAGCTCGATCGAAAGCGTCGGCTTGCCAGCGTCGCCGGCAACGGCGTAGTTCTCGATGTAGCCCTCATCCTTCAGCACGCGTGCAATCGCCACTTTCAGCTTCGACGACGGCATGGCCACCGAAGTTTTATTGACGGTTTGCGCGTTGCGGATACGGGTCAGCATATCGGCGATAGGATCGCTCATACTCATCGCTTGTTCTCCTATTACCAGCTAGCTTTGGTCATGCCCGGGATCTCGCCACGCATGGCGATTTCACGGACCTTGATACGGCCGAGGCCGAACTTGCGGAAGGTGCCACGCGGACGACCGGTCAGTGCGCAACGATTGCGCTGACGGGTCGGAGCCGAGTTACGCGGCAGGCCTTGCAACTTCAGGCGTGCGTCGTAGCGCTCTTCTTCCGATTTCGACTGATCGTCGATGATCGCTTTCAACTCAGCACGCTTGGCGGCGTATTTCTTCACCAGCGCAGCGCGCTTCTGTTCACGGTTAATCAGTGCCAGTTTAGCCATGGCGACCTCAGTTTCTGAACGGGAATTTAAAGGCGGCGAGCAGCGCTTTCGCTTCCTCGTCGGTCTTGGCAGTCGTGGTGATGCTGATGTTCATGCCACGCAGCGCATCGATCTTGTCGTACTCGATTTCCGGGAAGATGATCTGTTCCTTGATACCGATGTTGTAGTTGCCACGGCCATCGAAGGACTTGCCGGACACGCCACGGAAGTCACGCACACGCGGGAAAGCGATGGTGACCAGGCGGTCGAGGAATTCGTACATGTGCTGGCCGCGCAGGGTCACCATGCAACCGATCGGGTAGCCTTCGCGGATCTTGAAACCAGCGATCGCTTTACGTGCCTTGGTGACGACCGGCTTCTGGCCGGCGATCTTGGTCAGGTCGCCAACAGCGTGCTCGATGATCTTCTTGTCAGCAACGGCTTCGCCCAGACCCATGTTCAGGGTGATCTTGGTCAGTCGCGGGACTTCCATCGGCGACTTGTAGCCGAACTTGGAGGTCAGCGCAGGGACGACCTCTTTTTGATATTTCTCGTGAAAACGTGCCATGTCTTACACCTTCACCACTTCGCCGGTGGACTTGTACACGCGGACGCGCTTGCCGTCCACGAGCTTGACGCCCACACGATCTGCCTTGCCCGTTGCGGCGTTAAAAATCGCCACGTTGGACACATGAATGGGCATCAGCTTGTCAACGATGCCACCAGTTGCACCCGTCATCGGGTTCGGCTTCACAGCCTTCTTGGCGACGTTCACGCCATCGACCACGATGTAGTCTGCGCTCACGCGCTGCTGGACGACGCCACGCTTGCCCTTGTCCTTGCCGGTCAGGACGATGACTTCGTCGTTCTTGCGAATTTTGTCCATGACGACTCCTTACAGAACTTCAGGCGCGAGGGAGACGATCTTCATGAAGCGCTCAGTGCGCAGTTCACGGGTGACCGGTCCAAAAATGCGCGTGCCGATGGGTTCGAGCTTGGCGTTCAGCAGGACTGCTGCGTTGCCGTCGAAACGGACCAGCGAGCCATCCTGGCGACGCACGCCCTTGGCGGTACGAACGACCACGGCGTTATAGATTTCGCCCTTCTTGACGCGACCACGCGGAGCGGCGCGCTTGACGGTGACCTTGATCACGTCGCCAATGCTGGCGTAACGGCGCTTGGAACCACCCAGCACCTTGATGCACAGGACTTCCTGCGCACCCGTGTTGTCGGCTACTTCGAGCCGGCTTTCGGTTTGAATCATGATTTCTCTTTCCCAACTTAATCCGCGCCGAACGCACAATGCGTCGTTTGCGGTCAGTCTTGGTCCCGCCAGCAGCTCCGAAGACCGGAATCGCCGATTGGGTTGACAAAAAGCTACGGATGTTTACTTCTACTGCAGCCTCGCCAACAACGGGGTTGGGTCGGCACCCGCCCGGAGGCAGGAAAGCCCGACATTATGCCTCACATAATGCCGGGCGTGCAAGCGATATATTCGCTTCGCGTTTTTTAGACGGCTTGCGCGGTCTGGACAACCTTGGTGACGGTCCAGGCCTTGGTCTTCGAGATCGGACGACCTTCCTGGATCTCGACGGTGTCACCAGCTTTGGCGACATTGCCTTCGTTGTGGGCGTGATACTTGTTCGAACGAACAATGATCTTGCCGTACAGCGGGTGGCGGACACGGCGCTCGATCAGCACGGTGACGGTCTTGTCCATCTTGTCGGAGACCACGGTGCCGACCAGGGTGCGCTTGAGCGATTTCTTTTCTGCAGTCGCGTTCATTGTTATGCGTCCTTCTGGTTCATCACGGTCTTCACGCGTGCGATGTCGCGACGAACCTTTTTCAGCTGCGCAGTGTTGTTCAGCTGTTGGGTCGCGACCTGCATGCGCAGGCCGAATTGGGCTTTCAACAGGTCGTTCAGCTCTTTCTCGAGCGCGGCCTTGTCTTTGCCTTGGAGTTCAGATGCTTTCATGACTTGCTCCTTATTGGCCGACCTGGCGCACGACGAAGGTGGTAGCCAGCGGCAGCTTGGCAGCAGCCAGGCGGAACGCCTCGCGCGCCAGCGTCTCGTCGACACCGTCCATCTCGTACAGCACCTTGCCCGGCTGGATCTCGGCGACGTAGTACTCCGGGTTGCCCTTACCGTTACCCATACGGACTTCAGCAGGCTTCTGCGAAATCGGCTTGTCCGGGAAGATACGGATCCAGATGCGACCGCCACGCTTGATGTGACGGGTCATCGCACGACGCGCGGATTCGATCTGGCGCGCGGTGAGGCGGCCACGGCCGACAGCTTTCAGGCCAAACTCGCCGAACGAGACGGCGGTGCCGCGCTCGTGCGAGATGCCCTTGTTGCGGCCTTTTTGCTCTTTGCGATATTTTCTGCGTGCTGGTTGCAGCATGTTTATTCTCCTGCCTTGTCAGCCGGCGCAGCAGCACCAGCCGTCTTGGTCGCGCGCACGCGCTTGGCAGCCGGTGCAGCAGCACCAGCGTCAGCGGCCGGCGCATCGGTGCGCTTGGCGCGGGTCGGACGACCTGCGGGCTTGCCATCGTCACGACGCGGCGGGCGACGCTTGGTGTCGTCTTCGCGGGTCGTGTCGATCGGCGGCTCGCCATTGGCCAGACGATCGCCTTTGTAGACCCACACCTTGATACCGATGATGCCGTAGGTCGTTTCAGCTTCGCCGAAGCCGTAGTCGATGTCGGCGCGCAGGGTGTGCAGCGGCACACGGCCTTCGCGATACCATTCGGTACGAGCGATTTCGATGCCGTTCAGACGGCCCGACGACATGATCTTGATGCCCTGGGCGCCCAGACGCATTGCGTTCTGCATCGCGCGCTTCATCGCACGACGGAACATGATGCGCTTTTCGAGCTGCTGGGCTATCGAGTCAGCGATCAGCTGAGCGTCGGTTTCCGGCTTGCGGATCTCTTCGATGTTGACGTGCACCGGCACGCCCATCATCTTGGCCAGCGACGACTTCAGAACTTCGATGTCCTCGCCTTTCTTGCCGATGACGACGCCAGGACGCGAGCTGAAAATCGTGATGCGCGCGTTCTTTGCCGGACGCTCGATCAGCACGCGGCCGACCGAAGCGTTCTTCAGCTTTTTCTTCAGGAAGGTGCGAACGTCCAGGTCTTCCTTGAGCATCGACGCAAAGTTGCTGTTGCCGGCATACCAGCGCGAGCCCCAGTTGCGAGTGACCGCCAGACGAAAGCCGGTCGGATGAATTTTCTGTCCCATCGTGACTCCCTTAGTTACCGACAGTCACGTAGATGTGACAGGTTTGCTTGGAGATACGATCGCCACGGCCTTTTGCGCGTGCGGTGAAACGCTTCAGCACCGCGCCTTTTTCCACGTAGATCGTCTTGACCTTCAGTTCATCGATGTCAGCACCGTCGTTGTGCTCGGCGTTCGCAATCGCGGACTCCAGCACTTTCTTGATGAGGACAGCACCCTTCTTCGGGCTGAACTGCAGGATGTTGAGCGCTTGCTCGACTTGTTTGCCGCGAATCAGGTCGGCAACCAGGCGGCCCTTTTGAGCCGACAGTCGTGCGCTGCGGAGGCTAGCTTTAGTTTCCATGTCCGGACCTTATTTCTTGGCTTTCTTGTCAGCCGCGTGACCCTTGAACGTACGGGTCAGTGCGAATTCGCCGAGCTTGTGACCGACCATGTTTTCGGACACATAGACCGGCACGTGCTGCTTGCCGTTGTGGACAGCGATCGTCAGGCCGATGAAGTCCGGCATGATCGTCGAACGACGCGACCAGGTCTTGATCGGCTTCTTGTCACGAGTCGACTGTGCAGCTTCGACCTTCTTGAGCAGGTGGGCGTCGCAGAACGGCCCTTTTTTCAATGAGCGTGCCATTTAATACCCCTTATTTCTTGCCGCGACGCGACACGATCATCGAAGTCGTGCGCTTGTTGCTGCGCGTCTTCTTGCCCTTGGTCTGCTGGCCCCACGGCGACACCGGGTGACGACCTGCAGCCGTCTTGCCCTCGCCACCACCGTGCGGGTGATCGATCGGGTTCATTGCCACACCGCGAACGGTCGGGCGGATACCGCGCCAACGCGTTGCACCGGCTTTACCGATCTTGCGCAGGTTGTGCTCGCCGTTACCGACTTCACCGATGGTGGCGCGGCATTCGACGTGAATGCGGCGAACTTCACCGGAGCGCAGGCGAACCTGAGCGTAGACGCCTTCACGTGCCATCAGCACCACAGCCGCACCAGCGGTACGCGCGATCTGCGCACCCTTGCCCGGCAGCATTTCGACGCAGTGCATCGTGGTACCGACCGGAATATTGCGGATCGGCAGGCAGTTACCGGCCTTGATCGGCGCTTCCGAGCCGCTCAGCAGCGTGTCGCCCACCACGACGCCCTTCGGCGCGATGATGTACTTGCGCTCGCCGTCGGCGTAGCACAGCAGAGCGATGTTCGCGCTGCGGTTCGGGTCATATTCCAGGCGCTCGACTTTCGCCGGGATGCCGTCCTTGTTGCGACGGAAATCGACCACGCGATAGTGCTGCTTGTGACCGCCACCGAGGTGACGGGTGGTGATGTGACCATTGTTGTTGCGACCGGCGGACTTCGACTGCTTCTCCACCAGACCGGCGAACGGACGGCCCTTGTAGAGATCAGGATTGACCACCTTCACCATGCCACGACGGCCTGGCGAGGTCGGCTTTAGCTTGACGAGTGCCATTACTTAGCCTCCTCGGTGAAGTTGATTTCCTGGCCCGGCTTCAGGCACACGAATGCGCGACGGGTGTGGTTGCGGCGACCGGTGAAACGGCCAGCGCGCTTGATCTTGCCTGCGCGGTTAGCGACCTGCACGGACTCGACCTGCACTTTGAACATCAGTTCAACGGCGGCCTTGATTTCCGGCTTGCTAGCGTCCTGGGTCACCAGGAAAACGATCTGCTCGTTCTTTTCCGCGACGAAGGTGGCCTTCTCCGAGATAACCGGAGCCAGCAGAACCTTCATCAGGCGCTCTTCACTGTGTTTGATGACTGCGCTCATGCCAGCATCTCCTCAATCTTTGCCAGTGCAGGCTTGGTGATCAGCACTTTCTTGAAGAACACCAG
>JACCDU010335970.1_pt1 | contig 10405 bp, 11 predicted proteins | sample 7446081 | NCBI WGS metagenome assembly JACCDU01 (sample SAMN15323447, study PRJNA562643) | freshwater metagenome | isolation source: river surface water | place: USA:Blue River Watershed | collected 2017-08-17
CAATTACGTATACAGCAGGTTATAGCACAGAGCCAAGCGGAGTACCTGCACAAATAAGACAAGCCATTTTATTAATGGTAACCGATGCGTACGATAACAGACAAGATTATGTCAAAAGATTACCAACAGCATCTGAATATTTATTAGACCAATATCGCGTTCAAGTATTATAATGAAGTACAACAAAAACGAAGTTACTGGAAAGATGAGGGATAGGATTATCCTTCAAAATGTTAACCGGTCACGGAGTTTAACTGGTTTTGCTTCTGAATCTTGGGCAGATACTGCTACTATCTGGGCATTTGCAGAAAGCAAGTTACCAGGATCAAATGAGACTATTATAGATGGTAAAAACACGGCAAAGAATGTTTGTGATTTTACCATACGTTATATATCCACCATTACCGAGGAATCTCGCGTAGTATGGGGAGATAAGTTATATCAAGTTAAAAATATAAAGGTTAGCCATGACAGAAGGTTTATTTCCTTCCAGGGTGTGTTCTACGATTCTTACATCCTTACCGGTGTAAACGTCGCTGCCTCTGTTACAGGCATTGCTACGACATCTGCTAATCTTAAATTAATAATGTCTGTCATTGGACAGGCTAATGCCATTGCCTCTGCCATCGGTGAAATTGTAACAGCACAGCAAGGACTTGTCGAAGTGGCTTCCTCTGTTGTAGCTAATGGCACATCTACGGCAGATGTTACAAAGGTTGTATTTATTGAAAGTAGCATAACAGCAAGTGCTAATGTTAGCGCAGCGGCTACTATTGTACAATTTGTAGAATCAAGCGTACAGGCTGCGGCTACAAGTACAGCAGATGTTCAACTTACTAAATTATTAGAATCAAGTGTAACTGCTGACGCAACGGCTACAAGTGCCATTGATGTTATACAACAAGGTCTTGTAACATTTGAGGCAAGTGTTACAGCAACAGGCACAGTTACAGCAGATGTTCTAAGAATAGCTACATTAGAAAGTAGTTCAAGTACAACTGCCGACACAACTGCCATTGCTTCCTTGACCAAGGTGCTTGAGGCTTCGGCAACGGCTACGGCTCAGAACTCTTCCGATGCACAAATTACCATTCCAGTCAATGCTGATGCAACGGCAACGGCAAATACTACGGCTGATGCCCAATTAAGCTACACGGTTAACGCTGCGGCTGATGCTACGGCTCAAACAAGTGCAGATGCCTTTATTACAAGGATAATAAGCGCAGACGCTACGGCAACGGCTAACAGTAGCGCAGAAGCTGGCATTGGTGTTACTTTTGTCGCAGCTGCGGTAGCAACGGCAACAAGTACAAATGCTGACTTGTTTAGAACGGCAACGATGGCGGCAAGTGTAAGCGCAGCGGCAACGGTTACTAAAGCAGATATTGGATTTAATTTAGAGCTACTTGTTATAGCTGGTGGAGGTGGTGGTGGAAGAATGGGAGGAGGAGGCGGCGCTGGTGGTTTTAGAACAGCAACAGGATTTTCAATAACCAAAGGATTTAGCTATACAGTAACAGTAGGTGGTGGTGGTTCGGGTGTAGCTGACGCAAGCGGAAACGCTGGTAGTAATTCAGTATTTTCAACCATTATATCTAATGGCGGTGGATTCGGAGGTGGTGGTAATGTTGGTGGTGTAGCAGGGGGCTCTGGTGGTTCTGGCGGTGGAGGTCAAGCGTATAGCACTCCAGGAACAGGAGGGGCTGGTAACACGCCATCAACATCCCCAAGCCAAGGTAACAGCGGTGGAAACGCATTTTCAACATCGCAAACTTTTCCAATTTCTAATGGAGGAGGCGGTGGCGCTTCTGCTGTTGGAGGTAATGGAAATTCTACGGTAGGCGGTGCTGGAGGAAACGGTACGGCATCTAGCATTTCTGGCTCTAGCACAACCTATGCGGGAGGTGGTGGTGGTGGTATTCGAGTTTCCAGTGGGTCTGTAACAGGCGGCTCTGGGGGAACTGGAGGAGGTGGAAACGGCGCTGGAAGCACTGGTAGTAACGTCAATGGAAGTAACGGAACCGCTAATAGTGGTGGTGGTGGTGGTGGTGGTACAGGGGCTGAAACAAACCAAGGCGGCGCTGGTGGTTCAGGAGTTGTAATAATTAAAATACCTGATACCATTACTGCAACATTTAGCGGAGGTGTAACTCAATCTTCTGTAACATCTGGAGGATTTAAAACTATTACTGTTACCGCAACTTCAAACACTTCTCAAACTGTAACATTTACATAGTATGGCACACTTTGCAAGGATTAAAAATAATATTGTTGACTTTGTAGTTGTTGGTCGTGACGAAGACGAAAACAATGAGGATTTATTAGGTCATGATGGATGGATATATAAACGCACGTCTTACAACACGCGGGGCGGCATTCATTACCAATCCGACAATAATACACCTTCCATTGACCAAAGCAAGGCTTTTCGTAAAAACTATGCTGGCATTGGTTACTATTACGATAGCATCCGCGACGCATTCATTCCACCTAAGCCTTTTCCCTCGTGGACATTGAACGAGGACTCATGCCTATGGAAAAGTCCAGTACCTTATCCTAATGATGGCAAAATGTACACATGGAATGAAGAGATTTTAAATTGGCAAGAAATAAACCTAATACAATGAAACTTGGAATTTTTACAAACATTGAAGCTCCTGCTACCGACTTTTATCGGACAGTTGGCACATACTCCTACCTTGAACATGAGATAAAGTACCTTGACATTCAGAATACAAAGTGGTATGATATTTTCAGCTGCGATGTAATTATAGCTAAGTCACCTAACGGGCAGTTGTACCTTGACATCCTCCGCGACTGTAAACGCATGGGCAAGAAGATAATCATTGACCATGACGATAATTTGCACAGGACAGAGCGAGTTAATCCTTCGCACAAGGCATTATCAAGCGATGCATCGAAGAAGACAGTAGAAGAATGTTTGTCATTGGCTAATTTTGTTAGCTATTCTACTCCTGCCTTACAGGAATATTACAAGGAATTTCACGAATGCCCAAGCCTTGTTATACCTAACGCATGGAATCCAATGCTTCAGCCTTTTATGGCAGTGCCAAAGATAGAGGACAAGGTCAAAGTGCTATGGAGGGGAAGTATGCACCATTTAGATGACATTGCAACGATAAAGGATGAGATAAATGACATGGCAGCATCAGATGATTTTATTGTAGCTATGCTTGGAATACAGGACTTTTTAATGGGACATTTATTCCCAAAGGTTTATGTGAAGGAATGGACAAATAATTTATTTAGCTACTTTGAATTATTAAATAAAAGTCAATGTCACTACGGTGTATTTCCGTTACTTAGGAATGACTTTAACTTAGCTAAAAGCAATATATTTGCGATTGAGATGTTAGCCGCAGGAGGAGTAGTGTTAGCTCCTATTGGCATACCAGAGTATAATATACCTGGTGTATTGAAATACGATAAATTTAATGATGTGTTACGCATCATGAAAGATAGGACATTTGACAGGGAGAACATTGTCAAAGAGGGAAGGCAATACCTTAACGATGTTTTGCGCATTGATAAGGTAAACCAATTAAGGCAACAAATTTTAAACAATTTAAACTGATAAATTATGGCAGCTTTTAGTAATTATTTAGAAGATCAAATAACTGGATGGATAGCAGGAACATCAATGACTGCACCCAGTGCAACATTCGTTCAGTTATACAATGGTGATCCAACAGACACAGGAACAGGAGGTACAGCTATTGTAATTGCAACTGCTGCAAGAACAAGTATTGCAAGTGGCGCAGGTTCATGGACAAGAGGAACAGGTGGAGCTGGTACAATTACCAACGCATCTGCATTTACTATTACTCCATCTGCAACGGCAACGGCATCTGCTACACATTTTACTGTTTGGGATGCATCTGCAGCTGGAAATTTATTATTCTTTGGTGCATTGTCAACTGCTAAAACTATTGCAAGTGGTGATGAGGTGAAATTTAATGCCAGTGCATTGACTTTAACTGTGGCTTAAAAACATTCCTGCCTTGAAATATAGGCAGGAGTTTAAAACATTACAATGGGTTATCTTTCGGCAAAGCAAATAAATCATCTTAAAGACCTTCAAAAATCTAACTACGCAGGTAGGAGGAGTTTTCAAGGAATGAGCTTACGAATAGTAGGTTTAGCAGATGCAGTTATTGAATTTGCAGAGTTGATGGAACAATGTACAGTTACTGAAAGAAGTAGAGTTATTGACTCAGCTACTCCCATTGCATTAGAAATCTATAAGTCATTAGTACCAGTAAGTAGTAAAGCACATCGTATTTCCACCAATCCTTTTAAAAATAAAAAGATGCAAGGCTGGGAACAAAACGATCGTGCCTCAATGGTTGTGCAACCAGGTAATTTAAGAAAGTCAATTATTGACTTATCTAAAAATCTTGTATCATACAAAAGAGCAGTAGGTGCTATTGGACCATTGTATAAAAGAAATACAATGAATAGAGGTATTAATAGTAGTGAAGGTACAAATGGATTTTACGCACACATGGTTTACGGAAGTACAAGGGCATGGTACAACAAGATAGTGGTGAAGGCAAGGAATTTAAGTAGGGAGAAAGTTATTAAGCAAATGCGTGATGAATGTATTTTTATCATGCAAGAGAGACCTAAAAAATTCTGGCAAGTATTATGATAGGTAAATTAATATATAGTAGATTATCCACAGATGGATCAATAACGGCTTATGTTGGAACAAAGATATATCCTGACATAACTCCGCAGAATGTACAATATCCATTTGTTGTATATACTATTGTAAATAGTTTACCAGTTGATTTTAAAGATGGACAAAGTAACTTGGAAGAAATTACACTACAAATAGATGTATATACTCAGAGTTACGATGATACACAAGATTTAGCTAATCTTATTAGGAATAGATTAGACAGATTTGTTGGTACAGTAGAAGGTGTTGAAGTGCAAACTATCAAATATATGTCAAGTGATTCACAAGTTTTTAACGCGGAATTATCAGTATATTGGATGAGTATTGATTTTATGGTAAAAATGAAACGATGAAATTAAGATTATTAAAAGAATGGAATGGAAAAGCACCAGGTAAAGTAGGTGTATTTCTATCGGAATATGGTGAGCAAATGATAAAGGATGGAATTGCAGAATTACTTGATGAATCTTTTGTCGTTGAAGAAATGCCGCAAAAGCAGGAAGTTGAGCCAGCTCCAATGTACATTCCTGTTCCAGTGCCTATGTCATATTTCAATGACGAGGCAGATGAAGAGAAAATTAATAAACCAAAAAATAAATAAACATGGCAACTACTGGCATAATTAATGGTACGTTGATGCGCTTATACAAGGATAGCACTGCTATCGGTTACGCAACATCCTGCCAAATGAACATCTCCGCAGCTATGCGTGAAATTCTTACAAAGGATAGCGCAGCTGGAGGATGGAGGGAAGTAAAGAAAGGTCAGCTTTCTGGCACACTGTCTACCGAGGCATTGTATGCAGGCCCTGGCGATTCTTCTACCAATTACCTATTTGATGATCTCTTTACCGATTTAATATCTGGTACTGCATTAACCATCAAATTTACCACAGATGTGCAAGGTGACAATGTCTTTACAATGAGTGCTATTTGTACATCATTAGACTTAAATGCAGGTGTGGAGGAGAATACAAGCTATTCAGCATCCTTTGAGGTGACTGGTGCAATTACAAAGACAGTTAAAGCATAATTTTAAATCCTAACACATGAAAACAATAACAATAGCCAACACTTCCATACCGATTAAATTTGGTATGTATGTGTTAGGTACATTTCTAAGGGAGAGGAAACTTAAATTAAGTGACCTTTCCCTTTTAGGAGAAGATCTTTTACTTGCCCTTGAACTTGCCTTTACCGGTGTTGAACATGGTTACAAAGCCAAAGGGGAGAAATGTCCTTACACTTTGCAATCATTTTGCGACCTGGTAGATACGGATATGGGAGGTATAACTCGCATCATGGAGATGATTTCAAATGAGATTTCACCACCAGAAGATGAGAGCCAAAAAAACGTAGTGGCGAAGGCGGAGAGCTCACACTTGAATACATCGAACGCTTTTGTTTCGGAGTTTTAAGATTTCCTCCTTCGCAATACTACGACATGAGTTTCAGAGAAGTTGTTATAGCTATGCAAGGTTATAATAATCAATTTGAATATAAGGAACAATTACAGTGGGAACGAATTAGATGGCAGACAACTCTTTTACTAAATGTCCACACGGCAAAAGGTAAAAGTTTAAAGCCTAAAGATTTGATTGAGTTTCCTTGGGAGAATCCTATAAAGAAAGAAACTAAAAGAAATTTGACAAATACTGACAAAACAATATTTGACAAATGGGATAAAGAATTATAAATGGCAATAGGTAAACTTAATTTAAAGCTTGGTGTAGATGTGTCAGACCTTGACAAAGAACTTGGAAAGGTTGAGCGTAGCATGTCGAGGTTTGGTAGTAATATGCAGAACATCGGTTCTACATTAACCCAGTCGTTAACTTTGCCTATTATTGGTTTAGGTGCTGCTTCGTTAAAATCTTTTGCTGACATTGAAAAGCTACAAAATGGATTAATAGCCATTATGGGTAGCAGCGAGGAGGCAGGGATAGAAATGGAAAAGCTCCGAAAGGTTGCCGAAAATCCAGGTCTTGCCCTTCCCGAAGTAGTCAAAGCCTCTGCCTCTTTACAAAGTGTTGGTATGAATGCCGACGCTGCTCGCGAAACTATAACACAGTTTGGCAATGCCGTAGCAAGGGCAGGAGGTGGCGCAGAACAATTTGATGGAGTAGTATTAGCACTGTCACAGATAAGCGCGGTGGGCAAAGTTACACAGGAGGATCTTAATCAGATAAAAGAAAGACTGCCAGAGTTTGCCAGAGTGATGAAAGAGGAGTTTGGCGTAGTGACTGCCGAAGGAATCAGAGAACTGGGAATCAGTAGCGAAGAATTTATAAAAAGGTCTGTTGGTGCTTTAGGTAATTTGGAAAGAGCCAATGGTGGATTGGCTAATACTTTTGATAATTTAAAAGATAACGTAGGTGCGTCATTAGCAGAGTTAGGTAAAGCAATCAATGAAACATTAAACTTAGAAGCAGTTGCAGCAGCATTGAGCGCAGGACTACAAAGATTAGTAGATGGGTTTAAATCACTTAATCCTGAGACACAAGGATTTATAGTTAAAGCAGGTTTATTGGTTGCAGCAATAGGGCCTGCAATATTTATAATAGGTAAATTGATATCTACTTTTAGTGCATTAATTGGTACTACAAGACTAATAATGACTACAGTAAAAAACTTATCTACAGTCATATCTGGTGCTTTTGCTAAAATACTTGCTAATCCTGCTATACTTGGTGTGACTTTAGCCATTGCTGCTGTTGGTGCTATTGCCTTGTATGTTTACGATAACTGGCAGGCATTTAGCGATAGATTTAAAAACATTTGGATAAATATAAAGAACTCCGTAATGCAAGGAGTTACTTTTGTTTTAGGTAAACTGGATAGTTTACAAAAAGCATTAGGATTAGATTTATTTGATTTGTCTGGTATGACAAAATACCAAGAAGAACAAAGAGTAGTTGCAGCAGAGTTTAAAACAATAGGTGAAACAGTTGATAGTCTTAAAGGTAAGTTTAAAAGCCTATTTATGGCCGCACCGGGCAAAGGTGGAGGAGGTGGAGGAACAGAAGGAACAGGTGAATTAGTATTTGGCAGCGGTGGCGCGCCAACAGGAGGAGGAACGGGAGGAGGTGTTAAAGGAGTTGGATCGGCTTTAAATACTCCAATAGATACAGTAAATTTACTTCCTACCTTAGATTTACTTCCAGATAAAATAGAAAGTATTTCAGCTGCAAACGAACGACTAAAACAAACAAACGAAGATGTAGCTAAGTCATTTAACAATATTACACCTGCTGTAAAATCTGCAGCAGATATGTTAACACCTATGCAAGCTATATTAGTGGAAGGTATAAATACTTTTGCTGATTTAGCGGCTGGTGGATTTGAAAGCATGAAAGAACTTGCACAAGCAGTTAAAAAAAGTGTTGCTGAAATAATAGGTAATCTTATTAGAATGTTTGTTGCTAAGGCATTAGCAGGTTTACCTCCTACGCCTTTTATGTTAGCCATTGCACCTGCAATAGCAGCATTGGCAGGTAATTTAGGTAAAAGTTTAGTAATGAAAATTGGCGCGCCTAAGTTAGCCGAAGGCGGTCTCGCATTTGGCCCTACTTTAGCAACTGTCGGAGATAATCGTGGTGCTCGTGTTAATCCAGAAGTTATTGCACCTTTATCAAAGCTAAAATCAATGATGGGAGATATGGGAGTAGGTGGCAGCCTTGAAACAAGGATAAGCGGCAATGATTTGATTATATTGTTAAACAGATCACAAAAAGGTCTTAGCAGAATACAATAATGGCAGTAAGGTTTTCAACAACAGTATATAATGAAAAAAGTAGAAAGATAACTGTATCTATAAAAGATAGCGGCTTTTCAGGTACTGTGAAAACATTTGATACCATTGGTTTGCAGCTGCAATACGACAGTGAAAGTCAGCAAGGGCAGGAAAGGTTTACACCTATCATTGGCTCTCGGTGTTCATTGTCTTTACTTATAAATAATAATGATCTCCAGACACTTCTCCTTGACATTGGCTTGGCAGTTGAAGGTAGGTTTACGATGGAGCTCACAGCCTACGAGGATGATAATACAACCGTATCATTTAAGTGGTATGGGTATATAGTTACCGATTTAGTTGAGTTTGAAGATGTGCCATTGGTCATAGGCTATCAAGCTCAAATATCTGCAATAGATGGATTAGGGTGGTTAAAGACATTGGATTATAAAAGTGCGGTTGGGCCTTACATTGGGCAGGACACTGTTGTACAACATATTTTAAACTGCCTTAATCAGCTGGATTTTGTGCAGGAAAACTTGGTAGCAAATAATTTGCCTGTATTACATACTATTTTTAACTGGCATGAAAATACAACTGCCTATAATGCTGCCTCTGATTACTCTTTATTAACAGTTATTCAGCATCGGGCATTTTACCACAAAGACACTAAAAGCAATTATGTGTACCAAAGTTGCTACGATGTTTTAAAGAAGATTTGTCAAACCTTTGGAGCGAGATTATTATTTAGTGGGAATCAGTATTGGTTTATTCAAGTAAATGAATATTCAAGAACTCCTGGAACTAAAAGATATTTTAAATATACTGCTTTAGGTGTACAAGTAGCTGGCACATTTACAGCAGATTTAACGCTATCTAATATTCAAACTAATCTTCCAGGAAGCGACTTAATGAGATTGAGCGGTGGTAAATGGACTTACTATCCCGCTTTAAAAAATGTAGTAATACGTTACAATCATTTTGCTAAACAGAATTTATTAGCAGGTGTAGAATATAACTACGCAACAAATGACACTCCGGTTATTACAACTACTCCGACGTTAGATGCTTCTAATCCGGATGCTCGTTTATCTTATACAGGGATACTTGGATTTTATGCACAGGCTTTAAATCCTGTAAATTTTGAACCTTTTCAATTTGTATTTGCAGTTAAGGTAGCATCTATAATAAATAGCTTTCCTTTGCAAGGATTTGAAAGTGCTAACTGGACATTAGGCAGCGGATGGATAATTGATAACAAAATACTTGAAGGTACTTTAATTGCTACAGAAGCATTTTATACTACATTTACGGTTACATCAGGAAGAAAATATTATGTCAAAATAAAAGTTGACATTGAAAATAGTGGTAGCCTTAGATTGCGTTTAGGTGGAGTAACAAAAACAATTACAGAAAGTGGAGATTACGACTATGTGATTTTATCCACTAATACAGATACATTAAAATTAGATAGTGTATCTACTCCAAAGTTTACCGGTAAAATAAAGTCGTTACAAGTAAAGCAAGAAAATAAATATTTAAAAAGAGGTGTAACTTATACGAATGGTTTTAATTTTCAATTAGAAGCTGCAACCTGGGAGAATAGCTTTTACGAATATGAATTTAATACTGAAACGATAACGGCTGATGCTGCTTTTGTTGCTTATAAGACTATCACATTTGATACATTGGACATTCCAGAAAGTGCGGAGTATGTATGGGAGATGCGATTAAAGCAAATGAGAAACGAGGCAGGTACAAGTATAATATCAAACTTTACTATATCTTATTTATTAAGTAGTAATTATCTTGAATTTTTACCTACCGGTGCAGTCTCTGGGCAAAGTGATATTCTTGAATACGGTTCTGACAATGACGATAAATCATCCACAGTATTTAGCCTTGATACTTACCTTGGTGATGGACCAAGTAAAACAACAGATGGAGGATTAAAAGTGTTAGAATCTG
>JACCDU011123725.1_pt1 | contig 10405 bp, 10 predicted proteins | sample 7446081 | NCBI WGS metagenome assembly JACCDU01 (sample SAMN15323447, study PRJNA562643) | freshwater metagenome | isolation source: river surface water | place: USA:Blue River Watershed | collected 2017-08-17
CACTTTTCAGCGAAAGGGAAGCCCACAGCTTCCCTTTTTTGTCAGATCAAGGCGCGGTAGCAAAGCGGTTATGCACCGGATTGCAAATCCGTGTAGGTCGGTTCGACTCCGGCCCGCGCCTCCAAATATTCCTCAATGTAATCAAAAACTTAGCCCGATTTATTTGGGCTTTTTTGTTTCTGCGTTTTCCTGAAAATCGCTACGTTTCTCTGCATTTGCTACGCAAATCCGTAGCAATGCTAGGCTTTGACGGATGGGTTTGTCCGTGGAGCAAAAGCGATGGGCTTTGCCCATGCACAACATGGGGGCTTGTGTCGCATCGTTGCCTTCAGGCGTATTCTGTGGGGGCGGTACAAGGTGGTTGACCCACGCAAGGAGATCAAGATGCGACGATTTCTCTTTTCAGTTCTGACTGGGCTTTTGATTGCCGGTTGCGCATCCATGACCAATGGCGCCCCCGTCAAGCTTGTGGGCGGGGTGCTGACGGGGCCAAACGGCATGACCCTCTACACTTTTGACCGGGACACACAGCCCGGTAAATCGACCTGTAATGGCCCATGCGCCAGCAACTGGCCACCGTTGTTCGTGGCTGAAAGCGACCCGTCACCAACAGGTGACTACAGCATCATCATCCGTGACGATGGACGCAAGCAATGGGCGCTCAAAGGTAAGCCCTTGTACTTCTGGAGCAAGGACACCCAGCCGGGAGACCAAAAAGGCGAAGGTGTCATCAATGCCTGGCATGTTGCCAAGCCCTGAAGCCATTGCATTCAAGGAGTCACCATGAACGAGACCATCAACCAAGCCGCCATTGGCGCCCTCAACCGGATCATGGAGCTGGAGTTGGCGGGTGTGGTCAAGTACACCCACTATTCACTGATGGTCTATGGCTACAACCGCATTCCCATCGTGTCCTGGCTCAAAGGCAATGCAGATGAGAGCCTGATCCACGCACGCCGAGCGGGTGAGTTGGTCACCTTGTTCGGGGGCCACCCGTCTCTGAAGATCGGCAATTTGCTGGAAACCGAAAAGCACGACATCGGCGACATCTTGCGTGAGAGTCTGGAGCACGAAAAAACAGCCCTGGCGGCCTACTACGCGCTATTGAAAATTGCCGAAGGTCAGTCGGTGTTGCTGGAGGAGTACGCGCGCGAACTGATCGTTGCCGAAGAATTGCACCTGGACGAGGTCAACAAGATGCTGCGACGTCCTGGCGACACAGCGGCTTTCTCGGAATAAGCGGCTCTCAATCGGGCACCACGGCGGTGGCCTCGATCTCGACCCTGGCGCGGTCCTCGACCAGATCAGCCACCTGCACCAAGGCCATCACCGGGTAGTGCCTGCCAATCACTTCCTGGTAAACCTTGCCCAGTTCTTTGCCGTGCGCCAGGTATTCCTTTTTGTCCTTGACGTACCAGGTCATGCGCACGATGTGTTGGGGCCCTGCGCCCGCGCAAGCGAGGGTGTCGACGATGTTTTGCAGCGCTTGACGGCATTGGGCAACAAAATCGTCCGTTTCAAACTGGTACTGACCATTCCAGCCGATCATGCCGGCGACAAACACCAGCCGACCGCGCGCCTCGATGCCGTTGGCATAGCCTTTGGCGGGTGCCCAGCCTTCGGGTTGCAGGATGTTGAACATGGCAGTCTCCTTGTTAGCGCATTTGCCGCAGCTTGAAGCGCTGTAGCTTGCCGGTTTCGGTGCGGGGCAGGGCGTCCATGAAGACCACCTTGCGCGGGTATTTGAAGGGGGCGATGGTTTGCTTGACGTGCTCTTGCAGCGTCTGCGCCATGGCGTCGCTGCCGGTATGGCCTGGTTTGAGTACCACATAGGCTTGTACGATGTGGCCGCGGTCTTCGTCGGGCATGCCCACCACGCCGCATTCGGCCACGGCAGGGTGCAGCAGCAAGGCGCTTTCGACCTCAGGGCTGGCGATGTTGTAGCCGGCCGAGATGATCATGTCATCGTTGCGTGCCTGGTAGCTGAAATAACCGTCTGCATCCATCACAAAAGTGTCCCCAGGCAGGTTCCAGCCGGCTTTCACATAGTCTTGCTGACGCGCATCAGCAAGGTATTTGCATCCGGTGGGGCCGCGCACCGCCAGCCGCCCCACGGTGCCGGGGGCCACTGCTTGCATGTGCTCGTCCACGATGCAGGCTTCATAACCCGGCACGACACGGCCAATGCTGCCGGGGCGGACATCGGCACCGGCGCTGGAGATGTAGATGTGGATCATTTCGGTGCCGCCAATGCCGTCGGTCAATTCGAGACCTGTGGCGTTTTTCCAGAGTTGGCGGGTGGCCTCGGGCAAGGCTTCACCTGCCGATACCGGGTGCTTCAGGCTCGACAGATCGAACTGGTGAGCGAGGGCGGCCATTTGACGGTACATGGTCGGCGCGGTGTAGCACTGCGTGACCCGGTGGCGGGAGATGGTCTGCAACAGGGTTTCTGGCGTGTGTTTTTCGATCAGCACCGTGCTGGCCCCATGGCGCAAAGGAAAAGCCAGCAAGCCCCCCAGCCCGAACGTGAAGGCGATGGGCGGCGTGCCGCAGACCACGTCGCCCGTACCCATCTGCAAGACGTGGCGCGGAAACAGGTCGCACATGGCCAGCACATCACGGTGGAAGTGCAGGGTGCCCTTGGGTTGACCGGTGGTGCCGCTGGTGAAAGCGATCAGGCAGGCATCGTCGCGGCTGGTCGCGGGCGGCGTGAATGGGGCATCGCTTTGGCGTTGCATGCGCTGCTCCAGGCCACCATCTTCCGGGCTGCGAAAACACACCACTTGCCGCAGGGTGGCCGTGTGGTGGGGATGGCCGGGTGCCATGCAATGCTGCAGTTCCTCGGCCAGCAGACGGTCACACAAGGCTGCATGCACTTGCGCTTTGTCGATGATGGCGCTCAGTTCACCTGCGCGCAGCAGCGGCATGGTGGGCACCGCCACCAGCCCCGCTTTGATGGCCCCCAACAGGCAGGCCGCCATCATGGGGCTGTTGCCGCCGCGCAGCAGGATGCGGTTGCCCGGCACCAAGCCCATGTCCCGGCTCAGCACCTGGGCAATGCGGTCGGTTTTGTCCGCGAGTTCGGCGTAACTCCAGCTGAAGGCCTCATCCATTGCAGCGAAGTTGCGTACGCCATGCACTGCAGTGCGGGCGCCATGGCCCTCGCGCACATGCCGATCCACCAATTCAAGCGCGCAATTGAGCACATCGGGGTAATTCAGCTCGGGGCGGTTTGCCACAAAGACCGGCCACTGTGCCTGAGGCGGCAAGTGCTCACGTGTGAAGGTGTCGGTGTGCCTGCTGGGCAGCAGTTCATTCCAGTCACGCATGTCTCCTCCTTTTTGCTTTCCATCTTGGGCAGATGCGGTCATCGGAGGCATCAACCCTTCAACACATCTTTGCCAATGATGAGTTGCTGTACCTCGGTCGCCCCCTCGTAAATCCGCAATGCACGAATCTCGCGGTACAGCGATTCCACGATGTGCCCCTTCCTCACCCCCATACCGCCATGCATCTGCACCGCCATGTCGATGATCTGTTGTGCGTTCTCGGTCGCGGTCATCTTGGCCATGGCCGCTTCGCGCGTGATGCGCTGGCCCTGGTCACGCAGCCAGGCGGCGCGGTAAGTCAGCAGCGTGGCCGCGTCGAGAAGGGTTGCCATTTGAGCGATCTTGCTTTGTGTGATCTGGAAGTCGGCCAGGTGCTGACCGAACATGGGCCGATGGCGCGCCCAGGTGACAGCTTCGTGCAGCGCTCGTCGGCCAAAGCCCAGGGCGGCGGCGGCCACAGAGGTGCGAAACACATCGAGCGTGGCCATCGCCACCTTGAAGCCCCCACCAGGCTCACCGATGCGCTGGGCCGGGCCGACGCGGCAGTTGTCAAACCGGAGGGTGGCCAGCGGGTGTGGCGCCACCACATCAATGCGTTCCTCAATGGACAGGCCGGGAGCGTCGGCATCGACGATGAAGGCCGTGATGCCGCGCGCACCAGGCGCCTCGCCTGTGCGGGCGAACACCACATAAAAATCCGCAATACCGCCGTTCGAGATCCACGTCTTGCAACCGTTGATCAGGTAGCCGTGGCTCGACTCGGTGGCGCTGCACTGCAGGGCGGCCACGTCCGATCCGGCCTCGGGTTCGCTCAGGGCAAACGCAGCCAGCGCTTCGCCGCGCGCCACGCGCGGCAGGTAATGGGCTTTTTGCTCGGCCGTGCCGTGCAAGCTGATGGCGCCGCTGCCCAGGCCCTGCATGGCGAATGCAAAGTCGGCCAGCCCGTTGTGAAAGGCCAGCGTCTCGCGCAGCAGGCACAGCTGGCGGGTGTCGATCAGCTCCTGGGCCGCGCCGTGGGCGCGGCCGGCCACCGCATGGCGTAGCCAGCCGCCTTGTCCCAGCAGCCGCACCAGGCGCACACATTCGGCATCGACCGCGTCTCGGCTGTCATCGTGTTGGCCATGCGCCAGGTGCTCAACGCACCAGGCGTCGAGCCGCGTCTTGAAGTCGCGGTGGGCGTCGTCAAAAAATGGCCAATCCAGTTCTGCGGGGTGCGCCATGTTCAGTCTCCTTGAAAGACCGGCGTCTGCTTGGCCACAAAGGCGTGGTAGGCGCGGTGGAAATCGTTGGTGGCCATGCAGATGGCCTGGGCCTGGGCTTCGGCTTCAATGGCTTCGTCCACACCCATGTTCCACTCTTGCTGCAGCATTTTCTTGGTGATGCCATTGGCAAAAGTGGGGCCGCTCGCCAACTGTGCAGCCATGGCCTGGGCTTCGGACAACACGGTGTCGTGCGCGCAGATGCGGTTGTAAAAGCCCCAGCGCTCGGCCTCTTCGGCGCCCAGGCCGCGCCCGGTGTAGAGCAGTTCGCTGGCACGTCCCTGGCCAATGATGCGCGGCAGCAGCGCGCAAGCGCCCATGTCGCAGCCCGCCAAGCCGACCTTGTTGAACAAGAAGTAGGTCTTGCTCCGCTCGCTGCCGTAGCGCAGGTCTGAAGCCATGGCCAGGATGGCACCAGCACCGGCACACACGCCATCGATGGCTGCCACGATGGGTTGCGGGCAGGCGCGCATGGCCTTGACCAGATCGCCGGTCATGCGGGTGAAGGCCAGCAGGCCGGGCATGTCGAGCTTTGTGAGCGGACCGATGATTTCGTGCACATCGCCGCCAGAGCAAAAGTTGCCCCCTTCGCCCGTGATGACCACCGCATGCACATCGGGCGCATAGGGCAGGGCGCGGAAGAAATCCCGCAGCTCGGCATACGAGTCAAACGACAAAGGGTTCTTGCGCTCGGGGCGGTTCAGGCTGACCATGGCCACGCCGTCGCTGACGTGCAGCAGAAAATGCTGAGGCTGGTGGTCGGCCATGGGTTGGTGGTGACGCGGCAGTTGGTGGGTTTGGCCAGGCAGGTAACGGGGGAGTGAACTCATGGGGTCTCCTGTTCGCTTTGTTTCTGGATGCCGGTCTTGAGCGAGCCCAGCAGCTTGTGCAGCTGGCTTTGCTGGTGTTCGCTCAAGGGGCCGAGCAGTTCAACCACCCAGCCCTCATGGGCTTGGGCCATGGCGACAAAGGCTTCGCGTCCGGTGCTCGTCAGGCACACGCGCAGGGCGCGCCGGTCGCCGGGCTGGCTTTGGCGTTGCACCAGCGACTCGCGTTCAAGCTGGTCGACGATGGTGGTGACGTTGCCGCCTGTGACCATCATGCGGCGTGAGAGTTCGCCCATGGTCAGGCCCTCGGGTTCGCGCTCGAGCTGAGCCATCAGATCAAAGCGTGGCAGGGTGATGCCAAACTGCTCGCGCAGGCGCTGGCGGATGGTGTCCTCGATGCGTGTGGTGCACGACAGCAGGCGCAACCACAGGCGCAGCGAGGCGTGGTGCTCGGCGTGTGCGCGCACCTCCATGTCGATCGGTGTGCGTGCGTTCATCCTGCTTGCTCCCCGCCATCAATAGCGATGCTTTGTCCGTTGAGGGCGTCACTGCCTGGTGCGCACAGCCACACCACGCTGTGTGCCACTTGTTGCGGCTGCACCAGGCGTTGCTGCGGGTTGCGCGCGGCCAGTGCCGCGCGGGCCTGGTCTTCGCTCTGACCGGTCTTGGTCACGATGTTGCGCACGGCGTCCTGCACGATGTCGGTTTCGGTGTAGCCGGGGCACAGGGCGTTGACAGTGATGTTCTTGCGCGCCAGCTCCAGCGCCAGCGCTTTGGTCAGGCCCACCACACCGTGTTTGGCCGCCACATAGGCACTGACATAGGCGTAGCCGATCAAGCCTGCGGTACTGGCGATGTTGACGATGCGTCCGGGCGTGCCGCCGCCAGTCTGAGAGGCGGCTTCGAGCATGGCGGGCAGCACGGCTTGCGTGACGTGGAAGGTGCCGCTCAGGTTCACGTCGAGCATTTGCCGCCACAGCGTGGCGTCGGTGCGCATGAAAGGCTGGCTATGCGCCTGGCCGGCGTTGTTGACGAGGATGTTGACGGGACCCAGCAGGGCCTGTGCCTGTTGCACCGCAGCCTGCACCGCCTGTTCGTCGCTCACGTCCATGGGCGCCAGGTGCAAGGCCAGGTCGGGCAATTGTTCGCGCAGCCGTTCGGCCTGTTGTTGCAGCTTGTCGAGTGCGCGGCCGGCCAGCGTGAGGCGGCAGCCGTGTTGCGCCAGCGTCAGCGCGATGGCGGCGCCAATGCCGCTGCCGGCGCCGGTAATCAGGGCATGGCGGTTGTTCAGCATCAGTCGCACCGTGTGGCGTTTTGCAGTGCGCGTTCGCGCGCAAAGCTGGCTTCGAGTGGTGGTTTGCCTGAGGTGTAGGCGCGTGGCCAGGCCAGCGCGGTGTAGCCGATGCGTGCCGCCTCGGTCAGTGTCCAGGCTGGGTTGGCCAGGTGCGGGCGGGCCACGGCGCAGAGGTCGGCGCGGCCGGCGGCGATCACGCTGTTCACGTGGTCGGCTTCACTGATCGCCCCTACCGCGATGGTGGCGACGCCGGCCTCCTGACGGATGCGGTCGGCAAACGGTGTCTGGTACATGCGGCCGTAGGTGGGTTTTTGTTGCGGACTGACCTGCCCCGAGGAGCAGTCCACCATGTCAGCGCCTGCCGCCTTGAAGGCGTGCGCGATTTCGACCGCGTCTGTGGGGGTGGTGCCACCTTCGACCCAGTCGTGCGCCGAAATGCGCACCGACAGGGGCAGGTGCTGAGGCCAGGCGGCGCGCACAGCGGCGAACACTTCCAGCGGGTAGCGCAGCCGGTTGGCCAGTGTGCCGCCGTAGTCGTCGCTGCGGTGGTTGGTCAGCGGGCTGATGAAGCTCGACAACAGGTAACCGTGCGCGCCATGCAGTTCCAGCCAGTCGAAACCGGCACGGGCGGCGCGCTGTGTGGCGGCCACGAACTCGGCGGTCACCCGGTCCATGTCGTCGCGCGTCATGGCGCGGGGCACTGCACCTTGTGGCAGGTAGGGCTGGGCCGAAGCGGCGATCAAGGGCCAGTTGGCTTCGGCATCTCCTGCCGGGATCGGTTGGTCCATGCCCGCACCTTGCCAGGGGCGGCAGGTGGAGCCTTTGGGGCCGGCATGGCCGATCTGTAGCCCGATCTTGGCGTCGCTGTGCAGGTGCACCCAGTCGGTGATGTGTTTGAAGTCTTGGGTGTGTTGGTCGTTCCACAGGCCCGGACAGCCGTGGGTGATGCGGCCATCGGGGCTGGGCGCTGTCATCTCCACCATGACCATCGCCGCACCGCCCATGGCGCGTGCGCCCAGATGCACCAGGTGGTAGTCGCCCACGCGACCGTCTAGCGCCGAGTACTGCGCCATGGGGGAGACCACCACACGGTTCTTGAGTGTGACCGAGCGCACCCGGTAGGGCGTGAACATGGGCGGGGCGGGTTGAGCAGCGGCTTGCCCGGCAAACCAGGCTTCGTAGCCTTCCAGCCAGGCTTTGTCGCGCAGGCGCAGGTTCTCGTGGCTGATGCGCTGGCTGCGCGTCAGCATGGAATACATGAATTGCTCGGGTTCGAGCTGGTCGCAATAGCGTTCGCCGCACACCTCGAACCATTCCATGGCGTTCCAGGCGGCGTTTTGCAGGCGGATGACGTCGATCTCGCGCACGGCCTGGTATTGCCGCAGCACCTCGGGGATGTGGGCAGGCGTGTCCCCCAGCTTCTGGAACTGGCGCACCAGCTCGATCGCATCTTCAAGTGCCAGCTTGGTGCCCGAGCCAATCGCAAAATGTGCCGTGTGCACGGCATCGCCCATCAGCACTACGTGGCTGCGGCCGTTGAAATGCGACCACTGCGCGCATTTGACGCGCTGGAAATTCAGCCATGCCGAGCCGCGCAGATGGCGTGCATTGGTCATGAGCTTTTCGCCCTGCAGGTTGCTGGCGAACAGTTTTTCGCAGAAGGCGATGGATTGCGCTTGATCGGCCTGGTCCAGGCCGTGGGCTTGCCAGACCTTTTCCGGGCATTCAACGATGAAGGTGGAGGTGTGCTCGTCAAACTTGTAAATGTGGGCCTGGAACCAGCCGTGTTCGGTTTTCTCGAACAAGAAGGTGAAGGCGTCATACAGCTTCTTGGTGCCCAACCAGATGTAGCGGTTGGGCCGCGTCACGATGTCGGGCTGGAAAACTTCGGGCGTGCGTTGGCGCACCTTGGAGTTGATGCCGTCACTGGCGATGATCAGGTCGGCGTCGGGGTAGTCGAGGTCGGAGTTGGCATCTTGCTCAAACACCAGGCGTACCCCCAGTTGCTCGCAACGCGCCTGCAGGATGTTGAGCAGTTTTTTGCGGCCAATGCCCACAAAGCCGTGACCGCCCGACCGGATCACGCACCCTTTGAAATGCAGCTCGATGTCGTCCCAATGGTTGAAAGCCTGTTGAATTTCCTCTGCCGTTTCGATGTCCCACTGGCGCATGTGGTCCATGGTCTGGTCGGAGAAGACCACCCCCCAGCCAAAGGTGTCATAGGCTTTGTTGCGCTCGACCACGGTGATGTCGTGCTGGGGGCCGAGTTTTTTCATCAACAGGGCAAAGTACAGCCCAGCAGGGCCGCCGCCGATGCAGACGATGTTCATACCGACTCCTTGGATTTCAGAGGAAAACAAAGCTTCAATATTTGAAGCTTGAAGTAATTTTGGCGAGAGATGCCCATGCATGCATGAGGACTTTCCCCAGTGCCTCAAGGTAAATACGGGTTGTGGGCGGAGTGGCTGATCTGAAAAATGACATGCGTCACCTTCGGCAACATTTGAGGAAGATTTGCATGAACCTGAACCGCCGTCGCCTGATCCAGACCGCAGGGGCCACCGCCTTGCTGAGTGCCGTAGGCCCGCAAGCCTGGGCGCAGGCCCAAATCGAGGCCCTGAAAATCGTCACTGGCTTTGCGGCTGGGGGCACTTCTGACACCACTTGCCGCCGTGTGGCGGTTCGTTTGACAGGCACCTATGCCAAGACGGCGCTGGTGGAAAACCGAACGGGTGCAGGCGGGCAGATCGCGATCCAATACGTCAAGGGGCAGCCTGCAGATGGGGCGACGCTGCTGCAGTCGCCCACGTCCATGTTCACCATCTACCCGCACATTTTCAAAAAGCTGCCCTATGACCCGGTGGCCGATGTGACCCCGGTGTCGCTGGCCTGTGTGTTTGACTTTGGTTTTGCGGTGGGCCCCATGGTGCCGGCCAGCGTCAAGAACGTGGCGGACTTTATTGCCTGGGCCAAGGCCAATCCGGCGCAAGCCAATTTTGGTTCGCCTGCGGCGGGTTCTACCCCCCACTTTGTGGGCGCATTGCTCGGGCAGCGCAATGGTGTGGATCTCAAGCACGCTGCTTACCGTGGCACCCAGCCGGCCATGGCCGATTTGCTGGGCGGCAATGTGGCGGCAGTGTCGGGCCCGATTGGTGACATCACCCAGCATTTGCCGACAGGTAAGGTCCGCATCCTGGCGACCTCTGGCGCCAAACGCAACCGTTTTGCCCCGGATGTGCCCACGTTTGCCGAGCAAGGCTTCAAAGACATGGTGCACAGCGAATGGTTTGCCTTTTTCTTGCCTGCAAAAGCTGCCCCTGATCTGGTGGCACGCATGAACAGTGCGCTCAAGGCAGCACTGGCGTCCAAGGATGTGGTCGATGGTATGGCCACCTTCGGTCTGGAGGCCATGTCCAGTTCACCTGCCGAATTGTCTGATCTGCTCAAGCAAGACACTGCCAAGTGGGTACCCATCGTCAAGGCCATTGGCTTCACGGCTGACGCGTGATGTCGCGGGCTTTTGCACTTGTCCGTAGGGCGAGTGCAAAATGTGTATAATCTTGTTTTTAACGCGGGAATAGCTCAGTTGGTAGAGCGCAACCTTGCCAAGGTTGAGGTCGCGAGTTCGAGCCTCGTTTCCCGCTCCAAATTTTGAAAAGTGCACCAACACTTTTCAGCGAAAGGGAAGCCCACAGC
>JACCDU010542648.1_pt1 | contig 10404 bp, 19 predicted proteins | sample 7446081 | NCBI WGS metagenome assembly JACCDU01 (sample SAMN15323447, study PRJNA562643) | freshwater metagenome | isolation source: river surface water | place: USA:Blue River Watershed | collected 2017-08-17
CTGGGTATTTTATAATGATCGCAAAGATGGCTACTTTGAGTTAGCCAAAGAATTAAACAGTTTTTGCCCCGATGGTTTTCATCCCGCTTGGGAAGCCATGAAAGCCTGGGCAGAAATCGTACAAAAACATATAGAAAGTAAATTGGAGAAAAAGTAAAATGTCAGTTTTTAACATCAATAATAAGAAAAATCACACCCAAGCGTTGGCATTTTTAGATCCTGATGGTGGTGTTAGCATTCAGAGATACGAAACATTAAAGTATAGACAGTTTGACAAACTAACAGACAAACAGTTGGGATTCTTTTGGCGTCCTGAAGAAGTAGATGTCCTGCGTGATGCCAAGGACTTTAAAGAACTAACTGACTATGAAAAGCATATCTTTACCAGCAACCTTAAGCGTCAAATTCTATTAGACAGCGTACAAGGACGTAGCCCTAATCTTGCTTTTTTGCCCCTGGCAAGTATTCCTGAATTAGAAACATGGATTGAAACTTGGGCATTTAACGAAACTATTCACTCACGCAGTTACACGCATATTATTCGTAACGTGTACAGTGATCCTAGCCAAGTATTTGACGAACTAACTGACATTGAAGAAATTGTAACTTGTGCGTCAGACATTAGCAGATACTACGATGACTGTATTAATGCTAGTCGTTGGTACCAAACCCTGGGCCCAGGCAAGCACACAGTCAACGGTAAGGAAATCACAGTAGACCTATACGATCTTAAGAAAAAGTTGTGGTTAGCAATTAACAGCGTAAATGCACTTGAAGGTATTCGCTTCTACGTATCCTTTGCTTGCAGTTGGGCATTTGCTGAACTTAAGAAGATGGAAGGTAATGCTAAAATTATCAAGTTGATTTGCCGAGACGAAAACTTGCACTTGGCATTTACACAAACATTAATTAAAATTTTACCCGGTGACGATCCGGACTTTGCTAGAATCAAAGAAGAAACTCGCGAAGAGTGCGAAGCTATGTTCAAGCAAGCAGTTGAACAGGAAAAGGCTTGGGCCAAGTACTTGTTTAAAGATGGATCAATGATTGGATTAAATGAACAATTATTAGCTCAGTATGTTGATTGGATCGCTTGTAAGCGTATGACAGCCATTGGATTAGATTGCGGTGTTAAACCTGGGTCAAATCCACTGCCATGGACTGCTAAATGGATTGCTGGTAGCGACGTACAAGTAGCACCGCAAGAAACTGAAATCACCACTTACGTCATTGGTGGAACAAAACAAGACGTCGATAATAATACATTCAAGGGATTTAGTTTATGATAACAGTTTACAGTAAAAACAATTGCCCGTTCTGCGATAGAGCCAAAGCTCTATTAGAAAGCAAGGGCGTAGAGTACAAAGTAGTAAATATCGAAGAAGTACCAGACGCACGTGAATTACTTGTTGATCAAGGGTTGCGTAGCGTACCACAGATATTCAACGATGGTGTATTACTAGCAGGTGGGTACCAAGGTCTAGCAGGCCGCCCAGAAGAATTTTGGACAACTCTAAAAGGATAATATGTTAATTTCAAATCAAAAATTCGCAGATGGCGATATTGTATCATTCAAGTTAGTTAATGGCGACGAAATTGTGGCTAAAATCAACGAAGAAACCGACGGTTTTTATAAGATTTCTAGCCCTTGTACCGTGGTTCCGAGCCCACAAGGCCTAGGTTTAATTCAGAGCTTGTTCAGTGCTAACGAAAAAGCTACTGTAACATTAAGTAAAAGCCATGTTATGTTCTGTGCAGAAAGCCTAGAACAAATGAAAAGCCATTACTTAAAAACCACTACAGGAATCGACATTATTCCTAAACAAGGAATCATTACCTAATGCCCCAGGCCGCACGTAAAGACGACCCGTTAGCTGACACTGACGGTATAATTGAAAGCGATTGCAGTAGCGACGTTTTTATTAACGGAAAGCCTGCGGCCACTGTAGGTTCAATGAGCAGTGATCATAGCCCATACGGTCCCCCACATGCACCTCATGTGCCTAACCCTGTAAAAGTTGGCAGTGGTACCGTGTTTATCAATGGTCGCGCCGCGGCACGTAAAGATGACCCATTCGAGTGTGGGCATGTAATAGCCAGTGGTAGCGAAGACGTTGATATCGGCGAATAATTAAAACCCAGCATTAAAAATAGCCTTAAATACAGTATAAGGTAAATTTTTCTATGGCAATTACACCAAGCGTATTAATAGCGGCAAAAGGTTTTATGGACGGTCAAGGTCTGGGCGTAAGCTCAAACATGACCAGTTATTTTAATAATTTCAACTCTAGTCCAGTAACTGGTTCTCTAAACAGTTTAAGTAGTTTAATGCCCAGTTCAATCACAGGCCTGCCTGACTTTATGCGTAACTCAGGTACACAGCTATCTGCTATTCAAACACAAGCCAGTAGTATTATACAGCCAGGTGTTGACGGTCTTAAAAAGTTTACCAGCATCATGAACCAAAGTGCAGGCTTTGGTGCCGCTGCCGCTGAATGGGGAGCCGCACTTAAAGAGTTTGGCGGAAAGTCATTTAATGATCTAGGCGTGGGTTTTTCGGGATTTGCCAGCATGGCCAGCAATGGCATGAGTAACGTATTCGGTGGATTACCTGCACTACCTAGCATGTCAAGTTTGCCTGGTGCTGGTGCAATTACATCTTTGGCATTGTCTGCAAAAGATAACATTGGCGCACTAGGAAAACAGTTAGGTAGTTTTGGTACAATGTTTGATGCCAAGGATGTTGCCAACATGGGCAGTCCAGCTAGCCTAATTAGAAACTTACAAAATCAAGGTATTGCAGATTCAGTTGGTATCAATGACATGATTGCTGGGTATGGTTATGATCCTAAGAATCTTGATAATATTCCCCCGGCACAACTAACACAAATTTTAAGTCAGGTACAAGGCAACGACATGCTCAAGGTGATAAGCCAGACCGGCATGATATTACCTGCAAATAGACCAATTAGTAGTTTAGCTGATGTATTAGATGCTAAGAAGATTGTAGAGCCCAATGTATTAGCGGCCATTCCGGGCGGTAATCTTGCTGGACTAGGCAATGCTTTTAGTAATTTAGGTGGAAACTTTACTGACTTTAGTAAAGTTGGAGACATGTTAAAGAAAATAGAAGTGCCTAGTTTACCTAATCTTGAAGGATTAAAAAATCCGTTACCTGATGACATAGCCGGAGCATTTAAAGGTATGTTAGGCACAGGAGACAGTCCACTGGGATTACCTACTATGAGTGATATGCTAGGTAGTGTAAGCGGAAAAGCACATATGGACAGTTTCCGTGACATCAGCAAGAGCATGGAAAAAATTGCCGAAAGCGTAGTTGGCAAGGATATGATTAATACAGCCAATACACTTAGTTCAGCAACACAAGCGGCCAGTGCCGCTGGAACAGATTTGGGACTAACTGGTAACGATTTGCAAGCATATATCGATGCAGACCCAACTGTAGTATCAGCTAAAGCGGCTGTAACAACAGCAGTAAACGCATTCAACGTTCAGGCGGCAGGCAATGCAGATCTTAAAGCAGTAGTAGATAAAGCCAATGGTGCTCTAGCATCAACAACTGCACAGTTATCTAAAGAACAAAGTAATTTATCTTTGGCAGGAATTGACCCATCGTCGGCTTTGGTACCATCAGGTCCTGGTAGTCTTTTGGGTATGGCCAGCAAGCTACACTCATTTGGCGTCGATAAAATGAAACTAGGATTCAGTGAAATGTTTGAAGGAATGGCATCAAACGATTTATATGGTGATGCCATTAAATCCAGTCTAATGGAAGGACGTAATATTGCACGTCAAACTAGTTTGAATATTCCGTTGCCAACCAAAGCTGACCCTGCCAAAACCTTGGCCGCAGAGTTGCCTAAGATTGAGCCAGACGCAGTGGATTGGGACGCAGATAACCTCGAAGACACACAGTCGGCCTTGAGTAAAATTGATAACATGAGGAATGATGTTACCAATTGGTTAGACGCTAATCCGAACCCATCTGAAGAACAAATGGTTATAATTACCGAAAAGTTAGATGCAATTGAGGGCAAATCCACTACCATCAAAGTAGACGTGTCAAAGTTTGCATAAACGGTTTGGCTTCTTTATAACCCGTTTTTACTTGCAAAAATACCGAAAAAAATGCTATAATGTACCTAGTTATCTAGTTATAGTAGTCTTTATCTCAGATTTTACTATGTTATATAACTAACAACCCGTAAAAGGAGGAAAGCCAAAATGAAGACACTAACTCTGTCGCATAGTGACCAAGACCGCTTGGTGAGACTTTCAAAAAGCCTATTTAAGTTTTTAGGTTTTATTTTAGTCATGACTGTATTAGTTACAGTTACAAATACAAAACTAACAGCTCTACGCAACACCGGCGAAGAACTTCGCCAAGGATTTACCAGCGTAGCAGATCGCACCAAACAATTAGATTGTTTAGCAAAGAACATTTATTGGGAAGCCGCCAGCGAGCCATTTGAAGGCAAAGTTGCTGTGGCACAAGTAACCATGAACCGCTTGGAAAGCGGACGCTTTGCCAAAGACGTATGTGGTGTGGTATATCAAAAAAATGTAATCATGGAAAGAATCATTTGCCAGTTTAGTTGGGCATGTGAAAACACACACAAAGTACGTCCAGTGCATCCAGCACTTTACAAAGAAAGCGAAGAAGTAGCCAAAAAAGTTTTATTGGAAAATTTCCGCTTGCCGTCAATGAAAGACGCTCTCTACTACCACGCCGACTATGTCAGCCCGGGTTGGAAAAAACCTAAGGTTGGTAAAATTGGTGCACACATTTTCTATAAGGACTAATCATGCAGACATTCAACTTTGACAGTATTCGTCTGGCCGTTACTAAATTCTTCAAAGATCACTTTAGTAAGATTTCAGCTGATACGCTAGAGTGGCTGGCTATTGTAGTAGTGCATTGTGCAACTATTCCAACCTTGCTAGCTTTACTAACAGCCCTAAGCGATCGCACACCTAGTTTAGATGTTGTGCTATTTGCATGGGCAGGTTTGGTACTGTTGTTTATCCGTGCCATCATCCTAAAAAACTCTATAAATATTATTACCAACGGTGCAGGTTTTATTACTCAAGCTGTTATTATGGCAATGATATTATTTAGATAATGTTTTTTGAAATACACTCACGCATACTAGATATTGGCGACACTATGAAAGGTCGCCGATATACTGCCAGCGAAGTTACTAAATTAATCCGTAGACAATTTCCGGCTACGGATTTTTTATTTCGCACACACAGAGATCCAGCAGTAGACCCAGACATGATTGTAGTAGCTGGCATATATGATTGTTTTAATGACAGTCAAGATTTGCCTAGCGTAGAAATAACTCTGTGTTATCATCCAGCTCAAAAATACTTTTTTACTGATCTAATAGATTGGGAAACTTTAGCCTTTGATCTTGCTGAATGCATTTGTCATGAACTGGTACACAGACAACAACATCGCAGTAGACAAAAGTTCAAGACATACGAAAGCAAGTTACCTGAAGGCGATCCATTGATTAGTGAGCAAGAATATCTAGGTGATGGTGCAGAACTAGATGCTTATGGATTTAGTATTGCCGCAGAATCAATTGTGCGTGGTTGCATACCTCAAGAGTGCGTAATGTACGGAGTATATCAAACTACATTTGACAACGACAAGTCAGTTATTGTAAAATTAGAACAAGAAATACAAAAATATCTTAACCTATTGGAGCTGAATAATGAGCAAAATGAACCAAAGCAGTGAACAAGAATATAATGTTGACGATGTTTACGATCAAGAAATCACTGATGACGATTATGGATTTATATTTGGTCCCGATGGCGAATTAAAATCGGTATTTTTACCCGATAATGTACCATTTAAAACTCCTAAGAATATCTCTAAAATATTAAAGATATTCGGTATTAATGATTTAGATAATATCGATAATAATCAAACTCTGCACTAAAATGGTCGACCATTAAATCCTTTTATTTTATACTATAACTGTAGTAAGAAAGGAGCCCAAAATGCGTAAAGGCGAAATGTTAGACAAAATGTTAGTAATTGTTACTAATGCTCACCACGGGCAGTTTGACAAAGGTGGCAACCCTTACATCCTGCACCCACTGAAAGTTATGCACTATCTCAAATCAGATGATGAAGAGTTGATGTGCATGGCCCTGGGGCACGATGTTATTGAAGATACCAGCGTTACTTACAAGGACTTACGCGAAGCAGGCATTAGCGAAAGAGTTATTGCCGGCATCCGTTGCTTAACCAAGCAACCAGGTCAAACCTACGATGAGTACAAGGAAGGCGTTTTTGCCAGTGAAGATGCTATGCGGGTAAAGATGGCTGATCTGCGTCATAACACTGATATTCGTCGGTTAAAGGGCGTTACTGAAAAAGACATTGCACGTATGGCAAAATACCATACTTTTTACTTGGAAATCCGTGCCCGTTTAGAAGCATAAAAGTAATACTTTCGTTGTATAAAAACAACAGGTTAGTAAGCACTTACATTAGTGGTTACTAACCTTTCTTTTTGGTTGACCCAAAATTCAATTAATTGTATAATCTATGTATGGAAGTTAAAAAAGCAACCCGTAAAAGACGCCAAGATACCAAGCATGTTGTGTATGTAATTACCAACACAGTAACGCAAGAGCAATACATTGGTATTACAGTATGCGGACAGCAAGTTAAAAAAGCTCTGCGTGTTCGCATGCAAAAGCACGTTCGCCGTGCAGTTACAGAAAACAAAAATTGGGCACTTTGCAACAGCATTCGCGAATATGGCGTGGCCGCTCACACTTATGGTGTTGTGGAGTTTGTTCGCGGACGCAAGCCGGCCCATGCTCGTGAACGTGAACTAATTCGCGAATTTGCCCCAGCACTTAATACCCACTAAAACGGTTGACCCAAAAATCCAAATAATCTATAATATAACTTATACAGTAAACAAACAGGAGCTAAACATGGAAGTTCAAGTAAATGACATTATCCGAGGTTACGATTTCAAACCGATGGTAGGTCGTGAAGATTGTTTTGTTGAAGGTCGAGTGTTAGAGCGTAATGCAGTTAATGAGTGTGGCTACAATGCTTACAAAATTCGTGTTACCAAAGATGTATTTGACGGCAAAGAGTTCACAGAACGCCGCAATGGTTGCCGTGTTGGCGAAATTGTGTTTGTGCCCTGGAGAGTTAGTTTCATGGAATTTCAAGGTCGTGTAATTAATTTGTCTAGATAAGGAGTTGACTATGACACCCGAGTATGGAATGTATACTAGCGAAGGTAATTATCAAGTTGCTCGCATTGTTGAGCGAGCAAAAAACAACGGTTGGACATGGGCCCGCACACAATCAGAATTGTATGTGCTAGCCGACAGTGATGCACAGTTGTACGGTGAAGCCACAGATACTGCCGTGCGTGAGTATGTTTACAGTGCCATTGGTGCAGGTAAACGCAATGAGGTATTTTATTGTTAAGGAGTAATTATGCCTTGCAGAGATTATGAAAGCGATAGCTGGGGCGGCGGCTACGCAGAAAACGCAAAATTAAAAGCACAAGCCGATAAACTGGCTCGTATTGCTTGCAAGGCCATGGATGCATTGGCAGAAAATGGCTTAGAAGATTTCCTAGTTCTTAAAGACGACGAAGTTGCCGCTTGGTGGAAAGAGCACAAAGAAGCCGATCGCAAAGAGCGTGAGCGTGTTATTGAACTTGAGCGTCGTGAGCGTGTTCGAGCAGAAGCGTTGGCTAAACTGTCCAGTGAAGAACGTGAGTTGTTGGGACTAGCTACAAAAACTAAAAAATCAAAAACTAAATCTGCCAAAGCAGGCATACCGGTTCCCGTTGAAGACATGGTCATTGATTTAGAGTCATTGTTGGAACGTGCCAACAATAACTGGAGAAATAGATGAGCAAGCAAAACATTTTTATCTTGAGCTGGGACTGTAACGGCATTGAGTGCTGTCGTGATATTACACAGTTAGTTGGTGAGGCCAATCGTTTTGAAAAGGATAGCTTGTTTGAGCGTATTAAAAATCCTGATCAAGAACCCACCAACGAGCCACTGCAAGAAGTCAGTAAGTTCTTGCACTACCTGCAGATGCGAGCAAGATTTAATCCACAGCGTAACTATGAAATTTACATGGTGCATACTGTGGACAGCATCACTGAACAGGACCTAACAGAAATGTTCAATGACAATCCGCAGGGATCTGCAGATTTAATTAGAGTACAAGGCACAAAGTTGTACAGTGATCGTGAAACTACAAAAAGGGTGATATCATGAACAATAAAAAGAACCAACTGTTATACAGTATTCGTTATACCTTGCCTGCTAAGGACATTATGACGTTTGTTAGCGGCCTACACGAAATACAAGCAGACATGATTGAAGACGTGGTTGCTCAAAAAGAGCGTGAAGGCTTTCCTGAAGCAAACGCAGTAATCAACCATATTAAAGGACTGTAATGATGTTTGACACTTGGCTAAAAGATGAAGACATGCAACGCCTATGGGACGTATGTCATGGTAAACTCCCCGAGGCGGCTGCTAGTGAGCAAGAACTAGAAGAATTTCATCGTTGTGTAGTGCATGCCGCAATGGTTAAAATAGCAGGTGCTGACTACTTGTCGCATACTGTTCAATGATTTTGCTGTAAATCTCCTGTGAATTTTTACCCGCTTCGGCGGGTATTTTTTTGACCCAGTGTTAAGTAATGAGCCCATAAATACACTATACAGGATTATAATTATGCTAGCCAAAGAAATTACATTTAGACACTTGTTGGACTTTATTGACGAAGTAGAACAAGAAACAGCAAAAGACCCAGAATATGCAAATCAACCTAATGAGCTAACTGTACCAGTAGCCACTATTGTTGCAGGTGGTACAGATTTAAATGCACCCAAGAATCCTGCGGACATTCGTGCAGACAGCATCAGCATGTATCCTAATCATCAGCACAAGGCAGGTAACTAATGGCCAACATTACATTTACTGTACAGAGTTTAGTTAACACAGCCGTTTATGATAGCTATACCATTGACAATGGTCAAACAGTTGATCAGCTGAAAACTGCTATCAATACAGCCCGTGGGTATGACAGCACCTGGTACGATATTGTGTTTGGTGATACAATATTATCTGGTTCTGCCACGCTTGCCGCATCTGGTATCGTTGCCGGTTCGACGGTCCGCACTCATAACAAAATTGCACACTTGACTACTCGTGAGCAAAGACAAAAAGCCAAGTTGGACCTAGCACAGTTAGATCGAGTAGTGGCCAGCAATCCTAGATCCACAGTTGACCTAACTACACTACCGACATTATTCAATGACGATGATATTGTAGACAATCCTAACATTGGTGGACTAGTCACAGGACGTCCTTGGATTGAAACAGTTAGCACATTTACGTTCTACGAAGCAATCAACACTGTCACAGCATTGTCAACTACACAATATGTAAAAGGCAATAAAATTTATGCATACTCATCCAGCTACGACGTTTCTAGTTATCAACCGGCGCAAGTGGTTGTTAACGGAGTCGAAGTTTTAAATACTACTCTTCGCGGACACACTATGGTAGTATTAAATAACGACGGCGATGTTGTAAGTTCGACTAATTATGACACGTACGGTGATGCTGGATCATTGACCACACTTGCCACTGCCCTTGGTGCGGTAGCTAAAGGTAATATTGTTGTGTTGGTAGTATACGATGCGAGTGCATTTAATGCCGCATGCCGTAATACCCTTACATCAAGTTACGGCAATACCAACAATAATACCTGGACTGCTGGACGTTATGATCATATTTTTATTGGTGTTAAACAGTAATGGGCGTACAAAATCCTAATTCGACAAACTACGAACACGCCGACGAGCCTAACCTTCTGAACCTACACAAGGCCATGGAGTACGATCTTGGCGGTAAGCCAATGATTCGTGTTGCCGCAAAACTAGCAGGCCCAAGTATTGCCGGACAGGTATCAGCATTTGGCGAACCATTAGCAATCTCGCCTACAGCCGTTATTCAGTTAGATGGTATCTACGGTGCCACCTCTGACGTCATACAGACCTATACCAACGGTACAGGATCTTTTGCTGGATCAGAAAGCTCGATGTTTAGAGTACGCACAGGAACCGCACAAGGCGGTTATGGTGTGCTACGCAGTAAGAGATTTATCCGCTATCGTCCAGGGCAAGGTATTGTTTGTCGTATGACCGCAGGCTTTTCGCAAGGGGTGGCAGGCAGTCTACAGTTTGCAGGTATGGCCAATCAAGAGAACCGCGTAGGCTTTGGTTGGAATGGCGATCGCTTTGGTGTTGTTCGCTCATCGGGTGGCAAGGCCACTATCCTAACCATGGTTATGGACACAGCA
>JACCDU010582231.1_pt1 | contig 10404 bp, 16 predicted proteins | sample 7446081 | NCBI WGS metagenome assembly JACCDU01 (sample SAMN15323447, study PRJNA562643) | freshwater metagenome | isolation source: river surface water | place: USA:Blue River Watershed | collected 2017-08-17
CTTGGGGTTGGCCCCGGCAATGCCGTTGAGCATGGCAATCAACGCAGTCAGCGCAGCAGACACCAGACCGATCACCGCAGCGATCTTGCTCTCTTCCAAGAACAGCGAAGCGCCCACACCGATCACAACGATCAGCGTGATGTAGAACAGCCCGTGTTTGCCGATGGCCCGACCCGCCACATCCTTGGCAGGGGAGTTGGCTTCCAGCCGGTTGAGTTCTGCTTTGGCATGCGCCTTCAGCATTTGGATTTCATGCAGTTGGTCGGTCATCACGGCTTACTCAGGTTGTGGGTCCGCTGGCAGTGGCGTGTTGCCCTCTTCCAGCCATTTCAGGTACTCTGCGGGTTTGTTTCGTTTCATGTGTGCCATTCTCATTTTCTCTCTGGTTTCTGGGCTGTGTTTGCGGCCCGTCATGTGGTTAAGTTCACCTCGTTGGGCATCACCAATACGCTGCTTAGTTTGCTCAGACATTGAGCATCCAAGGCGACCATTGCTGCGACCCCGCTTTGCTTTAGAAACTTTAGCGGCAAACTCTGGACCCATTTTACGACCAAGCACCGTAAGACGAACCTTCTCAATATGCTCGGGTGTTAGTTTGCGACCGAGTTTTGCTTGGCGTTGCTTTTCGCGTGTTTCAGCGGAAACAGTGCGTTCACTTCTACGCTTTGACACATCTTCACTAAGCAGCTTTATCGTCCTACCTGTCAGGCGGTAGCCATACTTCTTGATGCCGTTCATGTAGTCAAAAGCAACCGCCATTTTGCCGCCGTACATTTTCCAAAGCATCCAATGAGCAATGTAGTGTTGTCGCAATGTCAGACAGATAATATTGGACGCATCATCGCTACCACCCATGCTTCTTGGCAAGATGTGGTGTTTTTCAAAATAGCCATCAATGCGCTGATTTCTCAACGCATCAATAAACTTTTTGTAGCGATTAAGCTGGTGGTTGCTCATTCTGAGTGATCGGCTCGTCTGCTGGCAACGGAGAGTTCCCTTCACTGACCCATTTTAAATATGCTTGGTAGCATGTGTTGGCAGGGTCGAAGGGGATGAAGGCGTTGTCAGAGATGCGTTTGATGCAGTTGGCCGGTTGGCCGTTTGGCTGTAGAACTTGTTGATACATCGTTTTCTCCATCACAATTCAATTGACGCAACAAAATGTGCCTGCGTACCTACGGCTGCGCCCAAACTTACGTTATTTACATACGCCCACGCCCCTTGTTCCCCAACTGTATTTATAAGGGCTGCTCTATAGGCGGGACCATCACTTTGAATCACACCCGCTTGTCCGTTTGTAGGGGCGTACAAAATGACTGTTGGTGTGGCTCTCATGGAAACTGGGAAGCTGCAATACAGCGAAGCATAAGCCTGCGTGCCGTCAAGGAAGCGACCAACGGCTCCGTTTGCTGCCCCCGCAGTCCCCGGCGCAACGCCTTGGTTGTAGGTCTTATAAAAATACCGCTGACACATGATCAGCTCACGCCCGTAGTCCCTGCGCTCAAACGGGGAAGCAACGCTGCCAGCTTCAAGCTGTACGCCTGTGATGTAGAAGGTGGCTCCGTTGGTGCCGATAAGGTTCACCGCACCAGTTGCAGCAAAGTTTGTTGAGCTGTTCCAAGCCCCGGCAGTCCCGTTGAAGTTGGAACCCATGCCCAAACTCCAGATGACTCGAATACCAATGCCGTTGTTCGTTACCCATGTCCCTGATGTTTCACCGGGGATGGTGACGGTCTTTTGCTCCCAAGTGTTTGCGGCGTTGACCGTGTAGGTGAACGGGTAGGAGCGATTTTCAGCGGAGTTCAACAAAGAACCACTGAGAGTGCCTGTGACAGAACTACGAACCCAGAACGACAAGGTGGCTGGCGATGCGCTTGCAGTGCCCCAAGCCAAATCAGACATGTTGAAGCCTTCAACAAACTGAATCAAACGGCATCTTTCGGTGGCTGACAAAGACGAATCTGCCGCTGTGATCGTGACCAGCAAACTGTTTGTAAAACCGGCAGGGGCCACACTAGACTGTTGAATAGTCCAAGAACCGCCCGACAAATCATCGGAATACCAGCGATCCAAGGTGTATGCGCTAATGTCGTTAATCGTCACAGCCGCCCCAGCATTCCTCTGGTCAATCCGCATATCTCCGTTGATGATGCGGTTGACAAAGGCTGTGCCACCATAGCGCATTGAAGGGCCGTACAGCTTGGCTGACTGACCTCCAGACGCATCGTAAATTGCATTCGTATTAACCTGACTCATTTCAACTCCTTGTAAGCCCAACGGAAACCGTGAGCAGATTTTGCCTTACCCATGCAACACTGCGTAATGCCGCTGCGAGTTTTCCCAAGAGCACTTGCCGCATCTGCAACCGATCCAAACACTACGCCATCATCCAATCGGATAACAGGCTTTGCTGGCTTCCCACCGCCTTCAGGGCGCTTTCTTCCGGTGTGCGCCTTGCTCGCACCAAGGTTTGTCTTGCCGCGCATTGGGCTTGGTTTTCCGTACATGCCGTTCAGTGAGCCGACAAGACGACCAACCATGTCAGGCCGTGTGCCACCCTTGTTTGGGTGCTGCTTGCCATATCGGTGGTTCAATTCGCCAGAACCTGCGCCACTCAATCCATTCTCGGGAATGAAGTTGGCCCATTCGTCACTGGCAACAATGTCGTTTTCTTCACTGAACTTCAAGGCAGCGGCAACACAACGGTCCTTATCAAAGTACACGCCAAGAACTCCAGCAGTGATGTTTCGGCCATGAACCCGCATGTGCTTTTTCCAATACACGCCACTGCCCTTGTACCAGTGCATGTTCTTCAGCTTTGAAGTCTTGCAGAAATACTTCAAGCCCGTGACGTTGTGCGTCATGACCAGAAGGGCGGTAGGTGCAAAGGACATTACGCCACCATGCTGTTGGGTGGAGAAGCAACACCGTACAGGACAGCATTGCTGCCGCCTGATGCGTCATTGATTGAGTTTACTTTTAAGTTGCTCATGCCAGTTGTTCCTCAGTTGGTCGTGCCAGCGTTGGATGATCCCACGCAGCAATGTAGTCGCCTTTGCCGTCAGAGTCGTTCTGCAAGCGGATGGTTCCTGTAATAGGGCTGAAGTCAGTTGGCTCCAACTCAGGATAAAGGGCTTTTATTTTTTCAAATAAGGTCATGTCGCACTCCGAATCATTGCGCCTTGGAACAGCGTATACACGCCTGTTGGAGATGTTGTACCTCCAGTCTGCAAGTACACATACGCCTCTGCATAGTCTGTTGACCCATTCAAGTACAGCAGGGTGCTCATGTTCATAATAATCGTGTTAGAAGCAACTTGGTCCGCGCCGGAGTAGTAGATTCCGTTTCTGTTAATCGCTACTTGAACTTCCCCTGCCCCCGAAGTGGAGGGTCGGTAAAAACTAAAAGTCAGCAAATAATAGCCTGCAACAGTTGGCGTAAAGCGGCTTGAGGCAAAACAACTGTTGGTGTCGTATTGCTCGACGTCAAAAAGAACTTTTGTTGTTGCTCCCCCGGTGAAGGTTTGCGCCGTATTCTGATAAGCACTAAACGCAGGGCCGTTCACCGGCACACCCGCTGTTGCAGTGGTCAGCACCGTGCCGCTTGCGTCAGGCAAAGTGATTGTCCTGTCCGTCGAACCCGCAGGCGCGGAGATTGTGTATGTTGCTGTCCCGGAGGCCGGGCTGCTCACGGCAATTTTGCTCATAAAAATTGTCCTTTCTCGTTTCTGTTCATGTGGCGGCGCTTTGCAGCTTCGCTCATTTTTAGCTTTGACTCTTCAGAGGCGGTCTTACCTTTGTTCCAAGGTGAAACACCAACTCGTGCGGCAGACATTTTTTGCTTTGACTCTTCAGAAAAAGTCTTGCCCTTGTTCCATGAGATTTGCCCAAGGTGGCTTTCGCGTAGCTTCTTCAAAGTCTCAGGACTGGCCTTTTTACCAACAAGCTTCAGTCGGCGCTCTTCTGGCATCTTTCGACCTTTTTGTGCCGCGCTGATTTTTTCTTTCGTTTCTTTTGAGACAACCCGACCTTTCAGCTTTTCGCTGTGTGCAGCCCGTTGTTCATCTGTCCACTTCATGCCTTTGTTGTATGCCTCATGCGTTGTTCCGGCAGTGTCAAATCCAACCAGAGTTTGTTTTGCTTGATTCCAGAACTCTGGATTCATGCCAACGTCAAAGCAATCGTGCAACAGTATTTCATGCTCCAACGCTTCCGTCCGAGATGCCCAACGAGCAAGGATCATTTTTTCGACACGCCCCTCTGGCTGAGTCTTCATCCAAGCCTTCATTGGCCTACACGAACCCATGTACCGGACATCCTGCTCAGGCTCACCTTTGCAAGATCGCACACCGATGTAAAGCCGCCGCGAATCCGCAGGGCTTTTAACAGTCAGCATGTACGTGTAGTGGTTCATGTTCGGTCGGTGTTGCTATTGGGGCTGGCTATTGTGAACGTGCCTGTGCCGCTGGCATTGCCTTGGACTTTTACGAGGCTCATGGTTGTGTTCCTTATCGAAGCGTGATTGGGCCAACAACTGTTTGCGGCCCTATGGTTTTTGTCATGTTTTTTCCTTTACACCACGGTCCATGTTGAACCGGAAGATACCGTCACCGTCACGCCCGAGTTCACAGAAACTGGTCCGGCACTCATGCCGTTGTCGCCTGTTGCAATGGTGTAGTCCGAACTAATCGTCGCACTATTGACCACGATGCCGTTGCTGGCTCGTGGAGCCTTCACACTCAACTCACCAGTGCTGGGCTTGAACAGGTACTGGGCGTTGCTGGTATACAGGTTCTCTGCTGTGCCACTTGTCGCTCCAGCAAATACCGGATACAGATTTGATGCGGTAGATGTGTCGTTGCTCAGTGCGGAGCCGCCAATTGACTTCCAAGCCGGAGATGCGCCGCTATAGCCCTCAAACTGATTTGTGGTGCTGTTGTAGCGCATCATGCCCGTTGCAGGGCTTCCGGGCTGTTGGCCAGTGGTGCCCTTGCTGATCAACAAAGCACCGGTCGAAGTGAACGAAGAGTCTGCCGTGGCAGTCAACGTGGTGAATGTTCCAGTGGTTGGAGTCGTTGCACCCACAGTGCCGTTCAAAGCACCGTTGAGCGCCGTGCCGTTGACTGTTGTTGCGTTGAGAGTGGTAACGTCCAGAGTTGCCAGCCAATTTACTTGCGTACCTACATCCGTACCGTTGTTGTACACCACAGTGCGTTTGCCAGCAGGCACTGCAACACCTGTTTGGCCCGACACCTTCACGGTAACCGTATAGCTGGAGCCGTTGATCACAAGGTAGGGCTTCTGAATAGCGGGTACGTTAATAATGCCTGCGGAGGATACTGCACCGGCTGCGATGTTCAAGCACAAGGCTCGGGCATCCTGTGCGGCTGGGCTATTCGACAGCGTCAGCGTGGCTACGTTGGCTATGAAGTCGCCGGAGTCCAGCGTGGCCATACCCACAAGGGCCTGTTCAACGGCAGTGCCGATGTTCGTGTTGGTTGTGTCGCCCCACGCACCAGACTGTTCGCCAGTGGCAATCAGCTCAAATTTGAGGCTGGAATATGTACTCGCCATCTCGGCTCCTTACGTAGTAATCAAGGTCCAGTCAGGCGTTTGGGTGTTATCCACCGCAGACCACACCGAACCTTGCGTGTTGTTCACATTTTGCCAGTTCACCGTTGCATTGTCATCTATTGGTTTCCAGTAGACCGCAATCACATTGCCCACTGCTCCAGAAGCTGCAACTCCCGTCAATCCAGCGGTTCGCGTACCCAGTCCAACTGAGCCTACCGCGCCCCGAATACCCACCCCGGTTAGGGCGATGGAAATCTGTGGGCCCACCGTACCAACTGCCGCAGCAATCGCCTGTGAGTTCAGCGGAACAATGGCCTGAGATACCTGACCCTGAGCCGTTACGCTGCTGAGCCCCGCAGAGCTTGAGTTGACTACAGACCCAACTGCACCCGAAGCACTGGCCCCGGATACCAGCACGTCCTTGGCAACCCCAACAGATTCAATCTCGCCAGTAGCGGCTACGCCGATAAGCGCCAAAAGCGTCTCACCACGTGCCACCGTACCCGCAGACCCATCAGCGTTCACGCCTGTGAGGGTCAATACCTTGTTGTGCACAACGGAGCCAACCGCGCCGGTTGCACCAACGCCAGTAATGGCTACTACCCTACTGTTCCCTACAGTGCCAACTTCACCGTTGGCCGTAGTGCTGTTCTCGGGGGTGGCGTTGGTCTCTGTTACGTCACCAACACTGCCTGACGCTCCAACACCTGACAGTGCAAGGGCTAAGACGGGTGCGGCGGTGCCAACGGAGCCGGTAGCAGCAACACCCAAAGCCTCAAGTGTGCCGCCCCATCCGTTTTCGCCCCAGCCGCTGTCGCCCCATCCGAGAGACATTGACTACCTATCAGGTTGTGCTCAAGCGCAGCAGAGCAGTTGAGGTGTCGTTTGTAGGCATTGTCAGCGTGAAGGTACCCGCTGTAATGGTCTGCGATCCAAACGTGTGCACGCTCACGGCCTTGTCGCCCTGAGTCGAGTTGTAAATCAACACAGCATCAAAAGCTGTGGTCAATGTCACCGATGTGTACGTGATGGATGCGGAGGGTGTCCAGTACGCAACACCAGCCGTAGCGGACGTATTGGTCGCCGCAGGTACTGTGGCGTTGGTGACTGTAACGCCGCCAGCCGTATACCCAGTACCTGTTACTTCGCCAGTTGGCGAGTACACTGTTGTGGCTGCGTTAACCGTTGCCGAGGTCAGGTACAGCGCCGCTTTGAACGTGTCTGCTGTGGTCGCGGCCCGGATCGGGGCGACACCAAAGTTGTGTGTTCCAGTGAGCAGTTGGCCCATGAACGAGGTTGTCATTGATTGTGTGTTGGCCATATCAGCTCCTTAAACAATAGATGCTGCCTCTGCAAACAGCGGGGGCATTTTCTTCAAAGTCACATGCGCTGAACGGTGCACGAGCTCTTCGCCCAGCCAATATTCAACCCAAGTGGTCAGCTCGTTTTCATTGTCAACGGTGCCTTCTCGCTTTTCGAGCAAGGAGTCATCCATATCGCCTTTGGTTGTAGTGACAATCAATTTGCGCTCCTGATAAGTGCTGAAGTTGCAGTGTTGGCGGGCATTGTGACAGTGAAATTGGCTGACGTTTTGTCAGAGCCAAAGTCCAGCACAGCGATTGACTTGTTGCCCTTGCTACTGTTGTAGATCAAGGCGCAGCGTGCAGTCACGGCGGCGTTGAACACTGCGTTGTTGAAGTTGACGTATGCAGTGTACCCAGAGGAGTTTACGGTGACCCCCGTAAGCGTGATGCCGCCAGCGACATAGCCAGTGCCCGTCACTTCGTTCGCAGTGGAGTACACCGTCGTGGACTCGTTCAAGTCCGCGTTGGCAGTGAACAAAGCAATCTTCAGCGTGTCCGTCAGCAGGTTGTGCACGCCTTGATATAGCTCCGCCTTGAAGCTGGTAGTCTGAGTTTGTACGATGCTCATGCGGCTTGCACCCTAATTTGGCCATCACGATAAGCGTCACCACGCTGCTTGCCATCTGCCAGATTCTTGAGCAGAGCGATGGCTTGTGTGAAGCGTTTGTCGTACAGCGCAACCAGATCAGCCTCGCCCTTCATGAACGTGATGGCTTCCATCAGCGTACCGTTGAGCAACGCCATATCGAAGTGTTCACCCAACCACGTATTGCCCGCAGTCACAATCGACTCGGGGTAGTAGAAGTAGTGAAGCTCCACGCCGTATGCAATGTCTGGCGTTGGGCCAAGGATCAAAGTCAGGGTCTCGGGATCGTTAGACTGCGGACCGAAGATGGCGTAATGCTTGGGCTTGCCAACCGAAGTGGGGCGGGGGTACGCCTCACGGATGAAGTTCACGTCCTTGTTCAGTGGGTACGTGTATTCACCTGTCGTGGGATCAATGATTGCAATGCTGTACATCGACAAGAAATCTGTCGGCGGTGCAAGGTACTTGTAGTTGGCCGTGAGTGAACTTGTCACGTTACGGCGCAGGTTAGCAAGCTGCGCCGCGTTGTAGACGCGCTGCTCCGCCTGACGGATGAACGTGTTCATATCGTTCACGTCATACGTGTTCTGCGTGTAGCTTTCTACTTCAGCAACAAGTTCAGCGTAGTTCATATTTCCCCATTAAGGTAAAAATTTTTACCTTACGCCATTGGCCCACGGGCGGTAATGCCCTTGGTCGCAGCGCCATTGCCACGAGTCTTGATGCCCGTGGTCTTCACTGGATACTCACCCGATGTTTTGTCGATGTTGCCAACACCAATATCGACAGTGTCCAGACTGCTACGGTTTTTACCCGAGCCGGGGTTGCTGCTTGCCTTGACCTTTTTACCGGTCATGGTGTGGGGCTCGGCATAGACGCTGGCTGAACCAACTTCTTTGCCTTTGACTTTCATGCTGTACTTGGCCATATTAACCCCCAGATTGGTTCTTGGCGCGGGCCAAGTTGCGACCCATCTTGCGCATGGCTTCGCCAGTGACGCCGCCTTTACGCAGCTTGGTCAGGGGCTGGCCTTTGTGCTTAGACTTTTCATGCTTGTGCACTGCACCAGCAATCATTTTCTTGTCTTGGGCTAAATCTTTCTTGTCCATGCTCGACTCCTTATGTCGTTACTACCGTGACTGTACCAACATCCGCTACTGCCGCCAAGTAATTTGGCGTCATACCGGCATCAAATTGACTGGCCCCGCCTACCGGGTTCCAGCCCCACTGAATGTCCCGAGAACCCCCAGATGGTTCGCCATCGGCGTTTGCACCGGAAGTTACGTAGGTGGTATCCCTGCGTGGCTGGCGAACACCTTGCGGATCATCTACCGGATACATACCTAGCTGCAACTGCGGATGGTCGGGGTCCCAGCATTCCGAACACACCTTCAGGTTGTACTGCTTGGTCTTGATAATCTCTGTCTTGAGCTTCTTCAGTTTGAACTGCTGCCCACAGCGATCGCACATGGCGATACTGTACTTGCCAGAGGAAAACCGATTCCCCATTACGTAGTGCCCCCACCAATATACATCTGACGGGGTACGAGACGCAGTGCTGCCTTCTCATGGTCTTCGCCCGCTGCCAAGTCAAACTGCTCCATGTAGGCCTGTTTGAGCATGTCCACACGGGCCATTAAATTGGGGTCCTTCATGGCGATGTAGTACGCCAAACCTGCTGTTAGGGCGGGCAGGAAACGGAAATTCATGTCAGAAACCTCCACGCCGCTGCCAGCATCTTGGATGCGGCGCAGCCGCCAGTAGACGAACTGATACGTGGTGGTGTTGTCTGGAGTCGGCCAAACTGTCACGGCTGGTAGCTGGGGCACAAATACTGCGGTGGCTGTCAGGTGCGTGGCCGCTGTGGTGTTGTTTTGGCCACGGAAGCATCCACCTAGGGTATTTCCTGAGATGTAGCCGTAGTAGATGACCTCAGAGTCCAGCTTGATGAACCCGTTGGCGGCAAGGCCGTCCGTGGTTGTCAGTGCAATTGTGGTGTCGGTGGCGTTCAAAGCCCCGCTTAAAACGGCAGACGTTGGGTTGGTCTCACCCGACAAGCGCTGAATCCAAACTTGGATTGGCCGTCCGCTCGTCAACTTGTTAGGGATCGTAGCGTAAGTAGATACACTGATACGGGTGATGTTCAGATCGGACTGCAACGTGGCTGAGTTACCCCCAGTGCGAATCACGTGGTCTAGCAAGTCGATCGTGTTCACGGGCAGAGCGTATGTGTTGAGCCCCGGAGTCAACGTGAATGACCCCTCTTCGATGGTCCACATGTTCAGACCACGGTTGGCCCACTCAATCGTCATGAGGTTCATGGAGCGACGAGCAGTGCGCAGGTCATAACCGGAGCGCATCTCACGACCAGCACGCTCAAACGCCTCCTCGGCAATCTCCGTGAAGTCGAGGTTGAACAGTGATGTACCGGTGGTGTAGTTGGCCATGATCAGTAGATTTTTGCTTTGCGTGCACCACGAGCCTTGCCCCAGCCCCGAACGGAACCGCCAGACTTCATCTCGTCGCTCTTCGCATATTTCTCGGCTTCTCTCTTGGTGTCAACTTCACGCATCACGCGTTTGACTTCTTGAAAGTTCTCTTCGTCCGCGTCACGGGCTTTTTTAGGGGCTTCGGCGTTTGCGTCTTCCAAAGCAGCTTTGACCGCAGTAGCCACACCTGCTGTACCCGCAGCGCGAACGCCAGTACGTGTAGCAGCACGGCCCTTGGCTTCATCGGCAGCAGCCTTGGCGGCTCCCTTGAGGTTAGACGTGTCTTTCGTGAGCTTTTTCAGGTCACCAACGGTGCTTGCGTTGCCACCAAACGAGGGCATCTTGCTCCATTTGGTTCCGCTGATACCACCGCCACCGCCCCCACCACCCC
>JACCDU010157030.1_pt1 | contig 10401 bp, 11 predicted proteins | sample 7446081 | NCBI WGS metagenome assembly JACCDU01 (sample SAMN15323447, study PRJNA562643) | freshwater metagenome | isolation source: river surface water | place: USA:Blue River Watershed | collected 2017-08-17
CAGTATGTTAACCATTATGTACAAAAATAGGGGTTAAAGGATATTATATGAACCGTTATAGAATTGCAGAAGAGTACCCAGATGTAGAGCTTATGATGCTAGAACCTAAGTATTTCGATAAGGCTATTGTAGGTGTAATACATAGAAATCATCACCCCCAAGCTATTTGCTATGACACAAATAAATGCATCAAGCTTTTAGCTAAGTATGGGAATATGTCAGAGGAGGATGCTGCAGAATATTTTGACTACAACACACAGGGTGCATACGTAGGTGAACACACACCTGTGTTTCTGTATAAATAATTATCTATATCTTTGGATGAGTGCTTCGTACTTATAGACTTGCTTGTAGTCCTTAGCCTCGTCCATTGTTACACCATTATTTTCAGCAGCGTATAGTTCATTGATTGCCCTACGTGCAACTGGGGGCAGCTTATTGAATCGCATCTTATTGACACGCTCACGATCATCTGCTGTCATCTTAGCCTGAGTAATATCACGGGCAATACCCAATGTCTCCTGCATATTCGTAGCTACAGCCATACGCTTTTGGTCTAGTGTAAAGTTCTTGTATCTGTCACTATTCAACAAGGAAGTTAGTCGTCTTTCCACTAGCGGTACAGACTGCTTAATGAAAGCACGATCATAGACCTTATCACCTGTGCTACCAAAGAATGCATAGGGGTCCAAGTTCAAGGCTACAAACTCACGCTCTATTTGTGATCTTTCAGGTGTGACACGAACACCAGTTAAGGTATTAAAGAACTCACCTGCACGTACTGGTGCTTTCTCTGAGAAGTAGGGTTGGAACTCAGGTAAATCCTCTTTCAACTCTGGCAGCTTAGCCATTACTCGCTGTGCTACAGTCTGAGTAAATTGATTCTCTCCCTCTACTACATTTGGATCACGAGCAATCTGTCCCTCAGCATCAAACAAATCTAGGTATTCAAAGACTGGTTTGCCGGGTGTTGTGAAGCGACCAAGGAAGTCACCTACTAATCGACCTAATGCCTTAGATACTTTGTCTGCTTCCTTGCCCTCTGCACCTGCAATAAACTGTGGTAACTGGTCTAGCAAGTATCCTTGGGTACCAGCAGGCACCTTCATACCAGCAATCGATGCAGCCAACTCAGTCAGCTTTGCATCCTCTGGTCTACCAAGTTTTTGCTTAGCAATAAAATCACCAACAGCTAAATACGGGGCAATTGGGAATATGGCACGGATGTCTACCGTACTTCCATCTTCACCTTTGACGTTGTACCACTCACTGTCTTGGTTATCTAAACGATATTTATAGGCAGCATAAATTGCAGCCATACCGACAGTACCCCTGCTTAGTTTCCCAAGTCCTTGATTTAATTGAGCTAATCCACCATCTTCATCCTTAGCCATACGTCTTGCACCATTGGCTATATCACCGATACCCGAAGCAGCACCGAATGGACTATAGCGATATTGGAATGCCATAGCATTGGACATGAATCGGGGGAATGTTACAGCTAAGGAACCACCGGGCATCTTCTCAAAGAAGTTAACGAAGTTATGAGCTAACCCCTCTGCAATCGCTTCAGCACCCTTCTGCTTGGCTTTCTGTTGTTTTGGCATGTACGAGAAGGTTGCCTTCAAAGTCTCGTCTGTGGCGTTTTTAAGCACGTCTACGGGGATTGTTTTATTGTTGGCTAGTACATCATACATATCAATGCCAACACGGTTCAATTGACGCTGTACTGTAGCTGCAAATATAGCCCGTCTAAAGAACACGTCTTGTGCCACGTTAAGGGTATTGACTACCCTAGCCACCTTACTTAAATCCTTCTTGTCACTTTCTTGCAGTGCACTAAATAGCTGGTTCTGTAGCCTTGGGTTGTCTTTGAGTAATAGGTCTACTGTTTCGGCTGTAAGTCCAGCATCGGACATGTGACCAAAGGTAGCGAATGCATCTTTAACTGTATCAGCTAAGCCCCTAGACAGATCCCCTTTATTGTAGGTACCAGTAGCCATACCAGTAATTGCCTTACCAGTGGAGTACAGGCTACCCTCAATCAGCTTAGATGCAGCATCAAAGGTCATAGCTGTGCCAGTACCCATGACGTTACGGACTGTGGTACCAATGCCTGATACCACAATAGCCTTGGACTCACGCTCTAAACGATTGATTGCACGTAGGGTATTGCCTAGCATAGAGACAGCCTCATGGTCTCTACCGTACATTTCATCGATTAACTTCTGTGCTTCTGGATCTACCTCAGATACCTTCTTGAGGGTACGAGCCAATGCAGAATAGCCCTGCATGATATTACCTGCATCAGCTACAGTAGTACGAGTAGCCTGTGCAAATTCAACTGGGGTTAGATTGGCTTTCTTAAGTGCTGCATCAACAACATCATTGTCAATATTGTCCATTGACATGAAGACATTCTTAACTGCATCACTTACCTTTTGCCCCTGAGCAGGGCGATATTGTGGGGCAAGCAACATGACATACTTGGCTACATCAATAGCCTTACGATTAATGTCAGTACGGATTTGTGCTTGGGTTAAATCAGTAGGTGGAGATATAGCGTCAAGAGTTCTCCGTCCTTCAAAGATGTCAAACTCGTTAAGTAAGTCTTCTTGTGACTTGTCGAATGCGCTGGTTAATTCCTTGGTGGCAGGGTCTTCTGCCTTAGCTACTTTCTTATTAGCTAATTTATCTTCTAGTTCTTTCTTGCTTGTCTTTACTTTACCACCTACAGCAGTAGCTGCCTCTAGTGATCCACCAAATGCACTAATGCCTGCGGCTAATCCTAATTGTAGATAGCTGAATTCATCTTGAACACCCGTCTTCATGCGGATGTCTTGGCTGATTACATCTTGACCCGCACCGATGACTGCCTCAGCACCACCAGCTACACCTGCAGCTTTTACTTTGGTACTGATAGCATTCTTAATAGCTTGTCTAGCTACTGCGTAACGAGCACTGGCACCAATACCAGCACTGAGAATATTAGTAGGTTCAGAAATAGCAGAAAAGGCTGCCTCAGCAAACGGACGAAAGCCCGGCTGACCACCCTTCTCATAGAATGACGGTACCTTATCGTATAAGTTGTGGGCACGGGAAGCCTTAATAACTTCTTCCGGTTTAGCATTATTAATCCAATTCAGTTCAGGTATTGCGTTTAAAGATGTATTCCATTCCACTTGTCGCATAGCAGTCATAAACCGCTTAGCGTAATCCTCGTCAGACTCATCCTTCTTTTGTTTGCCAGATTCACCAAAGCGTACTTCACCGTACTCTCTGATTACTTTAAGATTCTCAGGGTCTTTATACAAGGACTCGAAAGGAATCTGTTCCTCCTTCTTAATACGCTGTACTTGCATATCAAGAGGCTTCTTGTTGACAATGGGTAAGTCAAACTCAGAAGTAGATTTCTCCTCTGGGGATACCAGTTGAGTAGTCTGTTCAGTTACAGTAGGGGTTGCGGATGTAGGTATTGCTTGTTTCTTTTGTGGTAATCCTACAATCGGCAAGTCAAATTCACTAGCCATTTATTGTCCTTTTTATTACTGCCAGTTTGTACCGTTCCAAGTCTTTACAGTATTGTCTGCTGCTCTGTATTGTTTACCTGCAACTAATTGACTTCCATCTACCCTACCGTCTGCTGTCTTTGGTATTGGTAGTACATCTTTAAATACTACAGATTTAGCAGGTTCTTTGTTTTCAGTAGTAGCAGGCTTAGCTGGAGCAGCTGCAGGGGGTGTAGGTGCTGCAGTTTTCCATGATACAACCTTGCCGTCTTTAATATTAGCATACGGAACAAGTGCATCTTCTGCATTACGACCGCCTATAACTTTTCCAGTCTTATCTAAAATCCCAATAGCTTCTGCCTGTGCTTTGATCGTATCGTTCTTTTGTTTCTGGAATGCAGCAATATCTTCAACGCTACCACCAATGGGCACATAGTCACCTGTCTCAGGAACTAAACGTACAACTCCCTTAACCACAAATGGATCTACCGATACAGCAAGTGACCTGCTAAATACAGAATTAATCTGTGCTGCAGTACGAGGCTTGTCTCCTTCTTTCTCACCAAACTTAGCCTCAATCACAGCATTAGCAGCTAGTTTATTGAGTAGGGGTTTAGCCTTTTCAGAATTAAGATCTTCACCATTAGCAATGAGATCACGCAATTCTCCAGTAATATTAGCCAGTGTTTCAGGCTTTTTAAATTGAGAGAAGTTTAAAACGCCTTGTATCTTTTCTTCTTCGCTTACCCCTTCTGGTCCTTTAGCAAAAGCTCTAATTTCTTTTAAAGATTTTCCAGATGCCTTTTCAAACTCAGCTTGTGCCTGAGCAAATGCAGGTGACTCTAATCCAAATGCACCACGAACTACTTTCTGTGGGGCTTCTACTGTTGGGACAGCTATAGATGTTGCCTTATTAATATAGTCGTCTATTGATACGTCTGTTTTTCCTTTTGAAATTTCATAGATTGTAGAGAAATCTATTTTATCTAATCTGTCTTCGTTCTCTTTAATCTTTCTAACTACTTCTTTAGCTACACTAGGATTTTGTAATAGTCCTACAACTTGTGCTTGAGTAAAGCCAGCATTTTTTGAACCTCTATAAGAAGAAAGTACATCAGCAGTAGCCTTTAATTCATCCCGTTTAGTACGTAGTTTTTCTTCTTGCTCTCCCGCTTGTTTTTGTAATTGATCAAACTCACGCAAGGCAGCTTGACGGATTTCTTTATTACGTTTATCAATAGACGAAGCTGCTCCCTCAGAAGCACCAGCAATGAATGCACCTAAATCGAATCCCATATTATTCCACCATGTCGTTTGGTTTAGCCATTAAACCTTTTGGCTGTTCTGTTGATTTTGCTACAGGAGTAGCTTTACTTTTTTGCATTTCTTGTACAGCAAGTCTAGCTTGTCTACGGCTTATAACATTCTCTTTAAACACTTCGTCAATTGTTTCTACATACGACACATCATGCATATCTGCTACCGACATGAGTAGTTCTTCAACAACAGGTAATACAAGGATACCTACATCAATGGTATGGTAGCCTTCCATGATACTAGTCTTCATTAGAATATTAGCTATATTGCGAATGGGTAAACCAGACTCAATGATGTCTAGTATTTGATCGTAGTTATCGGGTGTGCCTAAGATACGTCTTGTATAAAACTCCATGGCATCTTCTACAGAAACTAGATTAGGAGGATTCTCCCAAGGTCTATTACCCGGCTCACTTGTGAGTGACATTCCGGGTACTGGAGCATTAATATATCCTGCATCTGCTGGCATTATTTCTTACTCCTTTTCATCTTAATCTCTTTTCTCTTTTGGCGTAGGGCATAAACAAACTCACCGATATTAGAAATCATATCTTGCTGTTGCTTTACTTCTTTGTTCATTACACTCTTAGGTGCAAGTAGACCACGAGCAGAATCCAGTTCCTTGGTAGAACTTTCTTTCTTGCTAATGTAGTCTTCTATTTTCTTTTTGTAAATGTCTACGCTCATATGTGTTTTACCTTATTATATTGGAAGACCATCAGTATCTATACGATCACCTGTGGTACTTCCCGGACCACTAAATAATCCACCAGCCCAGTTAATCAATTCACCTGCTTTGTCATAGCCCCAGTTAAAGATTTCACCGAAGACCTTAGCACCTGAAGTACCACTCAAGATTGTAGCTGCAGATGTACCAATGGTCTTAGTAATCTCAGCATCCTTAGCCATGGTTGCAGCTAAAATTGTAGCATTAGAAGAGATCTCTTGACGGGTTACTTGGTTTACACGATCAGCTGCATTCTCAGCAGATTTCCATGAGTACTCAATCTCATCACGGAACTGTTGCCACATATTGTTATACTCAACCATGGTAACTTCCATAGCTTTAGTGGCATTGAATTCATTGGCACGATTAATAGCTGCAGTGTTAGCAGTACTAATCTCTCTACGCCACTGGGCATTAGACTGGTCAATGACTAAGCGATTCTGAGCATTGAACTGGTCACGCTGATTCTGTACCTCAGCATTAAACTTAGATACAGTATTGGCTTGGTCTACATTAAACTGTGCCATAGCATTTGACTGCTGAGTATTGAACTGTTTTACTTGTGTAGTTAAGTTAGCAAAGAACTGGTCTGTCTGATTCTGACTGCTTGCATTAAACTGACGAGCAGCATTTACAGCAGCTTGATCTGTTAGGATAGACTGAATGTTAGACTGTGCCTTAAACATCTCTGCCTGTTGCTCATTGGACAGATTAGCCATATCCATTTGTAGGAATGTCTGAGCATTTACTACAGCGGCTTGTTGCCTATTGTTTAGGTTCTGTGTCTCTAAGTTAGCAATCTGAGCAGCCTCAGCCATAACAATAGCTTGTCTGTTATTCAGATTAGCTAAGTCCATTGTCTGTGCTAATCTTGCATTCTCTAAGGCAACCTGTTGCTGTGCCGTAAAATTCATATTAGCAATGTCAGCTACACGAGCAGCATTAGCTACACGGGTTTGGAATGCTTGGTCAAACTCTTGACCTAAGAACTGGGCACGTTGCTGTGCAGTTAATACTGCTACTTGCTGTCTGTTAGACAGATTCTGCATACCCATCTGCTGAAACACTTGAGCATCAGCACTTGCAATAGGTACAGCAGCCTCTAGGGTAGCTTGGATAATTGCTTGACCTGCTAGGCTAGATGCACCTAAACCACGAGCAGCCATCTGTGCTGTAGCATTACGTAACGATGCAGCAGCCCATGCTGGAGGATTACCAGTTTCAAAGTTAGCAGTTAGCTTAGCCAATTGCCCTTGAACTGTCATGTCTTCTGTCACTACACCCTGAGCAGCTTCTGCTTTAGCTAGGGTATTCTCTACCTGTGCCATATTAACTGCAGGACCAGAGATCATTTCACCGACTTGTTCACCACGTACAGGTGCACCAGTTACTTGTCTAGTTAAACCTTGAGCAGCATCTAACTGACCAACAGCAGTCTCAGTAGGTGTAGCTTGTGCAGCTTGTACTTGTGCTTGCTGTGATACAGTACCCTGTGCAGGTTGAAATGCAGCAGCTGCCTGTTGTACTGCGGGTGCAGCTTGTGCTGCTTCCATTGTAGCTGCTGGTGTAATAGTGGGAGCAGTTGTAGTGGCTGCAGTTATAGGTGCAGCAGGTGTAACCTGAGCAGCCTGTGTTGGGGCTAACTCTGTGGTAAGCGTCTGACCGGGTTGAACTGTTTGCAGTGCAGGTGCTACTTGAGCAGCTTGGGGTTGAATCGGCATACCAGTTGCTGCATTGGTAGTTGTAGTACCAGCAGGTACATTAGTTTTAGGGACTGCTGTATCTGTTCTATAGTTTGCATTATAAAATTGATTAAATGCATCAGCATCAGAAGCCAATCCAAAGTCTTGTCCGAATTGATCTTTGCCAGTAACTTGTAATGTTGCAGGTGGCAATTGACCAGACTCTATCATTTTCTGAGCATCAGCTTCTTGTTGCTTTTGAAATGCGGTTCTAGCTTCTTGATAGTTTGCAGGCAATGTTACTCCACCCTCTTGATACTTCCTAACCATACCACCACGATTCATAAACTTAGTACCGATCATGGCATACTTACGTGCCTCAGATGGGCTGGAGTTTAAGTACTCATCAAACATTTGCATAGGACCGTCATAGCCCATTCTACGAGCTACGATTTCCCTTTGTTTTTCTGTGAATGTTTTATCTGCCATATTATGCAACCCTTACTTATAATTAATTATCATGAAAGGTATAACGCTCTTTCATCTTTTCGTCTAGTGGTAAGACCTTTTAACTCTTTACCGCCTGCCTTATTCCACTTTAAGAATTCATCGGCAGCAGCTTCATATTCACCTCGGTTATGTTTCATCCGAAGGGTAGAATTTTGGAGATTACCAAGTCCAACATTGAAGGCGAATGATACAAGTGCACCAAAGCGACCAGTATTAAGACCGTTAGGACACAGTCTTCGTACACCACTTTCAAATCTTTCCAAATCTTTAGCAAGAATTTCATTGACCTCATCCCCACTTAATATTCTATCCCATCCTGCAGGGATTGGCAATGTTTTTCTTTCTGCCAAAGGTACTCTAGCATGGTTAGGATCTATAACATTACCTACACCAACAGTCCATAAAAGTGCAGGACACTGATAGGGTTTTGTCTTAACACCCTCATGGTGCTTTATCATTTCAATGACTTTGTGGTCAATCATTTCTTAGCAAATGCTTGAGTACCAAACCAAAAGGCAATAATCGAAGCAAGAATCTGCATCTCATCAGCATCGAATACCATAGGGATAGCTTCTGCAAATGCTGCACCACTAGACCATGCCCACCAGATAGAAGCAATATCAACTACTATTAATAGTAATACAAATAAGTAGGTAACTACAGGGCGTACAGATGCTCGTAGATTAATAATCCACTGTGATGCACCCTTACCAATTTCTATGTCATGAGCATACATAGCACTTCTTTCTTGTGCTTGTGTCTGCATCTGAACTTGATCGGTACGGATTTCTTCTATTCTAGCCTGTGCAGCATAGCCACGCTCTAGCATTTGGAGTTCTCTTTCCACCTGCATACGGGCTAGTTCTAGTTCATGAGACTTATCCGACTTGTCTTGAAAGAAGTCTAGTAGTTTAGGTAGTCCACCCATTAGGAAGGACAAAGCGGTTGAGATTAGTGTGAACATTATTTACACTTTATGACCCCAAGTAATGTAGTAAGCAATGACTGCAGCCACTGCATAGCACATAAGCATTGCTCTACGAGCCTTTGCCAAATCTTTTTTAAACTCTCGATTAAGTTCATTGTCCTGTTTCTCTATCTTTTGTTTAATGGATTCGATTTCACCCCAGCGTTTAGAGCCATGCCTCTTAATGAAATCTGCTTTTACTTTAGCTTCTTCAATACGGATGGTTTCTTGTCTTTGCCATTCTATTAATGCCCGTTTGAAGTACTGCTCTTTAAGTACCTGAGATTCTCGTATCTGTCTTTTACGCTCTAGGTCTTTCTGCTGTGCTGCTGTTGCTGCTTCCTTCTGTACATCGGTAATACTCTTTGTTATAGAATGACTAGCCTGCCGACTAGCATCCATACTACTAGTTACAGACTTTGCTCCTTCTAAAAACCCAAATTGATCTGACATGATTCATGGTCATTTTCTAAATACAAGATCTGCCATCCAAGTTACAAAGCCACCAAATACAGAGGCAGCACCCATAATAGCCCACAAGCTACCCTTAGACCTTTCAGCCATCATGACAAGCTTTTTAATGTCAGCTTCCATGGTGTCAATCTTTTTCTCCATGGTCTCTACTTGGGCAACTAGCTTGCCGTATTTATAGGGATCTAAGAAATCTTCAGACATTATTTAGCCACCTTTAACGCAGCGATTTCGGCTGCTTGTGCTTCGACTTTAGCTTCAATTGTTTCAATACGCTCCATTGCTTCTTGAAGTGCTTTGATTGCTTTCATATAAAGGATTGAGTATTTAACTGCTTTAGTTACTCCACCTTCTTTATCAATGCAATCATCAATCAATCCGGGGGAAGTTTGCTCAAGTTCTTGTGCAATTACACCAATCATGGGTTTTGCTTCGGGGTTTGCAACAACGTCATCTTTTAAACGAAATTTGCGAACACGAACCGATTTAATGTCATCCCACTGTGAGCCAGAATCTACAATATCTTGTTTTAACTTGATGTCTGAAAAAGAATTATATGTTCCTGTTCTGTTAGTAATAGTTCCGCTTGAATAAATAATTACTTTTGAATTTGTAGAATCAGCACCAATAAAAAATGTATTGGTTGTGTTGTTTGGTGATGCACCTAAAAATGTGCATTGAATACCATAAGGCGATGTGTTTGAAGTATTATTAACATACATTGCTTGGTCGCTTGCGCCAGATGCGGAAAAAGTAGTAACTCCATTAGAAGCAATACGCATCCGTTCTGTTGCTACACCGCTAGTATCGTTTGTTCCAAAATATAAAATTCCTGTTCTACCAGCATATACATAAGACCCAGCTTGTGCAGAATCAAACCTTGCTAAATTTCCAGCAGAGTTAATATAAAGATTAGAACCTAAAACTAAATCTGTTCCTGTGCTAGAAACAAAAGTTGATATTGCAGCATCACCATCAAAAGACGCATTTTGAAAACGGATTCTTGGGGTATTTGAATTAACTGTTTCAATGGTTAATTTGCCGTCAGGACTACTAGTACCAATACCAACATTCCCTGAGCTATCCGCTGTAATAGCTCCATCGAGCATCTGCCCGTTTACTTTAGTTAGTGCCATTATGGAAGCTCCTTAATAAAATCGTCTGCTTGTTCTTGTGTCATCACATTCCCATCGGCATCTTGCAGTTCTGCACCAGCTA
>JACCDU010111267.1_pt1 | contig 10398 bp, 11 predicted proteins | sample 7446081 | NCBI WGS metagenome assembly JACCDU01 (sample SAMN15323447, study PRJNA562643) | freshwater metagenome | isolation source: river surface water | place: USA:Blue River Watershed | collected 2017-08-17
AAAACACTAGTGCTATTGGCTTTTTCGGTTGTGTTTAATTTTGAAGCGCCAGTTAATCCATTGTCAGTTCTAGGCTGTAATGATTTAACTTCGACACCAGCACCCATAAATAGGTTTTTTCCTTTGTATTGTAATTGTGTATTGATTGAAGGAATGGCTGAGTTTATAGAAGCTGAGTTTTGTGTACCAGGTCCTGAAGTTGTAAACTCACGTTCTTTATAGGCTGTGAATGTGATTGCTAAATCTTTGCTTAAATTTTGTTTTAATTTTACTTGAGAAGCCCATCCAAAAGGGTTGAACATAATTCCAGTACTGAAATTTGCAACTCCTGGGAACACCTCAGGAATAAAGGTTGGATACCAAGTTTGTCCCATTGTTAAGGAAGTTTTTTTCCAATCTAATTGAGCATAGGCATGACGTAAACGCAACATACCAATTGATGAACCTTCAAAGTTTCCGAAGAAATCTCCTTCTAATGTTCCGCTTACTTTAGCGCCCCACACATCTGGACCTTTAACTTTAACTCCTAAACGTGAAACAACAGATAGAAAGTTAGATTGTCCAACAGCGTTAGCATCTTTACCGTCACCAGCATTAATTGATTTGTCTAATGGGTATAAATTCAAGTGGTCTTCTCTTACTTGTGCAGATTTTCGAGTATCCCACATATAATCGGTTCTAATGAACCCATACCAAGAGATGCTGTAATCATTTGCTACAGGAGCTGCGGGTGCCGGAGTTTGAGAATATCCTTTAAAAGAAGCAATCGCTGCTAGTAGGAGTAAATAACGTTTTTTCATAATAATTTTTTTGGTTTGGTTAGTAAAATGGTTAGTTTTAACAGAGCCAAATTCTATTATTTTTAGATTAAAAAAAATTATTATATATATAAGTGTAAAGTAGTATAGTTAGTCTTTAAAACGTTCCCATTTTATTAGCATAAATTTATCTCCTAACTCTGTGATAATCATCCCGGCTCCTGATAGTAATTCTTTATTTTTTAAATATTCTACTAGCTCTAAATGATTAAAAATCTTATAAGTAGGATGATAATCGGTATGGGAAGGTTTTTTTACATTAAAGCTTTTTACCCAATTGCTAATGGTAACATGTGAAACCCCAATAATGCGCTCTATTTCACGGTAGCTAAGACCTTCAAGATATAGTTGAAGTGCTTTGGTAACGTAGTAGTCGTCTATCTTTTTGCCTATTTTATTAACAGTGAAAAAATAGTTGCAATTTTTACACAAATACCTTTGTTTGTTGTTGATAATGCCGCTTTTTATGATGTGGTTATTTTGGCACTTTGGGCATGATACAATTTCCATATATATAAATTTTGCATAAATATAATAAATTAGCAAATATAGCAATTCGAAATTGGCAATAAAATTTAAAAAAAATTACAAACCCTTTAATTTTATTGAACTAAAAGCTAATGATTGACACTAAAATCTATTAAAATGAAAAATGGATAAGAGTATGTGCTTGGGAGAACTAGATTTAGATGATGCTTATTTTGGTTACCACGCTGAGGAATTCGCAAGGACAATGTCATTAAGTTAATGGTTTTTGTCATTTCGACCGACGGGAGAAATCACATAACGAGAGCAAATAATGAGATTCCTCCTTTGTCGGAATGACAAAATACAGAGGAATTTCCTTAAATTAATGATATTGCGCTAGCGTGGGGAGAAGGAATTGTATTGAAAAGGTATAAAAACAAAAAACCCACTCGTTTGAGTGGGTTTTGTGGTACCTCCAGTCCCGACGCTTCGGGAGAACCAGGGACACATGGATTTTTATTTTTTGGATAAAATATCTGAAAGTATTTCAGGGTTTCGAATAATTTTTTCAGTAAAAACTTTGCTTTTCATTTTCTTGATAAAGCGTTCTAGATATAAAGCCGAATTTCTATCGTTACATTCAAAAGTTAACACCAATTCCCAATCATTAGCTATCTTGGAAAATGAATTGGCATATTCATGTTCATTGTGTTTTTGAATTCTTTCTTGAATATTATGTGTTTCACCAACATAATATTTGGTTGAAGTTATAGAATATACTATGTAAAGAAAGTGAGGCAAATATTATAGTAAAACAAAAAACCCACTCGTTTGAGTGGGTTTTGTGGTACCTCCAGGGATCGAACCAGGGACACATGGATTTTCAGTCCATTGCTCTACCATCTGAGCTAAGGTACCTCTTGAATGCGGGTGCAAATATAGAACCATTTTTAATTTATCCAAAACAAATAGTAAAAAAAATCAATTCGTATCTTCGCGGGGTCAAATAATGAAATATGATTTTAACAATAGATGTGGGGAACACCCGAATTAAAGGTGCTGTATTTGAGAAAGATACCTTTTTGGATCAATTCCTTTTTGAGCCGAATGCATTACAAAATGCAATTGAAAATATTTTAACCAAATATCCAAGCACTTCCCATTTAGTCGTAGCAAGTGTTGGAAAATATGAAAAAGAGGCTTTTTCATATTTTGCTGACAGACTTTCTGTTCACTTTGTTACGCATGAAGATGTTTTTCCTTTTTTGAATGCGTATGCTACACCCACTACTTTAGGAATTGATAGAATGGTTTTGGCTGCGGGGGCTACATTGCGTTATCCCAATCAAAATAGATTAGTAATCGATGCAGGAACTTGTGTTACTTATGATTTTATAAGTCAAGACGATGTGTATTTAGGTGGGGCAATATCGCCAGGATTGCGTTTGCGTTATGAATCCTTACATAATTACACAGCAAAACTACCTTTATTAGAATCAGAATGTCCTGATTATTTCATTGGAAATTCAACAGCGAATTCGATTCATTCAGGTGTGGTTAATGGATTGGCTCACGAAATAGACGGTTTTATTGAAGAGTACCGAATACGCTATTCAAATTTTATCATAATTTTAACGGGTGGCGACGCAGAATTTTTGGCTAAACGATTAAAAAATACCATATTTGCCAATTCAAATTTTCTTTTAGAAAGTTTGAATCAAACCTTTCAATATAAAATCAAAAATGATTAAAAAAATTATAGTAAGCACTTGTTTGCTTTTTTCATTCGTAACTTTTGCACAAGAAGGAACCGCTTCGCCTTATTCGTTTTTTGGAATTGGTGATGTTCGATATAAAGGAACTGCTGAAATGCGATCTATGGCGGGTTTAGGAATTGAACAAGATAGTATTCATATCAATTTAGACAATCCTGCTAGTTTCGCTAATCTTAAATTGACCACTTTTGCATTAGGGGGAAGTCTAAATACAACCCAACTAAAAACGACATCTGCCTCAGCAGGAGTACAAAGAGTTGCATTGGATTATTTGGCTGTTGGTTTACCAATGGGTAAGTTGGGAGTAGGTTTTGGTCTTATTCCTTTTTCATCAGTAGGATATAAGATTGAATCAATAGCCACTGATGCCACTCAAAACAGTAAGCGATTTGATGGCTCTGGAGGTGTTAATAAAGTGTTTTTAGGATTGGGATATAAAGTTTCTTCCTCTTTAAGTTTAGGAGCGGATGTTCATTATAACTTTGGAAAAATCGCTACCACAAGTTTAGAATTCATGACTGGTATTCCTGTTGGAACTAGAGAAGCTAATGACGTTATACTTTCGGGATTTAATTTTAATACTGGATTGATGTTTCAAACTAAAATTGGCGCAAAAACTAATTTTTATAGTAGTTTGAATTATACTCTTGAAAGTACTTTAAAATCTACCAATACAAGCTCAATTTCTACCGTTTTAATTGATGCTCAATTCAATACTTCGGTAGTAGATGCGGCAGATAATGTGGTCTCAAATGCTAATTTAAAATTACCGAGTAAGCTCACCTTTGGAGCTGGTGTTGGAGAATCAAAAAAATGGTTATTAGGTGCTCAATTTAGTACGAGAAATGCGGCGACATTAGCAAATACTTACAATTCTTTTAATAATGTCTTTTACGAAAAATACCAAAAGTACAGTTTAGCAGGGTATTTTATACCAAATTATAATTCTTTTACTAGCTATGCTAAAAGATTGGTTTATAGAGCAGGTCTTAAATATGAAAAAACAGGTTTAGTGGTTAATTCGCAATCGATTAACGATATTGGATTGACGCTTGGTATCGGATTTCCTGTTACAGGATCGTTTTCTAATGTAAACCTTGGTTTTGAATTCGGAAAAAAAGGGACTACATCATCTAATTTGGTTCAGGAGAATTATGCTAATTTTAGTCTGAGTTTGTCTTTAAACGACAAATGGTTTGAAAAGAGAAAATTCAACTAAAACACAATATAGTGCATATTATATTTCTTACTTAGTTAAGTGTGATTATGGGATTTCTAAGCAAAAATAACTTTTATTATCTACTGGCGGTTTTACTTGTAATGCTTTCTTTTGGATGTGAAAGTAATTTTAAAGAAATTCAAAAAGATAATTTTTCAGACTTTGTACCAAGTAGTGATGCAGATGAAATCAATTTAAAATATACTGATTCGGGGCGAATTACAGCGATTTTAATTAGTAAAAAAATGCTAGATTATGCCGTAGTTGATTTTCCGTTTACCGAATTTCCGAAAGGAGTACATGTTACTCTATATGACAAAAATGCTAAGAAAACAATAGTGACTTCTAATTATGCGGTTTCGTATAAACAAACGGGAATTATTGATTTGCAAGGCAAAGTCAAAATCGTTTCTGAGGATGGTCAAATATTAGAAACGCAACAATTGTATTACGATCAAAAAAATGCTTGGTTTTTTACGGAGAGAAAATTTAAGTTTACTTCTCCTAAGGGAGTCTCAAACGGACAAGGAATTGATTTTAGCAAAGATTTTAAAGTAATAAATTCACAAAGAATAACTGGCGAAGTTGATTCGGCCGACTAAAATAATAAAATATGAATTATCTTAAATACACTCCCTTTTTATACCTTGCTTTAGGAATTTATTTAATCTATGATGGGATTTCAAATTGGAATACTGATGACAGACCGTGGATGAGTTTTGGACTTGCGGCATTTACGTTTTTTATGTTCTTCTTTAGAAGAAAGTATGCCAAACGTTTCGAATCATATAAAAAGGACAACAACTAATTGTTGCAAGTTCAACAGTTAAAATTAAAGAAGTCAAAGAGAACAGAATTAGCGAAAATAGCACTAGAACATTGATTTTTTTTAGAAATTTAAAAAATCTTACAAAATAAAACGCTACTAGTATAATTATTAATTAGATAATTGTATTTTCGCAAACTGAATATAAAATTAATTACAATAAAAATGGCAGTTTTAGCAAAAATTAGACAACGTTCCGCATTATTAATAGGTGCTATTGCATTAGCTTTATTTGCGTTTATAATACAAGATCTTATCGGTAAAGGTGGTCTTGGACAAGACACAAAAGATGTTGGGACAGTTAATGATAAAGATATTTCTTTTGAAGACTTTAGAGTTAAAGTAAGTAATGTAGAAAAAAGTGGTCAAGGAATTACGGCTACTCAAGCTGCAAATCAAGTTTGGGATCAAGAGGTTTCAGTTGCCCTATTAACTTCTGAGTTTGAAAAATTAGGATTGAGAGTGGGCGAAAAGCACCTAATCGAAGTGTTAAAAGCTGATCAAAATATCGGAAATAATCCATTGTTTTTAAACGCGGCGGGATTATTTGATTTGGCTAAGTTCAAAGAATACTTTAAAGCCAATCCAGAGCAAGCAGCCGTTTTACAAGAAAGAGAAAAATCAGCAGAATTAAATGCTAAATTTCAAATGTACAGTACTTTGGTAAAAGCAGGACTATATACTACTGAAGCTGAAGGAAAACTGAAATATGAAATGGAAGCCAACAAAGTGAACTTTGCATACGTTGCTGGTTTATATTCTACTATTAAAGACAGTCAAGTAAAAGTGACGGATGCTGAAATTGTAGATTTCATGAAGAAAAATGAGAAAAAATACAAAGCTGACGAATCAAGAGAAATTGAGTACGTTTTGTTAGAAGATAAAGCATCTGCTCAAGATGAAGCTGATGTGAAAGCTAAAATCACTGCATTATTATCTGGTAGTGTTGTGTACAACCAAAAAACAGCTAAGAATGATACTGTAGCTGGTTTTAGAAATGCAGCTAATGCAATTGACTTTGTAAACTCAAACTCAGATGTTCCTTACGATTCTACTTATATCGCTAAGAAAAGCTTACCTGCTGTAGATGCAGATCAACTATTCAACTTAGCTCCAGGAGCTGTGTATGGTCCGTACAAATTTGGAAACTACTATTGTATTTCTAAATCTTTTGGTAAAAGAGCTGGAGTAAATGCTAAAGCAAGTCATATCTTAATTAGTTATGAAGGTACTCAAGTGCCAAACAAAAGAGAACAAAGAACTAAAGAACAAGCTCTGGCAAAAGCACAAGCGATCTTAGCGCAAGTAAACGCAAATCCAGATAGTTTCATGATGTTAGCATTTTCTAACTCTGACGATTCTTCTGCACAACAAGGTGGTGATTTAGGTTACTTTGGTCCAAACGCAATGGTAAAGCCATTTAATGATTTCGTTTTTGGTAATCCAATTGGAAAAGTTGGTTTAGTAGAAACTCCTTTTGGATTCCACATTATTAGAGTAACTGATAAACAAGATGGAGTACGCTTAGCAACTGTAGCTCAAAAAGTGGAACCATCTGAAGCTACTTCTGATAAAATCTTTACACAAGCTACTCAGTTTGAAATGGATGCTGCTAACAAAGACTTCGCTAAATTGGCAAAAGACATGAAATTAACAGTTGCTGCACCAGTTACAGTAACAGGAATGCAAGAAAATTTCGCTAGTTTAGGGAATCAAAGAGCGATCATTACATGGGCTTTTGGAGAAGGTGCTGCAGTAGGTTCAATCAAAAGATTTGAATTGCCTAATATTGGTCACGTAATTGCTAGAGTAAAATCGATTGATAATTCAGGTTTAGTACCGGTTTCTCAAGCTAGAGCGTATGTAGAGCCAATTCTTAAAAACAAGAAAAAAGCAGAGTTAATCAAAGCTAAGATGACAGGTTCATCATTAGAAGCAATTGCTAAAGCTACAGGTTCTAAAGTAGAGCAAGCAGCTAATATTACTATGGAAAATCCTGTATTTGGTTTAGTAGGAGCAGAGCCAAAAGTAGTTGGAAATGCTTTTGCATTAGCAGCTAATAAAGTATCTGCACCAATCGAAGGTGTTACTGGAGTATATGTTGTAAAAAATAACAGTACTGTAAAAGCACCAGCTTTAAAAAACCACGCAGCGTATGTGGCTAAATTGAAACAACAAACCGCAGGTGATGCTGGAAGAATTCTTCCTGCTTTGAAAGCAAATGCTACTATTGAAGACAACAGAAGCAAGTTTTTTTAATAAATATTTCAACATTATATAAAAAAAGCCAAGACGAAAGTCTTGGCTTTTTTTATAAAATAAATCTAATGTTTTTAATGCTCAGTTGGATTCGTAATAGTTATTTAACAATTTCTGAAACAATCTTTTTAGCTTCATTTGAATTACCCCAACTAGCAATTTCGTGTAAGACTGGCATCAGACTTTTCCCAGAAGTAGATAATGAATATTCCATTTTGGTTATGTCTACTTTAGATTTTTTTCTTTCAATTAAACCGAGTGCTTCGAGGTCTTTTAATTCATTGGACAATACCTTGTTTGAAATAGCAGGTATTAATTGATTGAGTTTTCCAAATCGTAAGGATCCTTCTCCAATACAATTCAAAATAATAGGTTTCCATTTTCCACCAAAAATAGACATGGCTCGCGTAACAGGGCAATCAAAGGGGTTTTCGATATATCTCATAAAATTGTAGTAACCTTTAGGTTACTAGTATTTGGTTTTTTGGTTACAAATATACACTAAGAGGGTGTAAGTTTGTAGAGAAATCAGAATTATCTGCAAATTATTCGTCTAATTAAAATTATCTTATGCTATGAAAATATCAAAAAAAAATTGGATTGCTTTTTATCTTCTTTCTTGTATTACAGTTTTTGCTCAATCCCAAACAAATACAATTATTGTTTATGTGAATTCTAATACTGGAAAAGATAATGCTATTGGAACTAAAGAAAACCCTCTGAAATCATTGCCCGAGGCTGCAAATCGAGTTAATAAAATGATAGGAGAAGGTTCGATTGAGGTAGTTATTTCATCAGGAACTTATGCCCTTTCTGAAACTGCAGCCTTCAATCCTGTTAATTGGAAATTTTCAGAGCAAAATCGTTTAATTGTTCGCGCCGAAATTCTTCCAGATAGTTCAGATTGGACACCTGCTACTATGCCGATTATTGTTTCTACCATGCCGTTTTCTGTTGAGACTAACGAAAAGAAAGAAGTAACAGGAGGTTCTAATTATGGGATTCTAATAGAGAGTAGTCATGTGACTATTCAAGGATTGCGAATTTTAGGAGAACCAGTGCATGAAAAACCTTCTGAAGGTGTTTTGATTAGAAATTATCCAATCGTTTGGGAGGGTAAAAAATTATCCGATTTGAGAGTGACTCAATGTTTGTTTCTAGGAAATAAATTTGCATTACCCAATCACTTAGGTATTTTAGCTAATGGTAGTAAATTGGAAGTAGATCATTGTGTTTTTTATGGTGTCAAAGATGCAGTTGTAATGTGGAATTCACCTGCAGAGAAATCGGCTTTTCACCATAATTTAATTTTGAATATTTATGGTGCTGCAGTATGGACTTGGTCAGCTACCGAAGACTTTAAGTTTTATAATAATGTAATTAGTGGAGCTAACGTATTGTGGGTATTGGACAAAGAAGCTAAAAATACTTATACTGTTGAAAATTCACTATTGATTGGTTATAATGAATTAGTGAATAAAGGCGGAGGACCACAAGATTTTGGCATACCAGCTGATCCTAAAAAACTAAAATACAATTCTAATTTTAAGATTAATAAAACTGGAAGTTTAGATATTGAGGAAGATCAAACTAATCGATACTATTTACAATTAAAGCCAGGTACCTTTGGTACTTCATACGATGCGGGATTATTTTATAAAAAAAATTAAAAAAAATCTATGAAAAAAGAAGTTGTATTTTTAGTTTTCATTCTGTTTTGCAATACTATTTTAGCACAACATCCGTTACGTCATTTTTTGCAAAGCAAAGATGTTTTATCTCATCATATCCCTTATGGGAACAATCCTATTGCTGGACATTATGTCCAAGCCAAAGACGCCAAAATTTATTACGAAGTTTATGGTAAGGGTGAGCCTATTTTGGTTTTACACGGTGGGATATTTGGCTCTACGATCGAAATGGCTAAAATTATTGATAGTTTATCAGTTCGATTTCAGGTAATTGCTGTTTCTACTCGAGGTCATGGAAAATCTGGAATAGGAACTGAGCCAATGACTTTGGAGCAAAGAGCGAGCGATGTCCGTGCTATAATTGATGCTGTAACTCAAGAAAAAGTAATGTTATTAGGTTTTAGTGATGGAGGTTATACGGCTTATAAATTTGCTTCAATTTATCCTGATCTAGTTAAGAAAGTGATCGTTATTGGTGCAGGTGTTTTAAACCCAGGTTTACGTGATTTTAATTTTAATTTTGACGAAGCGATGGCATTAGATTTTGATTTTTGGGAGCAACAAAAAGCTTTAATGCCAGAACCCAAACGTTTAAATGAAGTTTTTCAACAAATTACAAATTGTTATAACCAACTCACTATAGACGAAAAAGTATTAGGGGCTATCCAATGCCCAGTGTTAGTGATGGCTGGTGATCGCGATGAAGGGAATTCGGTTAAAAATGTATTACAAGCGGCTTTATTGATTCCAAATCATCAATTAGCAATTATTCCAAATGCTGGACATCCCGTTTTTATTGCTAATTTTAATGCGACTTGGGCAAGTATTGCACCTTTTATTAACGAAAAATAGATTTTGATGAAACAAAAAATACTTTTATTAGCTATGCTATTTACAACTATAGGGGCATTGGCACAAAAAATTACTTGGAATCAAATGGAAATGGAAGCAGTCAATTCCAAGGCTAAAATTATTGAAATGGATGGTGTCCCTGTTTTACAAGTAGAACGTGATTTAGTTGCTTCGCCTTTTGATAGTTCTAATATAGAAGCTTCTGTTGATGGACCAACTTACGTTAAAATAGTTAATTTAGAAATGGAAAACGGAACTATTGAGGTCAAAGTACTTAGCCAAATTATGGAGAATTCACCTTTTCCTGCAGCACGTGGATTTATTGGCTTGGGGTATCGTGTATCTTCAGATGATAAAAAGTTTGAAGGAATTTATCTGCGCCCTAGTAACGGTAGAGCCGATGACCAATTGCGCCGAAATCACAGTGTGCAATATTTTTCATATCCAGGTTATACTTTTAGTCGATTACGAAAAGAAGCCAACGGGGTAT
>JACCDU010298908.1_pt1 | contig 10393 bp, 9 predicted proteins | sample 7446081 | NCBI WGS metagenome assembly JACCDU01 (sample SAMN15323447, study PRJNA562643) | freshwater metagenome | isolation source: river surface water | place: USA:Blue River Watershed | collected 2017-08-17
AGTCGTTCGAGCTCGCGCAAGTCGCTGCCTTGGAGCGAAAACTCTACTTGTTTGTTGCCGCCCACGGTGTCGAGCAAGCCTGCGTGGGTGACGGTGATGCCGGGTACTTGACGCAAGCGTTCGCGCAGCAGCGCCGACATTTGGTCTACGCTGCGTTGGCGGTCTTTGCGGTCGATCAAACGCACATACACGTTGGCGTAAATTTTTCCGTTGGCGACGCCGGTGTTGATGGTTGAGAGCGTGTAGCGCACCTCCGGAAATTCACGAATGATGGCTTCAACCTGTTGGGCCTTGGCTTCGGTGACTTCCAGCGAGGAGCCGACGGGTGTGTAGAAGCTGACCGAGGTTTCCGAAAAGTCAGCCTTGGGCACGAACTCGGTGCCCAACAGCGGCACCATGAAGATGCTCACCACAAAGGTGGCGATGGCCAATGCCACGGTAGCGCGCTTGTGACCTAAAGCCCATTTCAAAATGCGTTGGTAGAACGTGATCAAACGGTCGGTGGTGCGTTCAAACCAAGCGGTGACGGGGCCAATGGTGCGGTCATAAAACGCGTTGGAATGGCCATGCTCCCCATGCGCGTGGATGCTGGGGTCGTGCCAGATGGATGACAACATCGGGTCGAGCGTGAAACTGACGAACATCGAGATCAACACCGCGGCGACGATGGTCAAACCAAACTCGTGGAAGAACTTACCAATGATGCCGCCCATGAAGCCAATCGGCAAAAACACTGCCACGATGGACAGGGTGGTGGCCAGCACCGCCAAGCCAATTTCTTGTGTGCCGTCCATGGCCGCGTCATAAGGCGCTTTGCCCATTTGCACATGGCGCACGATGTTCTCGCGCACCACAATGGCGTCGTCAATCAACAAACCCACGCACAAGGACAAGGCCATGAGCGTGATCATGTTGATGGTGAAGCCAAACATGTACATGAACAAAAACGTGCCGATGATGGCAATCGGCAGCGTGAGCCCGGTGATGACGGTGGAGCGCCACGAGTTCAAGAACAAGAACACGATCAGTACAGTCAGCAAAGCGCCTTCAATCAGGGTTTGGCGCACATTGGCCACGCCCACGCGAATCGGGCGTGAGCCGTCTTGTACCGGTTCCAGCCGCACGCCTTGGGGCAACTGGGTTTTCATCTCGGCCACGGTTTTGTTCAGGCCGTCGATCACTTCGATGGTGTTTTCGTCCTGTGCTTTTTGCACCGTCATCAACAAGGTGCGTTGGCCGTTGTAGAGCGCCAGACTTTCGACTTCTTGCGCGCCGTCGTTGACCTTGGCCACCTGGCCCAAACGAATCGGTGTGGTGCCTTTACGCGCCACGATGATGTTGGCAAACTGTTCTGGCCGCAGCATGCGCCCCTGCACTTGAATCACACGGTCTTGCTGGAGTGAGCGCAAGCTGCCCACCGGCAAGTCTTGGGTTTCTGTTTTTACAGCGCTCACCACCTGGTCAGCGGTGATGCCCAGTGACTCCATGGCTTGTGGGTTCAAGTACACATTGATTTCGCGCTTGGTGCCACCCACCAAAGTCACCGAGCCCACGCCACGCACATTTTCTAAACGCTTTTTCAACACCTGATCGGCCCAGTTGGTCAGCTCTACTGCCGAAGGTTTGGCCGTGCTGGGGCCATTGATGGGTGTTTCAGGAACCACCGCCAGCGACCAAATGGCGCGACTGGATGGGTCAAAGCGCAAGACTTTGGGTTCTTTCACATCTGCGCGCAGGGTGGGGCGAATGCTGGCCACTTTTTCGCGCACATCGTCCGCGCCCTTGCGACCGTCGATGTAGAGCTGAAACTCCACCACCACCACCGACATGCCTTCGTAGCTGCGTGAGGTCAGGGTGTTGATGCCTGCAATTGAATTGACGCCTTCTTCAATTTTTTTGCTGACTTCGCTCTCCACAATCTCGGGCGACGCGCCTGGGTATTCGGTGGTGATCACCACCACGGGAAAGTCAATGTTGGGAAATTGGTCGATCTTTAAGCGCTGGTACGAGAACAAGCCCAGCACCACAAAGGCGAGCATCACCATGGTGGCGAAGACCGGATTTTTTAAACTGACTTTGGTGAACCACATGGCGTCTTGAGGCTATCCGTGGGTCAAGGTGCGCTGGCGGCTGATGCGCCAGGCTGCGCTGCGGCGGCGGTGTACTTGACCCGCAGCCCTTCGCGCAAAGCGCCCACCTGGCCTTTGAGCACAATGCTGCCTGCCTCCAAGCCCGTCACGCCGACCAAAGGCTCGCCGTCAGGTTGTGTCAAGTCCATGCCACGCACGCCCATCTCGACGGTTTTGTGGATCACCTGAAAGTTGTCGCCCACTTTTTCAACCACTTGTACATAAGGTTTGGCACGGTCAGTGCGCACGGCAGACAGGGGCACGGCCAACACTTGGCTGCGACCCAAACCCAACAAACCTTTGGCGAACAAACCATGGCGCAAGCCTTCGGGTTTGTCCAAGCCCAAATACACCAACACGCTGCGGCTGCCCGCTTGCGCGCTAGGGCTGATGCGCTTGACCTTGGCGCTGATTTTTTGCGCCCGATCTTCCACTTGCAGAGAAGCCACTTGGCCCACGCGTACATCTACCGAGTCGCTGGGGCTCAATGGCACTTCGACTTCAAGCTGGCTCAAATCGACCAGCTCCAGCACTTTGGCATCAATGCCCACGCGCTCACCCAATTGCGCACTGCGTACCGCGATCACGCCTGCAAACGGGGCACGCAGCACCGAATCGTCCAAAGATTTGCGCGCCACTTCGGCGCCCGCAATGGCTGCTTTGTGGCTGGCGATGGCGCCTTGGTAAGAAGCCAAGGAGTTGTCCATCGCGGTCTTTGAAATAAAGCCTTGGTTCACCAAGGCTTGGTTGGTGTCAGCCTGTCGCTGCGCAATTTCCATTTGCGATTTGGCCGCTTGCGCTTGCTCTTGGGCTTGTTCAAAGCGGCGCTGGTATTCGGTCGGGTCGATGCGGGCCAGCACCTGACCTGCCTTGACGCTGTCGCCTTCACGCACCGTGATTTCTTTCACCTCGCCCGCCACGCGGGCTTTGATGACGGCATAGTTCAACGCCTTGACGGTGCCTGAGACATCGAGCCCTTGCGTGATGTCACGCTGACTCGCGGTGATCACATCCGAGCTGGCAAGCTCGATTTGGGTTTGAACGCTGGGAGGCGCCGCTGCCGCTTCTTGCTGTGCCCGTTTGGCCGACAGCGCACGCAAGATGCCACCACCCAAGGCCAAAACAACAACGCCGATCACGAGCCAACTGGGTTTGATTTTCATGGGGTGGTAGGGGTGTGGGTGGGGGCGATCATGCCGTGCAAGAGCACATCCACTTGCATGTGAATGAAACGTTCGGGGTCAACAATCTCTGCCGAGGCCGCACAGGCTCCCATCGAGTGTTTCCACATCATCAAAAAAATCATCGGCGCCACCACGGTGTAGACGGCTTGGTCTAAGTCGAGTGGGCGAAACTCGCCACGGGCCACTCCGCGCGCCAAGATCTGGCGAATCAAGGCATTGCCTGGGCGAATCACTTCGTCTTGGTAATAGGCTGCGATGTCGGGAAAGTTTTGTGCCTCGCTCATCACCAACTTGGCGATGCCACTGGCGTTGGTGTTGCCGATGCGTTCCCACCAGGTTTGCATGGCGTAGCGCAATATGTCGGCGCTGCTGCCTTGAAAACTGTTGAACTCTTCGTTCCAGGCACGAAACAAGGAGGCAATGTTTTCACGGATCACGGCCTTGAACAGGTCTTCTTTGCTTTGGAAATACAAAAACAGCGTGCCTTTGGATACGCCGGCACGTGCCGCTACTTCTTCGACCCGCGTGGCTGCAAAGCCTCGGTCCACAAACAAAGCCAGTGCTGCATCCAGCAATTCGCCCGGACGCGCCTCTTTGCGCCGCTCCCGCTTAGGGACCGACTCTGACAGGCTGAGTAGGCTTTCGGTGGACATGTGCTTTTAATGACTGATGGGTTATTAATGTAGCCGATTCACCCACAAGCCCAGCCATTCGCGCAATACCCAGGAGCTGTCGCGCAGTCCGGTCGCACTGGGCAACCATTGCAGCAGCGCTCGGGCATCGCTGCGCACATAGCCCATGGGGGCGGGCAGGACGGTCAATCCGGCGGCCTCAAACTGTTGAATGCTGCGCGGCATGTGCCAGGCGTGGGTGACCAGCGCGATACGACTGACGCCATCGGCCTTGAGCAATTGGGCGGTGTTTTGGGCGTTTTCGCGCGTGTCGCGAGATTGGTTTTCTTGCCAACGCAGGCTGGGGCCTCCGATGTAGTGCAGCGCGTGGGCGGCCACACGCGCTTCGGGCACTTGCTCGGCATCCGCGCCCCAGCCGATGCCCCCGCTGTAGGCCAAGGGCAGCTTGGAGGCCTGCGTCAGGTAGACGCCATACAAGAGGCGAGACATGGCATCGGGCGAGAGCACCGGTCCGCCGTATTCCGCTGCCTGGCTCTCGACGCCGCCACCCAGCACCACGATGGCTTGCACTTTGTGGCGTTGCAGGTCTTCCAATTTCAGCGGTGCGACCTGGGGCAGCAAATGAAGGGACAAGCCAATGGCCACGGCCTGACAGCTGAGTAACCACAGGCCCACGCAGCCCAAGCCTGCCAAAGCCAAGGGCAGGCCTAGGTGACGCGAGGCGCGTGGTGCCGATGCGCGTCGCCACGCCCACAGCAGCATGGTCATGACAAACAACACCCCGCTGGCAGCCGGCAGCACCAAGGTGGTCAAGATGGGTTTGAGCGCAAACAGTGAGTCCAAGAGAGGCCTTGTCATGGAAGGGGCAGCATGTCAGCCACTAAATGATGAATCATAGAATCAAGCCACCTATGACCGATACCGCACCCACCCCCCATTTGTCAGACACACGCCGCGTCATCACCTTGGGTGGCGGCTGCTTCTGGTGTACCGAAGCCGTGTTTGTCCGTGTGGATGGGGTGCTTGATGTGGAGTCGGGCTACTGCAACGGTCATGTCATCAACCCCAGCTACGCGCAAGTGTGTGAAGGCACCACGGGCCACGTGGAGGTGGTGCGTTTGGTGTACGACCCGCAGGCGGTGAGTTTGCGGGCCTTGTTGGAAATCTTCTTTGTCATCCATGACCCCACGACCTTGAACCGCCAAGGCAATGACGTCGGCACGCAATACCGCAGCGGCATTTACCTCAGCGACGAGGCCGATCGTGCAGAGGCACAGTCTGTGTTGGAGGAGGTGAACCGTCATTTCCAAGGCGCTGTGGTCACGGAGTTGCAGCCCTTGCGCAACTATTCGTCTGCCGAGGCTTACCACCAAGATTATTTTGAACACCACCCCGACCAGGGCTACTGCGCCTATGTGGTGGCGCCCAAAGTGCAAAAGTTTTTGCACACCTTTGCAGATCGGGTCAAGCATGCGTGAGTGTGGCCGCTCGTCTGTCGCGATGGCGGTTTTGGCCGTTTGCTGCGGCACCCCAGCGGGTTGGGCCCAAACCCACAACGACGCCACGCACACAGCGCTGACCGAGGTGACCATCACCGCGCGTCCAGACCAAGCCAGCCCTTTTCTCGTGCCCGGGCTGCAGCTTTCAGGCGCTGCCTTGACCCAAAAAAAAGGCAGCACTCTGGGCGAGACCTTGGACAACCTGCCCGGCGTGGCCAACAGCTCGTTTGGCCCCAATGTCGGGCGCCCCGTGGTGCGAGGCCTGGAAGGCGACCGGGTGCAGGTGCTGCAAAACGGTGGTACCAACATGGATGTGTCAGGCCTGAGCTTTGACCATGCGCTGCCCATTGATCCTTTGACCACCGAGCGCATTGACGTGCTCTATGGTCCACCCACCTTGCTCTATGGCAGCAGCGCCGTGGGCGGTGTGGTGAATGTGATTGACAACCGCATTGCCCGCGAACGTGCGTTTGATGCCCATGGGGGCGTGATGGGCAAAGCCGAAGTCCGTGCGGGCGGTGCCGCGAATGAACGCAGCACGGCGGCGATGCTCGAGGCTGGCAATGACCGTTGGGTACTGCATGTGGACGCCTTTGACCGCAACACGGCCAACTTGCGCGTGCCCAAGCCCATGGATTGCAGCTTGAATGGCGTCACGACCACACAACGCCGTGTCTGCAATTCGGCCAGCAACACCCAGGGCACAGGCGTGGGCGGCACGATGTTGTTGGACCATGGCTATCTGGGCCTGTCCACCAGCGAATACCGCAGCACCTACGGCACGGTGGCCGAGCCTGATGTCACGATTGGCATGGTGCGCCGCCACACGGTGATGGAAGGCGAGTGGCGCGGCTTAGGCCCCAGCTTTGAAGCGCTGAAGTTTCAGTGGGGCCAAACGAATTACACCCATACCGAATACCCAGGCGCTGACGTGGGCACCCGTTTTGACAATGCAGGCGATGCCTTGCGTGTCGAGGCACGTCAACAGGCGACGTCTTTGGGTCAGGGCTTGCTGCTCCATGGCGTGGTCGGTTTGCAGCGCGATAGCCACCGCTTGTTGGCCCAAGGCAGCGAGGCCTTTGTGCCATCTAGCCGTACCCGCAGCATGGCTTGGTTCACCTACCAGGCCTTGACAACGAGTTGGGGCCAGATCAGTGCCGCCTTGCGTTCTGAAAGCGTGGTCATGGCGTCACTGGACAATGCCGATCCGAGCCGTTTTCCGTCGGAAGAAAAACGCTATAACCCACACAGCCTGGCCTTGGGGGTGATGCGTGATTTCCGTCGCGGCGAGGTGCCTACAGGCTGGCAACTCAGCAGTAATTTAAGCTGGAACCAGCGTGCCCCCAAAGATTACGAACTGTTTGCCAATGGCCCGCATGCGGCCACCGGAACATACGAGCAAGGCGATCGCCGCAGCGCGATGGAAAAAGCCACGCAGTGGGACCTTGGCGGCGCTTGGAAAGACGGCGCCCACAGTGCCAAGTTGACGGGCTTTGTGACGCACTTCGAGAACTACTTGTCCTTGCAACCCACGGGCGAGTTCAAGGACAGCAGCGGTGCCATCGTGGCATCTTCTGCACTCGGGGCTCCGGTGTACCAGTACGAGGGGGTACGCGCCCGCTTGGTGGGTGTGGAGTCCAGCGCCAAATTGCGCATGGTGGGCGGCTCGCAAGCGCTGTGGACATCCAACGCCACCCATGGTGCGATGGATTTTGAGCTGCGTGCCGACCAGGTGCGCGCGGACGACTTGACCTACAACCGGCCCTTGCCGCGCATTGCACCCACCCGTTTAGGTGCCGACTGGGTTTGGAGCCGTGCTGCATGGGGCGCACGTTTGGGCGTGTTGCATGCGGGTGCGCAGCGCCGGGTGCCTCATCCGGGCGATGTCACCACCGCTGGCTACACCTTGCTCAATGCCAGTGTGAACTACCACACCCACACCGGCGCGACGCATTGGATGGTGTTTGCCAAGCTCGACAACCTCACCAACAAGCTGGCCTATTCATCGACCTCGGTGCTCACCCAAACCATGGGCAGCAACGCACCACCCTTGGCTGGGCGCAGTTTGAAGGTGGGCTTGCAAGCGAGTTTTTAAACCGCAGCACATTCGCAAGCTGCGGCGTATTCGGCGCTGACGCGTTCACGGCGCCAAACGTTCACGCATCCATCGCTGTTCGGTGGCGGCGCTATCTGAACGGCGATAGCGCAAACGGTCATGCAAGCGGCTCTTGCGGCCTTGCCAAAATTCCCATTGTTCAGGTACCAGCCGGTAGCCACCCCAGTGTGGGGGGCGCGGCGGTTGCAATAAAAATTGGGCGCCATATTTGGCGGCATTCGCGACCAAGGTGGCACGGCCTTCAATCACCTGGCTTTGGGGGCTGGCCCACGCACCAATGCGTGAGTCCAGTGGGCGGCTGTGGAAGTAGGCATCGCTCTCCGTGTCACTGGCTTTTTCCACTCGACCTTCAATGCGCACCACGCGTTCGAGTTCGACCCAGTGGAATTGCAATGCGGCAAATGGATTGCCCGCCAGCTGCTCGCCTTTGCGGCTTTGGTAATTGGTGTACCAAACAATGCCGCGTTCGTCATAGCCTTTGATCAACACAATGCGTGTGCTCGGGCGCAGATCGCTGCCCACCGTGGCCAGGGTCATGGCGTTGGGTTCGGGCACCTCGGCCGCAATGGCTTCTTGCAGCCATTGCTCAAACTGTTGCATCGGATCTGCAGCCGAGGCGGACTCGTTGAGCTCGGCGCGTTCGTAGCTTTTGCGAAGGTTGGCAATGTGGTTCATGGATGGCAAGCCTGCAGGCTGGGTGTGAATTGGGGAGAATCTGCGCTTTCGGAGACTGCGATCAGAGGATTCCTTATTTTGGATCCATCTTTGCGCTTTATGCTCTGCCTTTTTGTGAAATCTTATTTTGAGAAAAGCACACCATGGAAAGCTTGGACTTGCGCGTACTCGGTGATGTGTTGGCTTGGCGTCAAGCCGATCGGCGCGTGACCTTGGTCACGGTGGTGGAGACCTGGGGCAGCGCCCCGCGTCCACCGGGGGCCTTGCTGGCCGTGCGTGACGATGGGGTGGTCAGCGGCTCGGTGTCGGGCGGCTGCGTCGAGGATGACTTGATTGCCCGCATCAAGGCCGGTGAATACGACAGCTTGTCGCACCCGTCCATGGTGGCTTACGGCGTCAGCAAAGAAGAGGCAGCCCGCTTTGGCTTGCCCTGCGGCGGCACCTTGCGCTTGGTGCAAGAACCCGTCAGCGACGTGTGCTGGATTCAAGAGGTGCTGCAACGCACCGCATCGCACCAGTTGGTGGCACGCACCTTGACGTTGGCCACGGGCCACGTCAGCTTGCATGACGCTTCGCGCAGCGACGCCATGCAGTTTGACGGCAGCATCCTCACCACCTTGTTTGGTCCACGCTGGCGCTTGCTGCTGATCGGCGCTGGGCAGCTCAGCCAGGCGGTGGCACACATGGCGGCTTTGTTGGACTTTGAGGTGCTGGTCTGTGATCCGCGTGAGGAATACGCCGCCACCTTGGGTCTGGACGGCGTCACCCGTGTTTTGGGTATGCCCGACGATGTGGTGAAAGAGCTTGTGCCAGACGCCCACACCGCCATTGTGGCTCTGACGCATGACCCCAAGCTCGATGACATGGCCTTGATGGAAGCCCTCAATTCGCAGGCCTTTTATGTGGGCGCGCTGGGATCCCAACGTAACCAAGACACGCGCAAAAAGCGCTTGATGGAACATTTCGACTTGAGCGCCGAGGCCGTGGCTCGCTTGCACGGGCCAGTGGGCCTGCGCATTGGCGCCAAAACACCGGCTGAAATTGCGGTGTCCATCGTGGCCGAAATTGTGCAAATCAAAAACGCCACGCCTGCACAGGCGGCTGCGCCTGCTGCCAGCACTTCTTCTTGCGACTTGTCGTGACCCCCGCGTCAGACGCTCCCGCGCCAGGACCCACCGTCATCGTCTTGGCCGCAGGCCTGGGCCAACGGTTCAAAGCCTCAGGCGGCACCCAAGACAAACTGGAAGCTGACCTGAACGGCCAGCGGGTGCGCGACCATGTGTTGGCCAGCGTGCGCGCCAGTGGCTTGCCCTGGCATGTGGTGGAGCGCTCGGATACCGCACACCTGAACCATCCGGGCATGGGCGACAGCATTGCTTGTGGTGTGGCCGCCACGCCCGAGGCCCAAGGCTGGCTGATCTTGCCTGCCGATTTGCCGTTGATTCAAGCGTCTACCTTGGTGCGTGTTGCTCAGGCCTTGCAGCATCACGCCGTGGTTGTGCCTTTTTACCAAGGCCAAAAAGGGCATCCTGTGGGATTTACCTCCGCGTGCCGTGAAGCCTTGACTTGCTTGACGGGCGACGAAGGCGCTCGCAGCGTGGTGGCGCGGCAAGGCTTTTTTCGTTTGGATGTGCAAGACCCTGGTTGCGTGCTGGATGTAGACACGGTGGATGCGTTGGCGCAGGCTAGTGCCGTGTTGGCGCAAGGCGGTTTTTCAGGTCATTGACGCCGATCAAACCAGGCTGGCAATTCAATCGCTAAGATGCCTTCCTGCCAGCATCCTCTGGTATTTCTTATTTTGGGATTGTCATGAACCACACACCAACCAACCGTCGCGTTTTCATCCTGCACTCTGTTGCCGTCGCGGGTGCGGCTGCTTTTGTGAGCACCGCTGCGCAAGCCGCGATGGTGGATGAAAAAGACCCCCAAGCAGCAGGCCTTGGCTACAAAGCTGACGCCACCAAGGTCGACAAAGCTAAGCAACCCAAATACGCGGCAGGCCAGCAGTGCACCAACTGTGCTTTGTACCAAGGCAAAGCCAGCGACGCCGCCGGCGGTTGCCCCTTGTTTGCTGGCAAGCAAGTGGCAGGCAAGGGCTGGTGCTCGGCTTACGCCAAGAAGGCCTAAGCACGGTCGCGCTTTGCGCTTTACAGCGCAG
>JACCDU011144983.1_pt1 | contig 10389 bp, 7 predicted proteins | sample 7446081 | NCBI WGS metagenome assembly JACCDU01 (sample SAMN15323447, study PRJNA562643) | freshwater metagenome | isolation source: river surface water | place: USA:Blue River Watershed | collected 2017-08-17
CCATTTAGATACAGACTCTTCAGTTGGGTCTATATCCTGTGGGATAAATGAAGCAATTTTGCTGTTTACCCCGCGACTTGCGAGGGCATCCTTTATTGCTCGTTCGCGCTGCGCTTTGTTTAGTCCATCGAACTGAGCACGAAGCTCTTGTAGTTCTTTGTCCTTCTGCTTAGCTGCTTTGCGTAGTTGCTTTACTAGGTCGTTTGATGAGTCATCCATTGTGAAGTCGTCATCATCCTCGTAGTCGTAATTGGACATAGTGGTCCTTCTCCCTATTAGTTGTTGGCATAGGCCTCACATATCCTTGGGGCGGGTTATGTGGCTCCTACTACTGGTCTTATTGTCGCTCCACTAGGCCAGTCGTTCTAGTGGCAGGCTTTATAGTACTCCGGCTCTGTCTCGTGCTATCGCACCAGTACCGGCACTGCCACTAAATGCGGCAGTTTCTAGTTGCGTAAGTTTCTTACGCTGCTTTGCAGCCTCTGTTGAACCAGCAAGTCCAAAGACTTCAGCTTCTGCAGTTTGCTGTGTGTATGGATTCTGCTTGTAAATATCTGCTAGTTGTCCACCACGTGGAGCAACTTCCGCAACTGTTCTAAATCCTTGTTGCGCTACATCCTTTGTAACACCAGCAGCAGCAAGTTCTTCTGCGCGAGGCAAGCCAGTTTGTAGTCCAGCCTGCATTGCAGCTCCACCGATTTCCGCAGCAGTAACCTTGCGCTTGATATTCTCAATAGCGTTCTTAGGATCAAGAGTATAGGCAAGGATGTCTGAATTAGTAATGTCTGGGTAGAACGCCTTAAGAGAGGCAAGCACTTCTGGGTTAGAATTAAGCACACGCTTCTGTGCTGTTTGAATACGGTCCTCAAGTTCTACTGGACTTACATCTCCACTAAGGAACTTTTCAAATCCTTCTTGACGACCCATATCACCACGTGCATAGTAGCTTTCTGGTAATCCATAACGACGCATTACGTCTTGATACTGGTCCTCTAACTGAGTATATTCGGCTTCTGATAAAGCACGTAATCCTTTAGCAATACGTGCTTGGTTTGCTCCAAAACGCTTTTTGTAGGAATCAGTTTCACGTAATCTAATTGTAAATTCTGAAGGTGATATGCCTGTTTCAATCAAACCTTTAAGTGGAGTTACCAATGATTCTAGTCCGTATTCCTTAAATTGAGAATACAGTAGATCATAAGCAGATTGACGGTTTTCTCTTTTTTCATCTAAGTTATTCTGATAAGTCATATAATCAGAAAGGTTGTCAAACTTTGTGCCATCACCTGCTGTTAAAGTATTAGGGTCTCCGCCACCTATAGTGCCACCCACATTGCCAGTTCTAATGCCTCCATCTGAAGTCATAGATCGCTGACCAGTAGCGTAGTTAAGACCAGTCACATCTCCAGAAGGTTGCTCACCTAAAGTGTATCTTCCTTGAGAATCAATATCTACCTGGAATCCAGTAACAGGATCTATAGCCATTCCACCGCCTGCACCAATTGCAATAAATTCTTTTAATTGCTCTGGAGTCAGTTGTCCTTTAGTCGGATCTACTACAAATCTCTTGGAACTTTTGGCATCACCAAAGTTCTGTCTGTCAATTACTGTTCCAACAGTTTCTTTGCCAAGTGTCCAAAGGTCAGGTCTATTGGCAAGTGCTGCTGAACTACTGCCACGACCACTGCCACCAAGAGCTTTAGCAACTGCCTTTGCTGGCTCATAACGAGGACCTTCAAACTTTGCATTTGCTGCTAATTGACTTAAGGCAATCTGAACCTTCTGTGCATCTGTTGCAGGACGTGCTTGACCAGTTAATGGGTCTAAAGAAGTTCCATAAGTATTGCTCTTATCTGCAAGAACAGCCTCTGTGACTGCAGCAATGATCTCTTGAGGGGTGCGTTCTTTACCTGTTTTTGGATCTTTTACCCAGTCAGCAATTGAAGAACCAACGATCTGTGTAACTGTTTTTTGTTCAGCCATTTAATTACCCCTGGAATCCGAAGTCACGCAGTACTTTGAGTGCTGAATCTGCAACCTCAGTACGAGCACCTTCTGTATACTGCCAACGTGAGTCTTTACGTAGTGCCTTCTTAAAGTCATACAAGTTCATATCGCCTTGATCTGATATTGCCAAACGAAGTGTTGAATCGTTAAGATCAATTTCATCTGGGTTAATTTCCAAAGTTGCTGCCATCTGCTTCTTGTAAGGAGCATAAACATCATCTAGGTTATAGCCAGCAGCTAGTAAATCACGTACATACTTAGGCTGACCTGCAGCAGCTAGCGTGCGTGCGTTTTGTAGGACAGTATTAAGATCAATATCTCCAGATAAAATCTTTTGAATTGCAATCTGTTCTGCATCTTGACCTGCACCTGTAGCACCAAACTTTGGCAAGATGGTTGCTATGTCAAGTCCATTAGCCTTGGCTATGGCGCTTAGGCTTTGCTGAATCTGTAGTGCTTCTCCAGCATATCCTGTTACCTTACCACCAGCACCATAAAGGTTAGTAGTCTTTCCAACGTAAGGAATGATAAGACGGTCAATTGCTAATGGGTCATTATCTAGGAATCCGTTATAGATATCCTCAACAATCTTCTGAGCAGTTGCATCATCTAATTCGATGCTTGCTAACTTCTTTGCGCGGTCCTTGACCTGACGCATCTTCTCTGTTTGGTACATACCAAACTCTGTCTTGCTTACATCAAGGCCTTTTTTCTGTAACTCTTTATACTTGTTAAGGCCAATGATGCGCTCACGTACTGAGCCAGCATTGCTTTGCCACCAGTCGGTGAGCATTGCTTCATCTAAGAACTGCTTTTCTGTGTAACCCTTTTCAACAGCCTTAAGAAGCAACTTACCTAGTTGTCCTAGTTCGCCTGTCTTCTTGTCGCGGTCTACTGTAAAGATGTAGTCAGGTAAGTTGAAATTAAAATCTGTTTTTGCAAGCAGTTCTTGGAAGGCAGACTCTGCGCGTCCTGGAATCTTAAGCGCATCGCGTACACCAACGCCTGGGCCTTGTTGTCCGGTAGCTTTACCAGGAGTAGTGAGATCTCCAACTATTGTAGGAGTAGCATCTTTCCCGCCTTTACCACCAGCGTTTGCTCCTGCCTTAGCATTTGCTTTGGCTTCTTCAATTTTTGCAGCATCTTCTGCATCTTTTTTAGCCTTAGCAGCTTCTGCACTTGTTGTTGCTGCTGCCTCTTGTTCAGATAGGCTAAGATCAATACCATCCTTGTACTTACGATTGTTGTAGGTACCAGTAAATGGCTTTCCGTTTTGTAGGAATAGGTTTTGCTTTGTTCCGCGACCTGTGTAGAACTTAGTGCCAAGTTCACCTTTTGTTTCTGGCGTAGTTCCAACGACAGCCTTTTCAACTGCAGATGCCTTATCAGGATTTAACTTCTTAAGAATCTGGACTGTATTCTGGTAAGTCTCAAATACCTTTTCTGCTTCTTTCTTAGAAACAGAACCTTTTTGATAAGCGTTAACAACTCTTAATAGTTCAGATGCAGCAGTTGATGCGTTAAGAAAAGCATTTAACTCTTGTTCTTTTTGTTGCTCTGTAGTAGCGCGTGATTTTGCAGCTTTTGCACGAGCAAGCTGTTCCTTAATGCGCTTGTTACGCTGAGCTGCTGTTTCCTGAGAAGTATTAGATTGATAGGTATTTACATAGTCTTCAAACTTGGCCATTACTTACCACCTAGCGCGTTCATAAAAGTCTGATAGTAACCAAGGACTTGATTAGCCTTTGCCTCATCAGTTCCAGCGATTTGATCTATTAGATACTGTTGTTCGTTAATGCCACCAGTAGTTGTAGCGCTAGTAACTCCACCAGATGTTGTGTATGTTGTAACTGTTGGAGATGCCTTTTGCGCTGCCTGAATAGCCTTTGTGTACTTTAGGATTTCTTTACCAGAAGCCTTACGACCTAGTGTGTCCTTGAAGATTGCGTCAATTAAAGCCTTGGCTGTAGTTTGGTCAGAGATGCGAGTCTCTTTACGAACAGATGGACCACCAGAACCTTCTGCAACACGAGCTGCTGCTTCTTGGTCTAGGTACTGACCTACTGTGAACTGCTGTCCTACCATTTGACTCTGGAGTGCAGCCTTCATAGAAGCTGTTGAGTAAGCAGAAAGTAACTTGTCTGAGTACTTGCCACTAACTGCTACTTTATAGCCAGCGTTCTTCAATCTTTGAGCAAGAATCTTGCGATCTGCCTCTGGCATATTGTAAAGAATACTTGCATCCTGATTAGCAGTGGTTGTCATACCCTGATAACCAGCCACTCCGCTAACTGAAGCATTAGATACTGTCGCGCCTGTTGGGACTATGGGTGTCTTATAGTTGTAACCAAAGAGATTATCTGCCACTTAGTCACCAATCAATCGTGAGAATAGTACATCGTATGCTGATTTAGCATTTGGGTTTGTTCCTGCAATTTCTAGTAATTTTACTTTGATGCTTTGACGCAACAAATCTTTGTAGTTCTGCTGTACATCGCCGTTGCCAGTAATGTTGTCACGAGCAGTCTTGTATGTCTCAAACTCGTTAACCATCTTAGAAAGTATTGCACGAGTCTTTGGCTGTGCTGTTACAGACTTGTCACCGAGCATATCTACTAGGTCTTGGTATGCACGTTGACGCTGGATCTGACGACCTGCACCACCGGTACCTAGTTCTTCTTGTAATACTGGACGTGTGCTCTTAAACTGATCTGCCCAAGTAGTCCATTGCTGACGAATCATACGCTTGCCTTCATCTGAAGGAGTAGCTGCTAGATCTGCTTCGTAAAGTTCCTTTTGGCTGTAATAGAACTGAATGTCCTTTGCAGCGCCTACTTCCTTTAGGTAGTCATCAAGAGTCTTGCTCTTCTTAAGACCTGCCTGGAAGATGATCTTGTAAGCATCGAAGTTAAAGTCACCCTTTGTAGGGATAAGGAACGGAGCGCCTTCCTTGTACTTCTCAAGTAGTGGCTTGTTCTCTTGAATCCAGGTATCTGCACCATCTACTGCACGAACTACAGCTACTGTATTACGCTCTGACTCAGATACTGTAAATGGCATCTGGTTTGGATAGAGCTTAATCCACTCTTTTGTAGTCTTATCAATGTCACCATTGTATGTCTGCAATAGATTATTAAATACCTGCTTGAAGTTTGTACGCTCATTGTCACGTACCCACTTAGCCATATCAGACTTGAGCGTAACCTGTGGTGATGCTGGAGCAATGAAGCCAAACACTGCACGAAGTGCTAGAACACTAAGGGTTGCAGACTGCAACTTGTCCTTGTATGCCTGTAGTTCACCAGGTGATGGTGGAACTTCAACTTCTTGTCCGTTAATAATCTGAATAGTAGGCTTTGGGCTATAGCCTGCAGCCTCTAGGTAAGTTACACCCTTACGGAACGCAGATGCGTACTGTGATGAACGCTCATCCTTGTTTAATGCACCCAAGATACGGTTAACGTGTGCAGGCATCAAGGCATTTACCATAGGTGCGTCTTCGCCATACTCGCCTAGGAAGGCTCTTTCTAGTTCTGCAAACTGCGGTACTAGATTGCCCATTACTTTGATTGGAAACGCTGCTAATGGACCTGCAAACGTAGGGAATAGTGAATCAGGGTTCATAGAAGGTGTAATCATCTTCAACTTACCTGAGAATTCTACTGGCATTGGGATCTGGAACGCTGTCTCTACACCAAATGCCTTCATTACGCCGTTGACTGCCTTGTATACAGGCTCTAGTCCTGGGTAGAAGAAGTACTGCTCACCATTATCGTCTGTCTGTACGAAACCAGAGTGTGCAATACCCTCATAAGTAAGAGCTGCACGTGATAAAGACTCTGGGTTGTACTTTACTGTGCGTGCAACGCGACGATAGAAGTCTTCAGTAGCACGATAGAAACGTGCAAAGTTACGACCAGACATAGCCAACTGGCTACGCACTGCAGGATTGTCCACAAATGCTAGGACTCGCTCACGAGCAAGGTCCTCTGCGATGTCAACTAGATGACGAGTTGCCTTTTCTGTAGCCTTCTCAAGTTCATCACCTGTTAAACCCTTAGTAAAACGTTCCATAATTGTTTTTTCAAAACCTGTGGCACGCATATCTTTGCGGATCTGTGTCAACTGGTAGATAACTAATGGCTCACGTGAGAATCTAGCGTTAGCTTCTCCCATATAGCCCCATAGTTTGTCCATAATTCCAGCGGCAAACTGGTTGCCTTCTGTAACTGGCACAAGTACTGGACCGTTAATCCACTTAGGAGCAAGAGCAATGTCATCAAGACCTGGCAAATCATCTAATCCAAGGTTATTTGCAGATACCTTTACGTTACCAAGGCCATCTGTGAATCGAATCTTGGCTAGTAGGTCCTGGTTAACATCACCATTTTCCTTAGACAAGAGATTCTTAACAGCTTGGAAAGCACGCTGTGCGTGATTCTGCTCTGTTTCGCCAGGAATACTATAAAGTTGGAAGCGCTCACGCTCTTGCTGTGTTAAACCTTTAAGATAAGTTGTAATTGCATCAACTGCTTTACCTTCATCATTAAGGTTAGCAATAGCAAGGCTACCAATTTCATCATTTGCTACACGGCTAATCTGTACTAGCCAGCCAAGACGACTCTCTGTACTTGCTATTGGGCTAAACGGTGCGTATGCACGCTTGCCATAAGCAACCTTGTATGCAGTTCCGTCGTAGGTTAATGCTGCCATTTCGCCAAAGCGTGCAACATCATCTGTTGCTGCCATATACTGATCTGCACCACGAAGGCCGTTCTTGCCACCTTCACCAATGATACGCATAGTTTCATCTAGGCGACCAAACTTTGCAAACTCTGCTAAAAACTCTGCTGCTTCTTTGTCAAGAAACTTTCCGACCATAGAGTCAAGGATTGCCTCTGCCATAACGCTTTGTGCTGCATTGACATCACCATTTTCTGCTGCTGCTTTAATCTTTGCATTAAAAGCATTAACTTCTTTTTTACGGACAATCTTGTTGATAAAACCTAGGTTGCCTTGTCCTGCTGCTACACGCAAACGTGTTGATAGCAAGCGTCCCTTTACGATTCCCCAAGGAGAATCACCTACTGCTAGGTGAAGCATTAAGTCTTCAGCAGCGTTACGTACTGGAAACTTAGGACCGGCTAGAGTTCCAAGAACCCAACCAGATGTCATATCATCTGCCCACTTTTGTTGGGATAGACCCATAACATTATCAATGATTCCAGAGCGTGCAGCTAAGCGATCTAAGTCCTGAATACTAGGAGTTGAGATAGTTTCAGATAGTTGAAAGTTAAACAATGCTGAACGCTGACCATTAGGCAGCTCATCAGGGTTGATTCGCTTTGTAGTTTCATTGCCGAACTCATCAACTTCACGAACGATAGTAGGTGAAGCATAGGCCTTTGGAACACCCTTGCTACCGAAGTTCTTGAGGAATGTTCTACCAGCTTCTGACTTATCCACACCGCGAATAGTTGCAAGTGTGTACCAGACACCTTCGTAGATCTGCTTGCGCTGACCTTCATTGCCTGCACTAAATGCTTCTGCAATAATCTTTGAGTGGTAACGAGAGTTGGCAAGACGAGCTAGACGGTACACCTGTGTTGGTGCATCATCTGCTAGTACGTTAAACTGGTTATCGCGGAAGAATGGGATAGTTGAAAACTTACGTGCAAACCGATCAATGCGTCCTTGGATCTGACGCAGAGGCATACGTGTTGCTCCATCAGAGCCTTTGATACGACCAACCTGGCGCTCTAATCCTGCAAGTTCTGTAACATCATCTGTTAGTCCTGCAGCAACATCTTCGTATTGGATTTTGTTAGTGCCATAAAAAGCATCAACAATCTTCTGGCCAACTTCGTCAATGTTAAATACTTTGTTTGCTGTTCTAAATGTAGCAATACGTGCCTTGCGTGCAGGGCTAAGCGTAGGTACAAGCGGAGTCATACGCGCTGCTTGCCCACTAACAATGGACTTTAGATCTACTACATTCTGTAAGTAGTTCTTTGCAGTTGCTGCATCTTTTACGCCAGCCTTAATAAACTCATCTATAGCTGCTGGACCAAACTCTGGTGCGATACGACGTAGTTCATCGCTGATAGCAACCTGAGCGCGTAGATCTCTGCTTGACTTACGCACCTTGTCGAGTTCATCTAGCTTTGAACCGTATAGGTTAAAGAAGTCTACGACACCCTTTTGCTCAAACACTCTGTCTAGTCGCTGTGTGTTTCCAGCAACTGCCATAAGGTTACGGCCATAGGTAAACTTTTCTTTACCAATAACATTAAACAATAGAAAGTCTCCGGCATCGTATGCCTTCTTAGCCTTACCTAGTATTAGTGTTGGGTCTGCAAAGATTCGGTAAGAGGCATCTGCAAATCCAGAGATACCCTTATAGAGAAAGCCTGAACCTTCCATTGAACCTGGAAGTAATATGTTTGCAATAGAGCGACCAGGAGAATACTTAGCAGCATTGACCTTATCTAGCGCATTTTGGAAATCTTTAACATCTTCTTCTGTGCTGTAGCGTAGATCTGCACGACGTGCAATTTGCTTCTCAATCTCAGTACCTTCTGCAATGATCTTATCAAGCGGTGTACCGCCTGCTACCTTCATAGCAACGTTGATTAAGTCATTACCAAATTCTTTTTTAGCACGTGAGATACGGTCTGGGCTAAAGACCATATCGCCCTTGTCGTTTGCAATCTCAAATGCTTTTGCAATGTTGACGTTTTGGTCTAGTGCAATAGCACCAGTGCGATATATGCGAGTCATCGCATCAGATACTTCATTTAATGCAGCAAATGTTCCACCAATAACAGCCTTAATAGGAGCTGTTGCGTAATGAAATGCTGTTCCAAACCAACCACGCTTTTGCTCAGGTGGTGCATCTTCTGATTCGCCAAACATAGCAAGGTGAGCGTTCTGCTGGTCTTGAGTCATCTGACCAAACTTTTGCTGTGCAACTGGTGCAGGCAGAGCAAGTAGGGTCTTGTGAGAATCAAGTAGTTTTGCTAGACCATCAACTTGTGCCTTTTGACCTGGCGTAAGACCAGCCTGTGCTGCCGCAGCAATTAAATTATTCTGCGCCATTTATAGACCTCGTGATGCAGCTCGCTGATACAAGATCGCAATTTCACCAGTTTGATCGTATGGAATCATCTTTGCTAATACATCCGATAACTTTTCAGTTATAGGATTCATCATCATTGCGCTAGCACCTGGACCTGGACCTGCATTAATACCTGCAGTAATAGGTTCATCTGGACGTTGTGATGGTGCATATAATTCTGTTACGGGTCCTTGTGCTGCAGCCTCACGTACATCGCCTGCACGAGCAGGACGTGTATCTGGAGTTTTGGCAAGCGGAGCACCTGACTTAATAGCCTGTGTCTCAACGCCTTCGCCGTATGCTGTGGAACCCATTTCTAACTTATCTGTACGTGTGGAGAACTTACCTGGACCTGCTGGTCCAGCCAGTGGATTTGTCATACTCACTGTTGTTCCTCCTCTAATTTTTCTAAATCTGCTGTCATATCTTCCCAAGCCCTGTTGGTTTGAGTAAGATGATTTGATTGATAAATTGCTAATTCCATTATCTCACCTGTTAAGGTTTCAATAGATGATGCTATGTTGTGTATAAAGCCTACGCCTACAACAACGAAATCAAGAAAGCGCACTGGACGAGGAATGTAGTTGTCATCTTTCATCGCCCAGTACACCTTCCCTTAAAAAGTTATTATCCCTTTTTTACTGCATTGCCGCGACGGCCTGCTGGCATCATTGATGGTACAACCTTGCCTGGTCCTGCTGGCTTAGAGGTATCCTTCTTGCCTTCAACTGGCTTTGACATTGGTGCTGCTGCACGTGATCCTTTGTTCATATTACACCTCCTCTGAGTATGCTGCGCCGGTGATACCAGCTAGTAGTTGGGCTATATCTGGACGTTGACCAGCAGCAGGGGCCATACCACCTTGTTCTTGTGGAGGTTGCGCTGAGGCTGGGGCGGGGGCCGCACCTGCTGCTGGAATCTGTTGCTCCATACCTGGTGCCATAGGTGGCATCTCTGGGGTTGGTGCTGGTTCTGGTGCAAATGCTTTTTCGATTACGTTCTCTAGGGCTTGTCCCTTTTGGCGACCTTGGATAACAGTTGCGATACGTCCGATAATCTGTGAAGGGTCTTGGCCTTGCGCCGCGAGAGCCGGTATCGCCTGAGCGTACTGAGCAACAGCAACGCGCAAAGAGTCACGCATTTCTTCAATATCAACACGTTGTTCCTCCTCTAAAGTTTCTAAGTCTTGCGTCATCTGTTCCCAAGCCTGATTAGTTTCAGTCTTTTGGTTAGAATGGTAAATGCTTAATTCGTATAGTGATTCA
>JACCDU011206455.1_pt1 | contig 10389 bp, 18 predicted proteins | sample 7446081 | NCBI WGS metagenome assembly JACCDU01 (sample SAMN15323447, study PRJNA562643) | freshwater metagenome | isolation source: river surface water | place: USA:Blue River Watershed | collected 2017-08-17
GCACGTTGCCAAACACGCACTACACGTGATTTGTATTTCACGGACGTACTTTGGTACTGCTACGTGGCCTGTTACGCGAAGAACAAGCAAGAACTGCTTGAGGCAATGCGTAAACGACTGCGCGACGACTGCGGCATTGATTTGTATGGCAAGAACTTCACGGATTGGTTTGAAGTGGCTGCAACTTACGTGGCACGTAAGAACAAGGCGTACGCACAAGAAATCCGCGAAAACTTGCAGCAAATTGTGCTGAATGTGTACGAGCAGAAACAAGCTGCTTAAACACACAAACGCGATGTGCAAATGGGTTGCACATCGCACAAAAACTTAAGTTAAGGAAACTTAAAAATGTCAGTATCTAAAAACGTATTAAACAAACAATTGGCAATTTTGCAAGCAGACAACAAAGAGGTTGCACTGATTGTCAAACTTACGAACGAACAAGAGCGTGTACACATGTGCAAAGCGTACATGTGGTGGCGTGATGCTTGTAAAGCAAAAAACTACTTGGTAGAGCTTTACAAGCAAAACAGCATCGCACATAAAAATCTGCGTAACAAAATTAACTTTCGCCCACTGCTTAAGTTGTTGAGCGAAGGCAACATCAGCGACACAGATTTGGACCTTTGGAACAAGGTACTGAACAAAGTGCACGAAGAGTTTGGCGGCAACGCTAAGCACTACGCAACAGATACAGTGGAACGCTTGAGCCACTTCATCGAAAGCAATGGTGGAAAAACTGGTCTTGCTGGTTATCACAACAAAGTTGATGCTGACTTTGAAGAGGTGGACGTTGGCGGCTTGTCGGTGGACGCAAAGCAAGTTAAGGCATGGGATGCTGAACTTGACGACGAAGAATACCAAGGCGTGTTTGCACAAGCAGCCAAGGAGTTCTACGGCAATGGCAAAACAGTGCAAAAAGCCTCTTTGCCTGCAATGCCTCAGACGCAGGATGGCTACAGCCTCGTAGTTGTTAAGAGCGATGGCACCACAAAAAATGTGCTCAACGTAATCAACGACAAAAATGTGCTGGACAACTTGCTGGCAAATGCGTACCGCAAAGATTTCAGCGCAATGCCTGCGACGATGCGTAGCGTGTTGGAGCCGTTGCACTTGCTTAATGTGCCTAATGCCGTAGCGCAAAACATTGACCTGTTTATCGAAAACAGCAAAGTGGAAAGCGCTTGGTTTGATGGCAAAAAAGTTCAAGCTCACAAACGCTTGGTCTATCGTCAAGCAACTGGTGATTTCTTGCTCAGCAATATTTGCGTTGATGCTGGAGTTGTTGTTACAGCAAAGCCATTGCAAAAAGGCATGTTTACAAAGTTGGACGGTGATGTGTGCTTGAGCAATATTCAACGCCGCAGCATTGAAGTACGTTTGTTGCACAAGCAAATGTTCAACATGTACACGACAAACTCAACGCAGCGTTTCCAAGCGTTGCCTGAAGGTGGACTGTTTGCATATCAGTTGAAGCTGGAAAACAAGCTGCAAATCGAAGACGAAGATGGCATTGATGGTGAAGTGGTTGCTCAAAGCATCAAAAACTTTAACCACCCACCTATTGCCTTTCAACCCTTCTACCAAGAGGCAAAAACATTGCACCCGCAAGTTGACCTTGGCGAACGCGGCTTGGACAGCACTTGGAACTGCGATGTGACAACAGACTGGTTGTCTGATGCGACAAGCGAATTCTTTGACAACTGGATTGCAGCGTACGCAAAGAAGCACAAGCGCACTATCAACAAAACCCTTAAGTTGGGGTTCAGCAAAAAGGGCTTGTCTATTGGCTACGAGTTTGGTGAGGACGGTTACGACTGCGACAAACAACTTGCGATGCAAGGTGCTGTTGGCAAGGCCCAGCTCATCGTGCGCTCTACGGATTTTGCATTCGTAATGAAGCAATTGACGGACTTGGATGTGAAGGGCTCTGTGTGCATGGCGGCAAACAGCCAAGGAATCGAGCTGACATTTGCGACAGCAACACACCGTTACACCTGCATGGTGCCAGCGTGTGACGAGGATGCCGAGCGTATCAATGAGTTGTTCTCACAGTACACGCCAGAACAAACAAGTGCGGAGTTGGATTTTGATGCGGATGACGCTGACCCCAATCTCACCGACGAAGAGTTTGCAGAGTATGCGAAAGGAGTGTTTGCATGAATTTGAACAAAGCTAACAGCTTTGCCTTGGGTGCGCCGCACCCAAGTGCAATCTATCTTCCAGCAGTCACGCCGGGTTACATCAACTTGTCGCAACAGGGGGCAACCCCTTTGCGACAACTGCCTGCAAATTTTGATTTGGGTGACTTGGCGTTTTGGACTGGTAACAGCAAGCTGTTCAATCACAAGTTTTGCCTGCACTCAGTTGGCAGTCAAAAAATTGGCGCGAACTTCACCAGCACTTTGTTTGACCGCACACGTGGCGATTACACAATTGTTGGTGATAGTGGCGGCTATCAAATTGGCAAAGGCAGCTTGAAAGGCTTGGTGAACTTGCGTAAAGACATGACTGGCAATGCGGCAGTAGCTGCTTGGCAGTATGACAACGCAGAGGCACGTCGCTGGATTACTGGCAGTCTCAGCACGTACTTTGACTACAGCATGACCATTGACATGGCGTTGTGGTTTAACACCAAGAGCGGGGTTAAATCACCCTTCCATCAATGCACTGATGACCAGCTAATACAAATGACGCTGGGAAACTTGCGTTACATCGAAGCAAACGGTTTGGGTAAGACCAAGTGGCTGAACGTGCTGCAAGGTACTAACCCGCAAAACACCATCAAATGGTGGAATGCAGTCAAACACTTCAAGCATGGCGGCTGGAGTTTGGCTGGTGCCACAGGGTGGCGCGGAGGGTTGCACAACATGCTGATGCTGTTGTTGACCATGCGCGACGAACATGCCTTTGACGCAGGGCAAGACTGGCTACACATGTTGGGCGTGTCGCAACCCGTCTGGCACATGTACTTTACCGCTTGCCAAAACAAGCTGCGCGATACAGCGAATGCTCAGCTGCAATTCAGCTACGACAGCTCAAGTCCATTCATGCTTGCTGGCATGCTTGACCAATATGCTGTACCGCCTGAACTAACAAGTGACGAGCGTAGTTGGAGCGTCGGTTTCAAGGCACTTAATGCCGTGCAGAGCATGGCAAGCAGTGATGAACTGGCGTTTAAGCAAAACACATCACCACTTGGGCGTGTGTTGCAAATGAAGCACTTGGTCATCAAACCACAGGCACATGCTGGGCGTCGCGTCGATGACATAAGCAACCAACTCATGGCAAATCACAATATATGGGTTTACCTTGATGCCAGTCAGCGTGTGTACGACATTGCATTTGGTGCTGAGCAGGACAGAAGCCGTATTCCTCAAAACCATCTGCAAGCATTGCAAGTGGTCGAGGAGGCGTTTGACGTCTCTGACCCATTTGCATTTATCGACAAACATAGGGCATTGCTTGATGCTGTTGCGCCAATGCAGTACAAGTAAAACCTTAAGTTAAGTATTTGCATTGGGTTGATTGTGGTTTTCAACTGCAGTCAACCCAAGGCAATCACATATCTTGGTTGCTGCGAAGCCGATCAATCAACTCATCCAGTGGTATCGGCTCAGACCATTTGCCGTGATGTGCTTTAAGCAGTTTGCGCTGAGTCTCTTTGGGCAAAGAAGTATTCTTTTGACGATGCACAAAATCTGCCAAACAAGTGGCTCTGGGGCGTGTTTGCCGCAATAAGCTGAGTCGTCTCATAAGACCAGCTTACCTCAAAAACTGATAACTGCATTTTCTAAATATTTGTAAAGCGTGTCACGGCTAATGCCGTACTTGATAGCGATGCGAGATTTGTTGGCACCAGCAGCCGTGGCTTCGGCAACGATTTGGGCAATACGCTCAGCGTCATCAACACGTCTGGGCCTGCCACGGTACACGCCACGCTCTTTGGCTTTGGCAATACCTTCACGCTGTCGTTCACGTATCAACGTGCGCTCGTACTCGGCAAATGCACCAAGCAATGACAGCATCAACTTGTCCATTGGGTCAGCAGTCTCCGAGCCCTTGAACGTCTTACCCTCTTTGACGAACTGGACAGCAATGCCACGTGCTGTTAGTTGCTCAACAATTCGCAACAAGTCGCTGAGACTTCGCGCCAGCCTGTCCATGCTGTGAACTACAACCGTGCTGCCCTCGGGCCAGTTGCCAGCAAGCATTGCTTGAAGCTGTGGACGGTCTGCGTTCTTGCCACTTGCCTTATCTGTGAATGTGACTGTTAGCTGCTCACCGTCAAGTTGACGATCTGTGTTTTGCTCGGCTGTACTTACGCGGATGTAGCCGATGCGGATTGGGTGTTGTGTTTGCATGATGCTGATTACGAGTTGTTGTCAGCATCAAGTCTGGACCCTGCCTTGCATCGTGTCGATCAATTCATTTACCAACCCTGTGCTTACACATTGCAGACGTCTTGCATGGGTGTACCCGAGCCGTACACAAAAATGGGTGAGCACACATGCAGCGCACTTCACCCACTTACTTTTATGCAGCCCGTTTCAACTTCATGTCTGCATCGTAGTTAGAGGCAAAGAAGTCTGGGCTGTTGCCGTTTTTCTCACGGCAGGGGCGCATCGCAAACTTCTCAAGCAACGCTACCCCTTGTTGCTCATCAGCAATCACAATATTCAGCTCGCACGTGCGTAAGTCAACTGCGATCAGGCCTCTCACTTTTGGTTTGCTCATATGGCTGTCAAATCTTTTTACCCAGCTGCACAAAATATTGCTGCTGCTAGTTGGTGAAGTGATGTCTATGCCCTTTGCTGCATAAAGCTCAATTGCTGTTTTTACAGCATCCATGTCAGCATCCGTTTTTGCGGTGTGTTGCCAACTTTCAAACTGCACCAAGTCAACTAAATACTTGATGCGCTGCACAGGAAAATCCAGTGTGCCGTTATAGATCGCGTTGTAGTACTGACCCTTGCCAAATGTTTTGCCGAACTTGGGGTTTTCATAAAGACGTATTGCTATTTTGTGTTCCATTTAATTTCTCCTTGTTATTGATGGAATGTTTGCGAGTTCCTTAGCCACGTGTTGCTTTTGTTGCACGTGGCTTTGTCGCTTTAGTCACCAAGCCAAAAGAAGGTCACTTGTTGCCGTTACTTGTCACCTCGTCGCATTTGCAGTTACGGAGTAACTAGTAGCTAGTAACTTGTTGTCTTCGACTTGTAACCAATAGCAACTCGAAGCAACTCGCACTTTTATTTATCTTTCAGAAATCTGTTTAGAAAAAAATCTGCGTGATTTCTGCTGATTTCGATGCCTTTTGTTTGGACGTCAGCAAGACCGTTGTTTTTCAGTGCCTGACCACAACCTTTTCTGGTCGACCTCGTGCAAAGACCTGTCCAAACTGAAGACTTCCTAAACAACTCAATGGAGTAAACAAATGGCAGTCTTATCCGCACTCAAACTCGTCACAGCCACTCGTGTCACTGTTGCCAATCCAGTTGCCGTTCGTCGCGCAAAACTCGTGTCAAAACTGCAAGATCAATTGCGTTTGGTCGAGGCATTGCAATCAGGTCGCAACTACATCGCCACCCGTCTTAAAAACGTGACCGATGCAGAGACAGGTGAACGCAAAACCATCGAACTGCCCAAGAAGGTGCGACAGTGGTTTTGGACTAACGAGAGTGGCAAGGTCAACTTGCACATCAAGTACGGCCAAAACGTTTTGCCTTTGAATGGCAAGAACGCCACAGCCATCGAGCTGTTGAACATGGATGAACTTGCAAGCGTATTGAAGAGCTTGCAAACAGCAGTGATGGATGGCGAATTGGACAAAGCCATCGAAGCTGCCTGCGCCACAACCAGCAAGAGCTTTGCCAAGTGATGAACAAGGGGTTGGTGTGTAGCGCACTGACCCCGATTTATTTGGAGTTCAACATGCACACGTACTCAGCCCATGTTCGCGCAAATGGCATGGTCGTTCAAACCCATGTCTGCGCCAACAGCCTGCACGATGCCATCAACTTGCTCAAGGGCATGTATGGCAGCGATAACCTTGTCCACCTGCCACAACTTGTGAGCTGACCATGAGCAAGTTTGACGCAGCCAATCTCAGCATGTTCACTGGCACTGAGCATTACTACCGCCACACTCGCCATGCAGTTCTTACTGATGGCACCAAGTACCTTGCAGAAAAGGCGGGTGCCTTTTGGTTGATGGACGCCATTGCCAGCTACTTGCCACAGTTCACTGGCAAGCAAGATTTCATCGTTGCCAAGTTGGTGCGCACAGGCAGTGCAGCACAGCTAACACTTGATGATGGCAACGGACGTGTGCTTGACCAACAGCACATTGAGTACACCGATTTTCCACTCACCTCATTCCAGCTGTACGCCTGCTGGGGTGGTGAGTTTTGGGTGCTGATGCTGTGCAGTGAATACTGAATTTTGAGATTGCCAGTTGTGTAAATACATGGGAGGCAAACACCCATGCGATTACAAGAATTTTTAAGCGATGAAGAATGGCAACGACTTGAGCAGTTGATTTACGCGACCACGTACAAAGCGCTGGCTGTGTATCAACAGCAACGTGCAACACAGCAGCGCATTGCAACCAAACCAGTTGCGACACTCAAACCCCAAGCTGCCAAGCAGGCTAAAACACTGGCGAGTAAGGCCACGCGACCACCTTATGCAGCGCCACCCCGTCCGTTGCCCAAACCCAAGCACGTACCTCAAGCAAAACCAGTGGCTACCCCAGCGCTTCGCCCTGCTAAAACTGCAACCTCATTGCCACCCAGCACACGTATGGCAATGGCTAAAGCAAGACCGCAAGCACCTCAACCTGCACCAAGCAAACCAGCACCACAGTCAATCACCAACCCCAATGCCATTGACCAAGTAGCTCGCCGCATGTTGCCCAAAGACACGCCAAGCATTTCTTAAGCAAACCCTAAGACGCGCTCACTAGCATCGGTTTTGAAAGGCACAAAACCATGCTTCAAAAGTTCTTCACGTTTCTGCTCTTTGCATCGCTTCAGGCGATGGTAGCCACGCCTGCCGAGTTGTTGGTGGGTTGGTGCCGTGATGAATAACAGCTCCGCTTACCTGCGCTTCCTCAGTCTCGCCCAAGCAGTGAACTGTGAATGGGAGGGTGCGGACATTGATTTGCTTACACTTCATTTATTGGAAGCGATCGCCGTTGCTCACGCTGACAATGCCCCACTGACAGTTTCGCAAGCAATGGGGCTGGGGGCAATTGCATCACCTGCAACCATGCATCGCAAGCTGGACCAACTGCGTGAAGCGGGTTTGATTGAGCAGACGTTTGCAGGCAAAAACCGTCGTACAAAATACCTAATACCCACAAGCAGCGCCGCCAAGTATTTTGAACGGTTGGGGAATGCGTTGATGCTTGCAAGTCAACAGCCCAAGCCTGACGAAACAGCCGCTTAACTTAAGGTTTTCCAATGGGGAAACACACACGGTCAGTTTTGAGGGTGTCCCGAATTTTGTGTAAACGGAGCGAGTGTTAATTCGTCGGCATCCTTTCCCCAAACTGGATGGTAAATCGGTTCAGCACGGGCTTCCAGTTTTGCACCGGCATCGTCCACTTCTTGGCTATGTTGTTCAACGCCAAATAGAACAACTTCAACAACGCCTCGTCACTCGGGAACGCCCCACGGTTCTTCGTGATTTTGCGCAAACTCATGTTCACCGACTCGATGGCGTTGGTCGTGTAGATGATCCGCCTGACCTCCGGCGGGTACCCCCGTTTTAAGGCCACGGATAGTAAAAAAACTTTTCCTGTTCAACCACTCTTCAACGAGCTGTTCGTCTAGCAATGCCATTGTTTGTTTGAATTTAGAGATTATTTTCGCTGGGAAAGCACCACGTTGGCGATGCTGCATTCCGTGTCGTACTCAATGATGGTCACGTCTGGCGACACCAAATGGCCATGTTTATCCACGTAGTACTCCGCAAGGGTCTTGCCGCCTTGCTTTGGATGCGTTGATTTGAGTACGAACATGAATTTTTTGAACTCAGGCGGTGCCAACAAGAAATAAAGCATTGCTTCGTTCCACACGGTCAGCTTGGCACTGGGCATGTTGCCAGTCTCCGTCCAGTTGTGTGACTTGCATTCAACCAAAATCTTTTTGTCATTGCACCCCAAATCGAAGCGATGTAACTTGGGTTTTGCCGCGCCAGTAACACCCAGCTCGATAGCAAAGTTTGGTGTCAGTGTGTAGCCGTGTTGTTCTGCGAAGTAACGTTTTGCAACGTCCTCAAAATCCCTACCAGCATGTGCATTTGAGATCACACCTTTGCGTTGATGATTTGTCACATGAACATCCAGTGATTAGTGCATATGCCGACCGTCTGGGCTGTGTGGACAACCGTTTCCATAGTTGTCACTCCCACAGTACTTGCATCTGCTAACCTCCGCGCCCTTGTCTGCTGGTGCGGTCCAAAAAGCAAAGAACTTGTAGAGTAAGTAGCCAAGCCCTGCAGCTGCTGCTGTCTTTTTCGGATTCGCTTTCGCCCATTCAACAGGGTCTTGCTTATCGTTAGCAGGACCAAATGAAATCTCAACTTTCCGCTTGGGTTTGATATCTTCTTCGCTCATGTCGCCACCTTAGCCGTTACGAACCGAACGAATGCATGGGTTCAGTTTGTGTTCCAAAAAATGTTCTAACGCCAAAACCCAATGCATGTTGCGGCTGTCATCCACATTCAAAACAACCAACTTGCAATTGGGGTCACTCAGAAAATCATGCATCTGTATTTGGGGTTTAACACCACTTTTAGTTTGGGTGTTGTCGCGCACATGTTCTCGCGCACGTTTACTTGCATTGCTTTGGCTCTTACCTACTTTCACAACACCAAATTTCTCATGTACAAACACATAAACACCACCTGTTTTTGTACGTTCGTACTCTGCACCTTCAAGTGCATTCATTGAGAATTCGCGTGCAGCAAAGTGCTTGGCTTTATCACCGAACTCATTTTCAACAAGCTCAAAAATTTTTTGCAGCGTTGCCATAAAAAATTATTCCCCTTGCAAAACCTTATCAATTCAATCATTCTATTGGTCCGCGCCCAAGCCCGCAAATACTTAAATTAATCTTTTGGAATATTTGCGTGCCAACAACAAAGCCCACAGTTAGCCTTGGCGAAAACAGCCGACAACGCACTTTGCAGCACTAGGGCAACACAAACTTGCTGGCACGTTTTTCAAACGTAGATCGGCTGTTCTCGTACAAATGCTTAACTTAAGGTTTTCAGCGCCAGCGTAAATTAAATCGACGCTCACAGCACCGTGGAAAACTAGTTTGAAAACTAGGATTTTTGAACGCAGAAAGCAAAACGCACGATGGTGAGATCGTGCGTTATTGAGAATTAATTAGGCAGGGACATGCCATAAAAATTAGCTTTTATTAAACCCAGCTTGCACCCATCGCTTCGTCAGTCGAATGAAAACAAAAAGTAACCAAGACGAGATAAAACTGAGAAAGGGGTGGACAAAAACATTTCGATGGTAATCGCGCAAATCTGTCCAAGCTTGATCCCTGATAACCCAAGTGTGCTTCTCGTACCACTCAGGGTCGTTTGGGAGTTGTTTGGGATCAGATATGTCAATTCGAGCGAACGTATTTTCTAGTAGAGAACCAAAATGCATTCGATAGTTAATAAAAGCAGCGCACTCACTCAATGCCTCAGGTTCTAGTGCAGAGCCGGATGTGACTGGCGTCATAACTCGCACCGATGCGCATGCTGGATTTTTCATCTGCTCTACAACACTTTGCTTGAATGTAATGTTCAGAGCCGAGTCGGATGGTTTTTCCGTTTTGTCAAAACCAATAACGACAAGCGAGACGGTCAGCGCTAGGGAAATAACGAGCCAAATACGAGCCCATCCATCAGTGAATAGTTTTTTCATCGATTCAACACTCATCCGTTCCATGCCCAGGCGCAGCCTGCGTAGGCACATGGTGGCGCAAGCCCACTTGTTGGTTGTACTCATCCACAAACACCAATTGCGGTTCATGCGCAGCAACGTCTTTTTCATGTACTTGCGCAAATGACGCAATGATCAACAAGTCACCCACACTGGCGCGGCGTGCGGCAGAGCCGTTGACTGAAATCATGCCTGAGCCACGCTCGCCTTTGATGGCGTAGGTGATGAAGCGTTCGCCGTTGTTGATGTTCCAAATGTGGACTTGTTCGTTCTCACAAATGTTGGCTGCGTCGAGCAGGTTTTCGTCGATGGCGCAGGAGCCTTCGTAATGGAGTTCGCACTGTGTAGTAGCAACTCGGTGGATCTTGGATTTCAGGAGGGTGCGGAACATGGTGAGAACGATTTAAAACTAAGCAATGCCCCAATCATAGAGCC
>JACCDU010152394.1_pt1 | contig 10370 bp, 10 predicted proteins | sample 7446081 | NCBI WGS metagenome assembly JACCDU01 (sample SAMN15323447, study PRJNA562643) | freshwater metagenome | isolation source: river surface water | place: USA:Blue River Watershed | collected 2017-08-17
CCCGTTGGCCAGTTGACAAGAAACGAGAGACTCTCGGGTCCCAGGTCTCGGCCTTCAGGTCTCTGGTACGGGTAATCGGGTGCAGGTACGGGTGCTGGGTCCTTGATGCGTACGAGCCAACATAATTCCCGAACCTGAACCCCCGTGCTTGGTTCCCGACGGCCGAGACCCGAGACCTGAAAATGCGTCCCGCCACCCGCCCCCTGAGGCTGCCACCTGCCACCCGAAATTTACCCGCTCTGTTCAACTGAGCCTCCGGGCCTCTGAGCCTCTAATTCCGCGCTCCGGCCAACTGGCCAACTGATCAACCGATCAACTATTGTCCCGTCCCCGCCCCCGTCGCCGTCCCCTTTTCCTCCGCCTTCACTCCGCTCGGAATTTCGCCGATGAGTTCCAGCGCGGTGAGCGTGGCCTTGAAGGTGACGGTGCCGGCCCCGCCGCGCTCGGCGGTCATGCTGACCTGGCTGAGCGCGAGGTAAGGCGCGCGGGTGCGCACGCTCTCATAGAAACGGAGGATGCTCGCGAGATCCGCCTTGCGGCAGCTGAGCTGCAGGGAGTGCACGGCGAACTTGCCGGTCTTGGTGGTCTTGGGCGACTCGGTGTTGGGATTCAGGCCGGCGGCCCGCGTGGTGTTGACGGCCTCGGCCACGAGCTTGGCCTGGTCGAAGCCATGGCCGGAATCCAAGCCTTGCACGGCCTGGGCGGTGTCGTTGCGGACTTCGCGCTCCTTGGCCAAGGTGGCCTTCTGCGTCTGGGCGAGGGCTTCGAGCGCCTGCCAGGCGTCCCAGCCTTCGCGCACGCGTCCCCATGCGCCCGTCGACCACAAGGCGGCGGCGACCAGCAACGCGGCGAGCGCCATGAGGCGTTCGCGGGGCTTGAGGCTGAAGAAGAGGTGTTTCATCGGGACGTGGCCGCCTTCAGCAGGGCGGGCTGGCGGAAGGTGATCTCGAGGCGGAAGGTGGTCGCGGTGTCACGCACCCGCGGCTCGCTGTTCGTGACGGACTCGACTTCGGGCAGGGCCTGCAGCGCCTTGAGGAAGTCGGAGATGTCCCCGGCGTTGGGCGTCTTGGCGTCCACGGTCATGATGGGCTTGATGAGGACGCTGTCCTTCGGCTTGCGGAGCTCGCAGGTGACGTTGGTGAACTCGACGGTGGCCGGGCGGTGGTCGTTCGCGATCGCCAGCATCTCGAAGGGCAGGAGGCGCTTGACGCCGAGCTCGAGGATGCGGTCGGTGATCTTCTTCGACTCCTCGATGTCCTCCACGAGCGGACGCCGGGCCTCGTTGGCGGCTTCGAGCGTCCCGGAGCGCGCGCGGATCACGAGCCCGCCGAGGTCGAGCAGGAGCGCGCCGAGGAGCACCGCGGCGGCGGCGCGCGCGCCGTTCCAGAGCAGGAGGTTGAGCCGCTCCTTCTTGCGTCGCTCGGCGAGGAAGTCGGTGTCGCGGATGTCGGAGTCGTCGAGGCCCTTGCGCGGGATGGTGAACGCGGCGTCGTCCGCGCACTTCAGCACGAGGGCGCCTTCCTGCATCGCTCCGGTGAGGGCGCCCGCGACCGCTTCCAGGGCGACGTCGGCGGGGAGGCCGGCGCGGGCGGCGGCTTCCCGCGCGAGCGCGGCTTCGTCGGCGTCGGCGAGTTCGGCGACCACGATGGCGGCCGGCAGTTCTTCGCCGGTCTTCCAGGCCAGGGCGGTGAGGCGTTCTTCGCCGCGGTGGACGATCACGCCGTCGCCGGCCGGGCGGCGACCGCAGAGGGCCAGGAATTCGGGCACGACCTGGCAGTCGGCCGGCCACGCGAAGCTTTCCTCGGCGGTGAAACGCCGCCGGTGCGCGGCGTAGGCGAGGACCTGCTTGCCGTCGGCGGAGGTGACGAAGCCGACGAGCATCTGCTCGAGGGGGAAGGGCGAGGCTGCTTCCAGCGCGAGGTTCACCTGGCCGGCGACGTCCGCGCCTTCGACCGCGAGGCGGCGGATGAAGAACCGATTGCCGGGGAGCATGGCGGCTTCCTGCGGCCGGGGGCCGGTGAAGAGTCTTTGGAAAGGAGAGTTCATTGGGGGGCGGGCGCGGCGAGGTCGCCGTTGTCTTCTTCCCAGGCGAGGATTTGGAAGGGGTAGGCGATCGTGTTGCCGGCGACGCGTCCGCTCATGGTCGATTTGCCCAGGTTCGGGGACGGCACGATGCCAGGGGTGAGGTAAGGAGTGATGGGTTTGGTAGTAGACCGGGGGGCGGGTGTCGAGGTTCCCGTGCTTCTGGCCCCGGTCGCCGCGCCGTTGACGCCGGCGGCCATGTCGGGATCGGTGTCGGGGTTCGCCACGGGGCTCGGGAAGGCGACGTCCTCCCGCACGGCCACCAAGGCGCTGAGGCGGCACTTGGAGAGTCCTTCCTGCACGGTGACCCGCACCCACATGAGGATGATCTCATCGTCGAACTTCTCGAGGTTGGCCCCGCCCCCGACCAGCCGGCGGACCTCGGCGGCGACCCGGAAGTACGGCGGCGTCCCGACGATCCGTCGGCCGATGTCCGCCTGCCTTTCCCGGATGAGCGCGAGCTGGGTCTCGTCCAGTCCCTGCGAGAGGAGCACGGCGTCGTTGGCGGTGTTGAGGTTGGCCTGCGGGAAGACGTAGAGGCTGACGCAGCCCTGGAAGGCGCGGAAGAGCGGCGTGGGCCGGCCTTGGGCGTCGAAGAAGAAATCCTTGGCGACGCCGATGGCCCGGAATTCCTCGAAGCTCCGGATGGGCCGGCGCGCCGGACGGTACGAGAGGGTCGCGCGCTGGTAGGCCGCGTCGCTGGCCTCCTCTTCGACCGACTCGTAGGTCTTGCTCTGCCAGGCGACGATGGCGTCGGCGACCCGCTCGCCGTCGCGCTGTTCGAGGCCGAGCGTGTAGAGCAGCCGGACGAGGTCGTTCTTGGAGAGGACGCTCAGCGGGAGCTTGGCGGATTCGTCCTCGTATTCGAAGGTGACCTTGAGCCCCTCGCGCGGCGGGAAGCCGGCGTAGGCGTGGGGGTCGTCGAAGCCCTGCGTGGGCGCGTGGATCTTGTTGAGGTCGATGGAGCGGATCTCGGCGATGACCGCCAGGGCCAGCTCGAGTTCGGACTGCGCGTCGGCGCGGAGGCGCCGGCGGTCGGCCGCCCGCGTGGCCATCGCCAGCTCGAGGGAATTATCCTCCATGAACCGCGCGAGGAGCAGAGACGCCAAGGTGATGAGCACCAGGACGACGATGATGACGGAACCGCGGCGACGTCTCATGGGGTCGAGGCGCCCGCCCGCTTGAGCGGGAGGCTGATGATCTTGGTGGCCTGCAGCGAACCGCGTCGGAAGACGAGGTGGACGCGCGCAGGTCGGCGCCAGGTGGTCGAGCCGGGTTCGGCGAGCGGCTCGTCGACGACCGACCAGGTCCGCAGGTCGGCGTCGTAGTATTCGTAGCGCAGCGCGGTGACGAAGGGGCTGATGACGGTCTCGTGCCGGTCGCCGTCGGCGCGCTCGAGCTCGAGCCGCGAACGCCAGCGGAAGATGAGTCCGCGGCCTTCCTCGACGGAGACGTCGAAATCGACGTCGGGCAGCGGCGCTTCTGGCCAGTCCGCGAGCCGGCCGGCGTCCGGCAGGAGGAAGCTCAGCCGGGGCGCGGTGCCGCCCGCGCCGTTCTCGACGTCGCGCAGCGCGACGCCGGTGGCGCCCGCCCCCGTCGCCGAGGCTTCGAAGGCCCGCTGCACGAGCGCCGCCGCGGCGCGGGTGTGCTGGTCGAAGAGCCGCTGGTCACGCCCGCCGCCCCACAGTTCGCTCATCGAGAAGAGGAAGGTGTTGAGCGTGACCATCAGGATGCCCAGCAGCGCGAGCGAGACGAGCATCTCGAGGAGGGAGAACCCTCGGCGGTGAAAGGAGCGGCTCATTGCGCGGGTCGGTTCGCGGCGGGCGTCGGCGTGGCCGGCGTCGGCGTCGGCGTGGCATGGGCCGGGTCGTCAGGCCGTCCTGGCGTGGGCGGTTGCGCCCCGGGTCGGGCCTTCGCGTCGGGTTGGTTCCCGGGTCGGGCCTTCTTCGCGTCGGGCACGAGTTTCTTGCCGCGGGTGGGGCTGCTGATGAAGGTGGAATTGCCGTCGGCCTCCTTGTAGCCCCGCTCGCGGAGCAGGCGTTGGCGGGCTTCGTCGCGGATCTTCTGCCGGTCCGAGGGGATCGACCAGGTGGGCCGCAGCAGCATCCGCGCCTCGGTGAAGACTTCGGCTTCGCCGCCGCCGACGGGTTCGATCTCCGCCCGGAGTTCGACGGCGAACAGGTCGCTGACGGCGGTGGCCTCGATGCGTCCTTTCCAATGCGCGGTGCGGTTGCCGGGAAGCTGGATCTCGCCGCCGGTCTCGACGTCGTCGAAGCCGGGCGTCTCGAGCAACGCCGCCCGGCAGCGGGCGAGGTCGTCCAGGTGCTGTTCGTCCTGACGCAGGGCGAGCCGTCCGAGCAGGACGTTGGAATACGCGGCGCCGAGGCTGACGGCCGCGAGCGCGAAGATCGCGAGGCTCATCAGTACCTCGATCAGGGTGAAGGCGCGGCGTCTCATTTCGCGTCGACGGCCGGCAAGGGCGCGCAGGTCAGGGGGTCGATGGGCGTGAGGCGACGGGTGTCGCCGCGCGTGATGTCCAGGCGGACGCGGTCGCACGTGCCGTCGGGGAAGAAGCGCATGCGCGCGAGCGGGGTCTCGGCCGCGACGCCGCCCAGGAGGATCGCGCCGGTGGATTCGGGGGCGAGGATCTTGACGGCGACGCCGTTCACCTGGGGCAGGCGCTCCTCGCGCCCGGGTTCGTCTTCGTCCGCGGCTTCCGGCTTCCACCGGAAGTCGGGATCATCCGGGCCGCCGCCGGCGACCGGTTGGAGTTCGATGACCTTGCCTTGCTCGACCGCCTGGCGTCGCAGGGTCTGCAGCAAGGCCAGCAAGGCATCCTCGGGATCTGAACGCGCGGTCCCTTTGAGCAGCTGCGCCGAGCCGCCGACGAGGACGGCGGCCAGCATGCTCAGGAGGCCGAGCACCAGCAGCGTCTCCAGCAGCGTGAAGCCGCGACGGCCCGGCCGCCCGGCCCGATGCGACGCGCCCTGGCTCACCAGTTGCCGAGGTCGTCTTCCGTGTCAGGCTTCTTGTCCCGTCCCGCGGAGAAGAGGTCGTAGCTCTCGGTGTTCTTGGTGCCGGGATAACGATACTGGTATTCCTGGTTCCAAGGATCGAGGGGCACGCGGCCGCCCTTGGCGTCCATGTACGGGCCGCGCCACTTGTCGGCCTTGCCTTCGGGCGCGACGATGAGCGCCTTGATGCCTTCTTCGGTGGAGGGATAATCGCCGAGGTCGATCCGGTAGCGGACGAGCGAGGTCTTGAGCGACTCGTTGACGAAGAGCTTGGCGACGCCTTCCTGGCTCTGGCCGAGGATCTTGTCGGTGTTCGTGACGGCGAGGCCGACGAGCATCCCGACGATCGCGACCGCGATCAGGATTTCGAGCAGGGTGAAACCGGGGCGCCTGGGGTGGGACCGGTCTGAGGAGGAGGTGCGCATGGGAAAGGGTGAGGTGGTCTCAGCGGGTCTTGGGGACTTTGCCGCCCCGGTTCGGGTTGGCGTTCGCCTCGCCGCCGTTGTTGTTGCCGCCTTGGGCGTTGCCGCCGGCTTCGCCGCCGCGACGGTTCATCCGTTCGCGCATCTGCTGGCGGAAGGCTTCGACCTGGGCCGGCGTGAGTTCGGCCTGCATGCCGCCGAAGCGGGTCTTGCGGCTGACTTCGCCCTCGGCGACCGGCGCGGCGGGAGCGACGGAGGCCGAAGCGGCGACCGCCGCCATCTGCGCGGGGCTGGGTCCGCGGTAAGTGACGACGTTCGACTGGTGGAGCGTCATCTGCTGGTTCTGGCCGCCGTTGTCCACGTCGAGCGTCTCGTTGACCGGGTCGAAGGCCTTGACGGTGACCGGGACGTTCGTCGAAGGGGCTTCGCCCGCCCGGACCCAGCTCGATTGCTTGGTCTGGTTGTTATAGATGCTGAAATAGTGGACGCCGCCCTCGGTGTACATTCCGCGGAATTCCAGGATGCTGGGCGCCGCTCCGGGCGCCGCCGCGACCCCGCTGCCGCCGAAAGGGGAGTTCTTCACGAGCCCTTCGAGGTTGGCCGCCGGCGCTGAAACCAGCCCGCCGATCATCGTCGCGGCGAGGGCATAAGTGGTGCGGACGAGGGGTGACATGCGGGGAAAGGGGGAGGGTAACTTTAAAACACCAAGCCGGGGGCGAGGTTGCCAACTAAGTCGCCTAAGATGAAAGCATCGGAGCGATGAATCGAGTCCGATTGGGGGCCCGTCACCAAACCCGCTCAGGCGGCCGAACCCCCGTCCGGGAAGGCGAATTAAAATATTACTTAAACCATTGATGAATAACTAATTAACCCATTTAAACCCGTCTTTTACAAACTTTTGTCAAAAGGGGCCTTTCTTTTGCAACCTAACCCCATCGGAGTTGTATCAGTAAAAGGATGCCCCTCCTCGCCGCCCATCACGCTTGGCGCGCCCCGTTGCTCGCAGCGTTGGGGTGCCTGGGGGGTTGCTGGGCGGCCACGCCGGCCGCCGCGCAGACCTTCTCTCAGGACGTCGCCCCGTTCCTGGCGAAGTATTGCACGGATTGCCATGATACCGAATCGGCCAAGGGGCACCTGGACCTGACGTCCTTCAAGGATGACACCCGCTTCTTCCGCGACCAACGGATCTGGCGCGAGGTGGTCAATCAGGTGGTGTCCGGCGAGATGCCTCCGCCGAAGAAGAAGAACCGGCCCTCGCCCGCCGAGATCGAGGGGCTCCAGACCGCCGTCCACAAACTGCTGTCCGCCGCCATCGCCCGCGCCAAGCCGGACCCCGGCGACGTGACCCTCCGTCGGCTCAACCGCCTGGAGTATAATCAGACGATCCGCGACCTCTGCTACGTCGAAGGGAATTTCTCCGCCGACTTCCCGGCCGACGACACGGGCTACGGGTTCGACAACATCGGCGACGTGCTGTCGTTCTCGCCCGTCCACCTCGAGCGCTTCCTGGCGGTCGGCGAAGCGGTGGCCGCCAAGGCGATGCCGCTCGAGCGGCCCGCCCTCGACGGCACCGGCCTCGCGATGACCGAGATGCTTCCCGCGGGACGGCGCGACGGGCAGCAGCGCTTCTTCGATCCGTCGCCGAACCTCTCGGGCCCGATGGAGGCTTCGCGCGCCGGAGACTACGTCTTCTCGGTCAACCTCCGCTGGACCGCCGGCCCGGGCGATCCGCCGCCGAAGGTGGCCGTGCTCGTCGACGGCCGCGAGGTCGGCGTCTATGCCTTCAAGCCGGGCAAGAAGTCCGAGGTCATCGAGACGAAGCTGACGCTCGCCGCCGGCAAGCACGAGTTCACGCTGCAGTGGCTCAACCCGCCGACGCCGCTCGCGGGCAGCGCCCGCACGCTTTCCGGCACGCGCCTCCGCCTGCTGGGTCCGGCTGACACCCGCACGGAGCTGCAGCGTCGCCTGACGGCGGTGTTCGGCCCGAAGACCGGCGCGGCCCGCGCCGAAGCGGTGGCCCACGTGTTCGTGAGCCGCGCGTTCCGCCGGCCGGCGACGGTCGCCGAGATCCGCCGCTACGCGCAGGTGTTCCTCGAGGCGGAGAAGGCCAAAGGCAGCTGGGAGGCCGGCGCGCAGGCGATGATCGCCGTGGTGCTGGCGTCGCCGAAGTTCATCTTCCGCACGGAGCACGACGACCAGCCGCTGGCCAAGGACGCCCATCCGGTGTCGGAGTTCGCCCTGGCGTCACGCCTGAGCTACTTCCTCTGGGGTTCGATGCCCGACGAAGAGCTGTTCCAGCTCGCCTTCGCGAAGAAGCTCGCCCCCAACCTCGAGGCGCAGGCCCGCCGCCTGCTCAAGGACCCGCGCTCGCGCTATCTGACCGAGGGCTTCGGGCTGCAGTGGCTGCAGCTGCGCCAGCTGGCGACGGTCTCGCCCGATCCGACGATGTTCCCGGCGTTCAACGACTCGGTCCGGGCGTCGATGATGAAGGAGACGGAGCTCTTCTTCGCCGAGATCGTGCGCGAAGACCGCAGCGTGCTCGACCTGCTCGACGCGGACTTCACCTACGTCGACCGCAACCTCGCCACGTTCTACGGACTGAAGGCCGACATCCCCGGGACGCGCTGGTCGACCGCTTTCGTGCGCGTGAAGCTCCCGCCCGGCGAGCGCGGCGGCATCCTCACCCATGCGTCGATCCTGACGGCGACGTCCAACCCGACCCGCACCTCGCCGGTGAAGCGCGGGAAGTGGATCATGGAACAGATCCTGGGTTCGCCGCCGCCGCCCGCCCCGCCGTCGGTGCCCGCCCTCGAGGCGCAGCCGCTCAAGGGCAACCTGCGCCAGCGGATGGAGCAGCACCGCAGCGACCCGGCCTGCGCGTCCTGCCATTCGCGCATGGACGCCCTGGGCTTCGCCTTCGAGAAGTTCGACGCGGTCGGGCTGGTGCGTCAGCTCGACGAGGGCCAGCCGATCGACCCCTCGGGCCGCCTGCCGGACGGCCGGACCTTCGCCGGCGCGGCCGACCTGAAGAAGCTCCTGCTCGCCGACCGCGAGAAGGTCGTCCGTAACCTTTCCTCCAAGCTGCTGACCTTCGCCCTCGGCCGCGGGCTCGATTACTATGACGGACCGGCGGTCGACAAGATCACCGCCTCCGCCCTCAAGGCTGACGCCCGCTTTTCGGCGCTCGTCATGGGCGTGGTCCTCAGCGACCCTTTCCGCCTCCGCCGGGGAACTTCCCAGGTCGAAGCGGGGTCTCCCCCGTTGAAGAAATAATCGTCCGCCCGCCATGAACTCCGCCCTGCTGCCTCGCCGTACCGTCCTCAAAGGACTGGGCGCCGTCATGGCCTTGCCTTGGCTCGAGGCGATGGGGCTCCAGACGTCGTGGGCGGCCGGCAACACGCCCGACAAGCAGGCCGCGCCGAACCGGATGGCGATCCTCTACGTCCCCAACGGCGTGAACATGGACGGTTGGCGCGTCGGGGCCGAAGGCGCCCTGCCTTCCAAGCTCCCGGCCATCCTGGCGCCGCTCGCCGCGCACAAGGCCGACTTCTCGGTGCTGACCGGCCTCACGGCCGACAAGGCGCGCTCGCATGGCGACGGCGGCGGCGACCACGCCCGGGCGATGTCGGCCTTCCTGACCGGCGCCCAGCCGCGCAAGACCGACGGCGCCAACATCCGCGCCGGGATCTCCGCCGACCAGCTGGCCGCGACGCGCATCGGCGACCGCACGCGCCTGGCGTCCCTCGAGATCGGTTCCGAGGCGAGCAAGGCCGCCGGCGGGTGCGACTCCGGCTACTCCTGCATCTACCAGTCCAACATCTCGTGGCGCTCGGCGTCGCAGCCGATGCCGAAGGAGGTCAACCCGAAGCTGATCTTCGAACGGTTGTTCGGCGCGGGTTCCGACCTCGAACGGCAGCGCCGCGACGCGCAGCGCAAGTCCGTCCTCGACGCGGTCCGCGAGGATTTCCGCGAGCTCAACGGCCGCCTCGGCGCGGACGACCAGCGCAAGCTCGACGAATACTTCACCGCCGTGCGCGAGATGGAGCTGCGCATCCAGAAATCCGTCGTCGGCGGCCAGCCGAAGGTCCCCGCCGGCGCGCTCCCGCCGAAGGGCATCCCCGAGAATTACGCCGAGCACCTCCGGCTGCTCGCCGACCTGCTCGTGCTCGCCTTCCAGACCGACACCACCCGCGTGGCGACGTTCGTCCTCGCCAACGAGGGCAGCAACCGCGCCTACCCGTTCATCGGCGTGCGCGACGGTCACCACAGCATCTCGCACCACGGCCACGATCCCCTGAAGCTTTCGAAGATCAGGGACATCAACATCTTCCACGCCACCCAGCTCGCGTACTTCCTCGACCGCCTGAAGTCCGTGCGCGAAGGCGACGGCAATCTCCTGGACCATTCGATGATCGTCTACGGTTCCGGTAACAGCGACGGCGACCGTCACAACCACGACGACCTCCCGATCCTGCTCGCCGGCAAGGGCTGCGGCACCCTCCGTCCCGGCCGGCACATCGTCTATCCCAAGGAGACCCCGCTCAATAATCTCTGGGTCAGCATGCTCAACCGCATGGACATCCGCGACGTCCAGCTCGGCGACAGCACCGGCGAGTTGAAGAAGCTGTCCTGAGGTAGGGACCGCACCACGGGCGGTCCTCAGTTGACCCGTTGATCGGTTGGCCAGTTGGCCAGAGATGCAGCCGGTAGGGACGGTTCTCTGAACCGTCCGTTCTGCTCAAAGGGAGACCGGAGACCGGAATGTTACCTGCGGGCATTCTCCTGAAGGTGACAGGTGACGGCCCTCGGGGCCTCGGCCTTTCTGGTGTCAGCCATTCGGCCTTCGGCTGCC
>JACCDU011346396.1_pt1 | contig 10369 bp, 11 predicted proteins | sample 7446081 | NCBI WGS metagenome assembly JACCDU01 (sample SAMN15323447, study PRJNA562643) | freshwater metagenome | isolation source: river surface water | place: USA:Blue River Watershed | collected 2017-08-17
CCACGACGACCCAAAGAAGAAGAAAATCTATGTCGACATTCACGACAGTGGTATCGGTATGAAGCCAGAAGACATCGCCAAACTCTTCGGTAAGTTTGAGCGGGCTCAGAACGCCAACACCGTAAACATCACCGGCACAGGCCTCGGCCTCTACGTCGCCCGCACCATGGCCCTTGCCATGAAAGGCGAAATCACCGCTATGTCCGAAGGACAGGGAATGGGTTCCACCTTCCGCTTTGAGTTACCGATGATGATGTAGGTTGTGCTGATTTTCAGCAGAACTTGACATCGTCACAATACATCTGTATGCTGCTCGTCAGTTGCTGTTCTTGAAACGGCATATGTATTGCGGCGGGTATAGCTCAGAGGTAGAGCAGGGCGCTGTGAATGCCTGTGTCGCGGGTTCGAGTCCCGTTACCCGCCCCATATACAAACTTTTGGAGGATTCAAAGCGCACCTAGGTGCGCCTTTATTGACTTTAGGGACGTTTAGCATAGAATGCGAGACAGAAACAGGTACATCCTTTCAAGGGGAACTTGATATGCTCATTAACATTCAAACAGACCCAACCAAAGACTATCAAAACGAATTCGAGAGCTTTAAGAAACGAAATCACATTGATTACGTACTAGGGTTCTCAGGCGGAGCCGATGAGACGTTGCCGATTTTATCTCATGTTGTCACCCTTGTGAATGAACGTTTCCCGAGCTTTAGTTTAGAAGAAGCAAGGGGAGTCATTCGACAAGCAAGTCGACAGCTCACCGAAAAGATAATTGAGGATGTCTTGTTACCGCTCCGGCAGTACCGCGTAGCAGTACTCACTGGTGGCACTAATAGTGGTATACCTTTGTTTGCAACCGAGAAGGCGAAGCAACTTGGGTTTCGAACCATTGGCGTCTTCCCACTCCTTGCAACATTTAAACCGCACAATTTGGGAGCGGATTTGCTCGATCTGAGCATCTGCGTCTATCCAACGTTCGGTAAAAGTTCTTGGGGTGATGAATCCCCAGTCTTCACTCAATGCCTTGATGGTGTAGTGATTATCGGCGGTGGCGCCGGCACCATGATTGAAGTGGCTCATATGCTTAAGTATGCCGAACGAACCGATGTACGGCCGAAAGTAATTGTGCCTATCACCGGTTCTGGAGGGACAGCTGACAGGGTAACCTCGCTTCCCGGCAAACCTAAGGCATTAAGCCTTTGCCTTCCACCAACCCCAGTCACTGACGGTACGATGGCGAGTGACTTCATTCGACATCGTGCATTTGGTGAAAAAACCTATGAACCCAAACCAGGAGCATGACATGACGAACTTCACCAAGCGAGACCTGCTGGCACCCAGCGGATTCCCGGAACTCAGTGTTGCAGAATCTGTTGCATTTCGTGATGTAATAGGAATCATTCAGCACGAGTATGAGCTCGCGGGATACACCCCACTCATCACTTCACTCGTTGAGCGCCCGATCATTCTTGCCGCCAAAAGTGGGGGTGAGATATCGACGCAAATATACGGACTGCGGCTCTTGAACCCATCAGCCGAAGGAGACGATTCGAAAGATCTTGCACTTCGCTTTGACCACACTGTGCCACTCGCACGTTTTGTAGCATCGCATGTGCATGAACTTCAGTTTCCATTTCGTCGCTATGCCATCGGTTCTTCGTTCCGTGGTGAACGTCCAAAAGACGGGCGATATCGTGAATTCACGCAAGCCGATATTGACATCATCGGCCATGAAACACTTGATCTGCTCCATGAAGCTGAAATGGTGGCTGTAATCGTACGCGTCTTCAATCGTCTCAAGATTGGAAACTTTACGATTCGCATCGGTCATCGCAAAGTGCTCCAAGGCCTTCTTGAAGCAGCAGGACTGCATACTGAAGCTGCCCAAACAGCAGCACTAGGCGAAATCGACCGACTTGAAAAAATCGGTACCAATGCGGTGCGAGCCAATCTTACTAATCTTGGTATCTCGCCAGATGCAGCTGAGCAGCTCCTTGAGACGCTCATGCACAGTGATCTGTCGAAAATTTCCAGCACCTTGGCTCGTGAAGGCACGCTGCTGGCAGAAGGTCTCGCAGAGCTACAACAAGTACTTGAAGGTGTCACTTCATACGGAATCGACCCTAGTCGGTACCGTGTGGACCTAACCATCGCTCGCGGACTGGCCTATTACACCGGGACAGTATATGAAACGAGACTCGATGATCATCCTGCACTCGGAAGCATTGCTTCGGGTGGAAGATACGAGAATCTTGCCTCGGTGTTTACCGACAAAAAGCTTCCTGGAGTCGGCATTTCAATTGGCGTCACCCGCCTCTTGAAGCGACTGATTCAAGCAGGGCTTTACCCGGCCGAACGAAAAACTGTGGCTCGAGTTCTCGTAACGCGCTCTGACGATAGTCTTGAAGCCAGACGCGCCGCACTCAAGGTAAGTGCCCTGTTGCGCGACAACCATATTGCAACAGAGACATATCTTGAACCAGCTAAGCTCGGTAAACAGATTAAGTCTGCGGATGTGCGTGGATTTCAAACGATTCTTGTCGTTCACGGAACCACCGAAATGGACAACCAACTCACGTTGCGCACGATGAGCTCTGGTGACGAGCACGTGATCGCACTTGAAGATCTCATCTCAAAAGTTGCAGCAACTCAGGGTTAATGCACCAAGTCACTGATACCATATCAGTGACTTTTTTTAATAACAAAATATGAAAATGTCAATTTGCAATATACAGAATCATCTTGTAGAGTTGGGAATTAGAAACACAACCAATGGAGACAATCATGCAAAAATTCGTAATCACTGCAGCAGGCGGCAACGCTACTGCAATTGGCGTTATCGAAAATGGCCAAACGCGCTCATGGTACGAAACTGAAGGCACCAAGCTCATGGAAGAGTTTCGTGACCTGAACGTTGAACAGGTTGGTTTTGTCGTTCTTTCACAAAACCATTTTGAAATGAGTGGTGGGGAACTTTGCGGCAACGGTACGCGGGCAGCTGGACTCTTGTTTTCCATGCTGCACGGCAGTCCCCGCACTTATGAGTTCACCACATCTGGCCATGATGGGGCAGTTCGAACTGAGATCGAAGTCGGTGCAGACGGCTGGCCTTTTGTGACGGGAGTGTTCCCAAACCTCAAAGGTGAAGCCAAGTCGATCACGCTCAAGAACGGACAACCGGCTTCACTGGTTGATCTCGGTGGCATTGTGCACGTAATTGTCTACGCACCACTGCCGGACGATTACAAAGCGGCTCACAAAGAGCTAACCGCTGAACTTGATCTAACGAAACGTGACGCTGTAGGCATCGATTGGGTTACCGTCGACGGCAGTGATGTGGTCGAGATGCACCCGGTTGTTTGGGTTCGCAGTATCGATACATATTTCTATGAAACGTCATGTGGTTCGGGGAGCATATCCACGGCACTTGCCACGGGTATCAACAACGTACTACAGCCATCTGGAGAAATGATTACTGTGGCGAACCGCGATGGTGCAATGACCATTGCCAGCAAACTGGAGGTGGTCCATGGGACCTAATGTCAACTATGAGCATATTACCGACCCGGAACACCCCCACAAGGATGGATTCGCGTCGGTGTACGCTGCAGCATTTGGCGAAGCGCCATATTTCGAAGTGTACACACGTGATGAGGTTGTCGAGAACGTTTGGCTACCGCACATTCCGCACTGCGTGGTGACTGCTTCAGTGTCTGGTGAGGTTGTCGGACTTGGATGCGCACATCCTGTCTTACTGCCAATATCAAGCATTGGTGCATTCCTGCAGCAAGAAATTGCATCTGGTGTGCACGTTCCGTTTCCACTTCCATCAACGCTCTATATGTCTGAACTTGCGGTACTGAGTACGCATCGAGGACATGGTATTGGACGAGCACTGATTGAGGCACGCCTCGAGTGGGCTCGTCGGAATGGGTTTTCACACTACTGTATGCGAACTGCAGCTATCGGCTCGAATTCTCGTCATCTGTATGAGTCACTTGGAGCACAGCTGGCACCAAGCGTGCAGAATGTCGAAAGCGAAAGTGTTGAATCAAAGAGCAAAGAACGGATTTATCTTTACGGCAAACTATAGCCCGTGAGATGCGTTCAAAAGAGCCACCACGGTGGCTCTTTTTATATTGAATATAATTACTGACGGTACGCCACCTGTGCGAACATTGCGTCCGGTTTTTCGTAAAATTTTGCCCACTCTCTATCTCCATAGGAAAAGTGCCACCACTCACCGTTAAAAGGAGCAAACCCTACACTTGTCATAAGTTTGTTGAGCAACAGACGATTCTCGCGTTGTGTCTCTGTAATTTGATCACTGTAGGTGTAACACTTTTCGGGTATCGTATAGTCAGCGATGGCTGTACCCATATCAAGCGAAACTCCTTCTTCATCAATGATAGTCACATCGACAGCACCTCCAGTCGGATGACCTGACACGGGGGGATATGCCACCTGTAGATGCGTCAGCTCCTGAAGTTCTTCCACAGATGACTGCGGGTACAGACGACTATTCTCAGCAAAACGCTTGTCGTAGTATGCGTTTTGTATATCGATGTGTCGGTACGCGTACTGAACACGCAAACGCAACTGTGGGTGCTGGACATTAAGTTGCGTCTGAACTTGGCGAAGAAGACCGGCCAATTCGCGACGAACCAGCATAGCTTCACCAGTATACGGAAGCATATCTAACTTTGCGTACAGACAATCAACTTCAGGAACTTCAGTGCGTAAATCTACCAGTGGCGAGCCATTATCAACAACACCCACACTCGCTAAATCGCGAATCGTTAATATTCGTTTAGGGTCTAAATCTAAGTTTGACATGTAGCCATTTTATATTAATCTTGTGTATAGAGAAAGCCAGCAACGAAACAGGTGAGCCATGTCAGCACACAACGCCGAAGGTTGCCATCATAGCAACATCAAGAATGTTGTTATCTTCGAGGAAGAAGATCTGCTGCCCGATATGGGCATGTACGAAGACACTGGGTACGTCATCAATGATCTTTACGGCTCAAGCTCAAGAGAGGTAGACAAAATACGAGCATACGCAGTGGGTATGGTTAGGGCATTTTTCAACGTTTCAAAAGAAGATGCCCTGACACACTTCGAAATCGTCATTGTGCCCTTTGTCGATATATACAACGACAACGGGAGAATACTCGCTCGTAGAATTTGAGTCAAAGGACTGTCCATAACATACGTTTCGGTGCAGTCTTTTTTAATAACCTCATAGCCTATATGGATTCAAAAAAAATCACCCATCTCACCGGAAAAGATCTAACACTCGAAGAGGTTGTATCAATTGCCCGTGACCCTTCACACGTATGTGCTGTCGACACTGCAGCACTGGCCGGCATACGTGCCTCCCGTGCGTGGGTAGAAAAAGCTGTCAGTGAGAAACGTATCATCTATGGCATCACTACTGGATTTGGAAGTTTTAAAAATAAGTTCATCTCACCAGAAGAAGTTAATAACTTACAAACGAATATCATCCGAAGTCACGCGTGTGGTGTAGGTGAAGAACTCCCAAAAGATGCAGTACGAGCTGCAATTCTTCTTCGTGCAAACTCGCTCATCCGAGGCTACTCGGGCGTACGTCTTGAACTCATAGAGAAGTTACTTGAGCTTCTCAACAAAGATATCTATCCATACGTTCCATCACAAGGGTCCGTCGGTAGTAGTGGTGACTTAGCTCCGCTCTGTCATATTATGTTGGTCCTGATAGGCGAGGGTGAATGTATATATCAAGGAAAGCGAGTTCCAACTAAGTCTATCCTTGAGGTATACCAATTTGAACCGATTACTCTTGAGGCCAAAGAAGGTCTAGCGCTTAGTAATGGAACCAACGTACAAACCGCAATTCTGGCACTTGCTACATTTGATAGTCAGCAGCTCAATAATGCCGCTGACCTCATTGCTGCACTTACCGTTGAAGTACTGATGGGGAGCAAGAAACCATTCCATAGAGATCTAAACGAGCTTCGCGGTCAACACGGACAAATTATTACTGCACACAAAATAGCTGCTATTTTGAAAGATAGCCCCATCATTGAATCGCATAAAGACTGCGATCGTGTGCAAGATGCTTATTCGCTGAGATGTATTCCACAAGTGCACGGTGCGAGTCGTGACACAATCACTCACGTGCGGTCTATCGTTGACCGTGAATTAAATGCAGTGACCGATAACCCGCTAATTTTCGTTCATGAAGACCAGGCTGTATCGGGAGGTAATTTCCACGGTGAACCAATTGCTCAGGCTGCAGATATGCTCAAGGTAGCAATTTCTGAGTTGGCAAACATTTCAGAACGCCGCACTGCCCGCATGATTGATCCAGCAACCAATGACGGCCTTCCTGCATACTTGATTGAAAGCAGCAAAGGAGGGCTCCATAGCGGCCTTATGATTCCACAGTACGTGGCGGCTGCGCTTGTGTCGGAAAATAAAGTACTCGCACACCCAGCATCAGTGGACTCGATTCCAACTTCAGCAAATCAAGAGGACCATGTAAGTATGGGCACCATTGCCGCCCGGCAAGCAGCAATGATTGTTGCTAATGCACAAAAAGTGCTCGCTATCGAATTGCTCAATAACACACAAGCCTACGAATTTAGGAAACCACTTCAACTTGCAAATCAAACGAACGCGCTCTATGAAAAGACGAGAGCAGTGGTACCTGCAATTGAAAACGATAGAGTTTTCTATCGTGACATAGAAATACTTACAAAGTTAGTCACAACAATTGCCTAAAGATGTGAAGTTTGACGACAAAGCGACAACTAAAAAATACCCGCGCATGCTTGTGCGGGTATTTGAGCGTCAAAGAACATAAGCGGGCTTGGAGATAAAGAAAACTTCTTCTCCTTCAAACATGATTTTTGTCTGTGCCGGACCAAAAATAACATGCCCGTCAAACGGCATGACTAGCGGAGCACCATCCCCACAAGCTAAAACTGTCCCACCGGTGACTGCATCAAAATCTTTAAATACACGCTCAAGTGTATAGGTAAGATTCGGCGCAATTATAGAACCGGCAATGTCATACACTGATACTGGTATCGCTTCAGGGGAAGCTTCAGCATGTAGAGGTCGAGCGATAACCCCTGCGTTTTGCAGGAATATCTCGGCACACAGCGAAGCTCTAGCAAATGACTCAGGTTTCATATGTTGACCTGCCTCAATTTCAAATACCCTTGCCGGTGATCTTGAATCACCGTAGAAGGCATAGGCGGGGAGGCCAATTTGCGCATGGTGGATATTCGTCAACATGACACCAATAGGCATACCCACATAGAGCGCTTTGGGTACATTATCACCCATAACGAACATAGGGGGACTGTCTTGTTTGGTCGAGTGTATATCAAGCGCGATTTCGAACTCCTGCCAAATTGCCAACAACTCAATGGCACGGCGCACTTCATATCTCTCGTCACCAGACCAAGCTGAAGAATCCTCTGGAAGCCGGTTCATATTAACATCAATAAACCGCTTCAAGTTTTCAAGTTCAGTGGTCTCAGCCGAAAAGAAAGCACTTGCAGCTTTGGGGTTATTAATTACAAAGAACAACTTCCCACAAACCAATTGAGACTGTACCTGCTGCTCCATGAGGTATCGATAGGCAGCAATTCCGCTTGGTTCATTACCATGTGTGAAGCAAGAAATTGCCACGGTCGGTCCAGGTTTACCCGTATCAAATACAGAGACACCCACTACTCCTTTGTAGGAGCGACCCAGTAATTCTTCAAAAGATTCTTGCAGTTGCTGTTTGGTATACATTTTGAGACGCCTTTCCTGGTTTGATCTCTGATTGGATAATAATCAATATTCACATCGTGTCAACATCACAAGTAACTACGCCCAGCACGCCGAGCTTCATAGTGTCTAGACTCTAGTACTACACCTAATTTAGGGCTCTATTGCTGAAAAAACATACACCTACAAAAGAAAACTTTTTAGGATATCTACCACACCCTGAGTGACAGGGTGTGGGGAGACATACATGGACACCGCCTTTAACTCAGGAACAGCATTACCGACGGCATAGAGTTCATCGACACAATCCTTAAGGACGACATCATTGCTTCCGTCTCCAATAGCAATGATTTTTTCGGGAACATAACGGGCTCGATAGGCAGCGCAGCCAGTAGCTTTATTTACGCCAATTGACTCAATGGTTACCGAATTTCCATGTTCATGTGCTACTGCGATGCATTGTGGAAGTTTATGTGCAAACACGTCATTCAAGTAGTTAGCGATACTTGTCGCAAATGCAAACGTACTTACCCCATTACTACGATGATGAATGCTGCCGGTATACTTCCGGAACTGATTAACAAATATTGCGACACCCTCGGTATGCACTTCATCACTAGTCGTATACAACTTGGTTGTGTCAGCAAGTGACACCTGTGCAGTTGGCGCGAATTCTTTCAAAAGCTCAACAATAGTTGATTGCAATCCCTCTACACCGACCGTAAGGACGTCTTCCTTGCCATCACTATTTAAAATGTATGCACCATTCTCAAGTATGAATGGACCATTAAGACCAAACATTGTAATAATGTCTGCAACATCCTCCTTTGCTCGATTTGAGTTAAGGCCAAAGTGACATCCTTTTGATTGCAATGTAGCAACAAGAGCCGGCAGCCCATCAACAGTAGGTCGCTGGTTAAGATCAATCAACGTGCCATCAATATCGAGAAAAATGGTCGTAGCCATACACCGAATATATCACAGTGGTCGTATTGAGAAAGGAGCGATTAATACAGTACTTGTATCAGGATAACAATGTTTGACGATATGCTTAATTGTGTTACATTGAAAAGTACATGAATACCACAAACACGTCATTTTCTTGGTGGAGCTGGCAATAGCGCTGGCTGGTATTTACTTATCTTTATTGATGAATTCAAGAAATAACCAGTCAAGCCTGACTGGTTATTTCTTTATCGACCATTACGCACCATAGCATCGCGCGTAGGACTCGGTACGGAACGTACCTGATAATTACTACAAACTTGCTATGAAAAATACATTGCAGAGAATATTCAAAAAAGACAAAGACATCATCATTGGCGCACTTCATTTTCCGCCACTTTTAGGTTTTTCAGATTTTGCAGGCTACAAGCACGCACTCAAATATGCCCTGGCCGACCTTAATGCATTCGAGAGCGGGGGAGTGGACGGTATTTTCATTGAGAACAATTACGGACTATCCCAAGAGAAAATTGGTACACCAGCCGCCATCGCTATGGGGCACCTGATTGGAGAAATTCGCAAGCACACAAAACTGCCTCTTGGCGCCAGCGTACTCTGGAATGATTATGAGACCGCGTTTGCACTTGCTACTACGTATAACCTTCAATTTATCCGCATACCAGTCTTTGTTGATACCGTAGAGCCATACTGTGGAGTTATCACTGGTAACCCAAAGCACGTAAAAGCAACACAAAAACTACTACAAGCCGACAACGTGGCAATTTTTGCTGATATTCTTGTGAAGCATTCGAAGCATATTTCAACACACTCACTTGAAACAGCCGCCAAAAAAGCCATCAAAGCTGGTGCAGACGCAGTGATTGTGACAGGAGATTGGACCGGTCAAAGTCCAACCCCAGAAACTGTAACAAAACTACGCAATCAAATTGGAGATTTCCCAATCTTGATTGGTAGTGGAGTTGATACTACAAACGTAGCTGAACTACTTAAGCCAGCTAACGGAGCTATTGTGAGCACTTCACTTAAAGCCGGAAAACTAAAAGAAGGTGAGCGAAACGCTAAAGGGTTTGAGCAGCGAATTAGTAAGACAAAAGTACATAAACTCGTACAAAAAACGCAATCCTAATCTGTCGCTTATTAAAATGAAAATACTATTTATTTGCCAGGGCAATGTTGGGCGCAGTCAAATGGCTGAAGCGCTCTTTCGTGCCTACACAGCGGATGCACACAAAGCAAATTCAGTAGGTCTATCTGTTGGCAACAACGAAGGTCAACGCATCGGTGACCTTGCATCTGCCACACATGTACTGAGTGTAATGGAGGAAGTTGGTATAAATCTCAGTGACACAATGAGAAAACAATTCAACGGTGATGATCTTAATCAGTACGATAGAATAATTTCCATGGTTTCCCAAGAGACAGTGCCTGAAGTACTTCAGAATGATGCCAGAGTAATATTCTGGGATGTTGCTGACCCCTTCGAACAAGGTCTTAAATTTACGAGACAGACTAGAGATATAGTCAATAAACACATCAAAGAACTCATAAAGGAACTAGAATAAGACTCGATTGCTCCGCTTTATTAAAAAGAATGACTTTGCTACACTAAACCTATGAAAAAACGAATGTTGACGG
>JACCDU010898535.1_pt1 | contig 10362 bp, 12 predicted proteins | sample 7446081 | NCBI WGS metagenome assembly JACCDU01 (sample SAMN15323447, study PRJNA562643) | freshwater metagenome | isolation source: river surface water | place: USA:Blue River Watershed | collected 2017-08-17
CTCGATTCTTGGTCCCGCGTTGTTGTATATGCAGAGGCTCCCACTACCTTTGGATTACTTCATTCGCTGATCTGGGCCCTTGCCATCTTTGTTGTGGGCACGTACTTCTTCTTATCGAGGGAGCGTGATTTCGCTGTCCGACTATAACCATCCACACTCACCTCACAGCTTGGCAGTATCTGTCAAAGATTTAGGGCTCACCTACACAACTTCAATCGATAAGAAACCAACTCTCAAGGCGCGCCTTCGTACTTTGGGTAGAGGTAAGAAACATACGAGAGTTGTGAACGCACTGAGCGATGTCAATATCGATGTGCATTACGGAGCAGTACTTGGAGTTATCGGTTCCAATGGCGCCGGAAAATCATCTCTGATGCGCGTTATTTCAGGAATTGTTCCTCCAACTCAAGGGCGAGTTGAAGTCTATGGAAGCGTCAGCACTCTGCTGGCGCTGGGAGTTGGATTTAACCCAGCAATGACTGGTCGGGACAACGTGTATCTCGGCGGGCTTGCTGCAGGTATGTCGCGCGAAGAGATTGATAAGAATTTTGATGCCATCGCTGATTTCTCTGAGCTAGGAGAAGCTATCGATGCTCCAATGCGTACTTATTCATCAGGAATGTACGCGCGCCTTGCTTTTTCAGTAGCTGCAGTCGTTGAGCCAGATATTCTCATTATCGATGAAGCGCTCAGCACAGGAGATGCCAAGTTTAAAGAGAAGAGCCTCAATAGAATCAAGGAGTTACGCTCTTCCGATCGTGCGCTCATTTTAGTGAGTCATGCGCTGGCAACTATCGAAGATGTCTGCAATGAAGTGATTTGGTTAAATAAAGGCACACTTATGGCGCGCGGAAATCCATCTGAAGTAATTGCGCAATACCGCACCTTTGTAAATGCCAGAAAGAGCGCATCCTCTGATGAGGACGTTTAAGGCTTTTTCTCTGGCAACAATTCTGGTTATTTCAATGCTTTCACCTGCTCGCGCTGATGCCCCCGCATCATTCTCCTTTACAGGTTCTGGCTATGGGCATGGCGTTGGCATGAGCCAAATTGGCGCGAAGGTACGTGCACTAGCAGGAGAGAGTGCGACTGCAATCTTGAATTACTACTACAAAGATGTCGTAATCGCGCCGATAGTTGATACACAAACTGTGCGCGTCAATCTCGCACACGCTGTTCGTGCAGCCTCATTCGTTACCGCCACCCCTGAATCAATTATTGAAATATTCGCAGGTGATATTGGGGATAGCCAAGATGTTCTGCCGATTGCAACTCTACAAAACCGTCAAAAAGCTACTTTCAGAGTTCAGGCAGGGCTAGCAACATTTGGTGCCTTATCTGGAACTGCATTCACTATTCGCTGGAAAGGGCCAGACGCTGTAATTACTGTGGGCCATCCAGGTGAGACTGCACGCTATCGATATGGCCAGATTCAGATCAAAATGGTGAAAGGTGCGATGGAAGTCACCAACTCTTTGAGCATGCATGATGAGTATCTACTTGGCATAAGTGAAGTGCCATCAAGTTGGCCGATGGCGGCCCTGGAAGCCCAAGCGATTGCATCTCGTTCATATGCGCTCTCAAAATTAGGTCCATTAAGGACCTCATGCGATTGCCATGTTTACGACCATATCTCTGATCAGAATTTTGTTGGATACTCAAAGGAGATTGAGCCGCGCTTTGGTAAGAATTGGCGCGCTGCAGTGCTTAATACTCATATCGATTCATCAACGAGTTTGGCAATCCTGGCGGAAGGTAAACCAGTACAGGCCTATTACTTCTCATCCTCTGGCGGTGCAACGCAAACTACAAGAGATGCTTGGGGCCAAGCCACCAGTTACACGCAATCAGTTCCAGATCCAGGAAGTCTCGATATTAAACATAATCCTCGATTTGTGAATTGGAAGGCAAGTGCCACCCAGGCGCTGGTTGCGAGTGCATTTCTACTTCCAGATATTGTCGCGCTAGAAATAATCTCGCGTAACACTGCAGGGGCTGTCACCAGCATTAAAGGTATTGCCAGTGATGGTTCTTACAAGATTTTACGTGGAGATACCTTTAGAAGTCGCGCCAAGATTCCATCGCCATACTTCTCATTAGCTGCGGCTGCGTAATTAATTAATTGGCGTGCAAAACTGAATTGAGCCCGCCCCATGTGCCGGTACGTAAGACAACTTCGAGTCCGCCAGTTAATGAATTTCTGCGGAAGAGAAGATTATGAGCACCTGAGAGCGTTCCAGCTTTTACAACTTCACCATCAGGGAGCGTGACCTTGGCAGCTGCTGTGATGTAAGTACCCGCTTCAATCACACAGTTATCACCAAGTGAGATTCCAAGACCAGAGTTAGCTCCAAGAAGACATTTTTGACCAACTGAAATCACTTCTTTTCCGCCACCACTGAGAGTGCCCATAATTGATGCGCCACCACCGACATCAGATCCATCTCCAACGACAACGCCGGCGGATATTCGACCTTCCACCATTGATGTACCCAACGTTCCTGCATTGAAATTTACAAATCCTTCGTGCATAACGGTAGTTCCAGATGCAAGGTACGCGCCTAGTCGTACGCGATCAGCATCTGCGATACGAACACCTGCAGGCATCACATAGTCGACCATGCGTGGGAATTTATCGACAGCAAAGACTGTGACGTGGCCATCGCGTGCCCGTAGCCCAGCACGTACCTTTTCAAACCCATCAACTGCGCACGGTCCAGATGAAGTCCATACAACATTTGCCAGTAACCCAAAGATTCCTTCAAGTGATTGCCCATGAGGCTTTACTAGGCGGTGTGAAAGCAAATGCAAACGTAAGTAGACATCCTTGGCATCTTGTGGCGCCTTCGTTAGGTCAATCTCTATCGATACTAATTCACGAGTAATTCCACGAACTTCATCTTTTCCGACAAGAGCTGTCAGAGTTGCATCGGGTGCACCTTGTAGAGCTCCCAGCGCTGGAGCTGGGTACCAAACATCAAGCACGGTTGTTCCAGCGAGAGTTGCGATTCCATGGCCATGAGCGAGAGACGACATGCGCTAAGCCTAACCCCTATCCTGTCCCTCATGCGTATTGCAGTGTTCTGTTCATCATCGCCAACCATCGACTCTAAGTTTATCGACTTGGCATTTGAACTCGGTGCCGAGATTGCATCTCAAGGGTCTGAATTAGTTTCTGGCGGTGGACATATCTCAGCGATGGGTGCAATTTCTCGGGGCGCTCGCAGCAAAGGTGGCAAGACGATTGGAATCATTCCGCAGAAGTTGGTGGATATTGAATTTGCCGATCACGACAGTGACGAACTTATTATTGTTGACTCGATGCGCACACGTAAAGCCAAAATCGAAGATCTTGCAGATGCCTTTATTACCTTGCCGGGCGGACTAGGCACCCTAGAGGAGCTCTTTGAAATCTGGGTTGGGCGCTACCTCGAGTTTCATAAGAAGCCAGTCATCATTCTTGATCCACACGGAATTTATGAACCTCTACATGCGCTGGTAGAGCATTTAGAGAGTCATAATTTTGTAAAGCCGGGCATGCGCGATTTAATTTATTGGGCAACTTCTCCACAAGATGCAGTAGCAAAAGCTTTTGGCCGATAAGAAATGAAAGCCAACACACTCCGCATCTCATTTGTAGTTGACGCTTCATGCGAAAGAGTCTGGGAAAAGATTGCAGATTGGCCATCGCAAGGTGATTGGATGTTGCAAACCAAAGTGTGGGTAACGAGCGATCAGCGTGAAGGAATTGGAACCTCGATTGCAGCATTTACGGGGCCGCTGCACTTTATCTACCCTCGTTTTAAATCTTTTGGCTTGCTTGATCTGATGACAGTCACACATTGGCAACCGCCTCATCGATGCGATGTAGAACATGTTGGCAAGATACTCAAAGGAAGCGGCAGCTTTCTTTTGACTCCGCTCTCAGAGAATAAGACACAATTTGACTGGTCAGAGACGGTAATTGCGCCTCGAGCACTCTTTTTCTTGGTTGCGCCGTTCTTATACGTGGGCGTACGCATCTCTCTTGCTCGATTTGCTCGACTATTTTAATTCGCGAGCGAGTAACCTTTATTCTGTGAGCAACCAAGAGACCATCGCGCAGTTGCTTGCATCTTTGCCTGAAGAAGAGCGCATCATCTTGACGTTGTACTATCTGCGAGGCAAATCAAGTGGAGATATTGCAATCCTGCTACAAGTCCCTGAGCGCGCTGTTGTTGCCGTCATTTCGTCAGGAAAATCCCGCTTAAAAGGCCATCTCGGAATCTAGAAAAAGCGCTCTTTCCACCCACTTTGGCCCCTTTGGCTCGATTTCACCCGCGCCCGATTCTGCGAGATACTTCTCCCTGCACTACTCGACCTCACGGTCCCCGGCAGTTTCGACAACAAGGAGTCCCCACCATGGCAGCTATGAAACCCCGTACAGGTGATGGACCGATGGAAGTTACCAAGGAAGCCCGCTCCCTTGTGATGCGCATTCCACTCGAAGGCGGCGGTCGACTCGTAGTTGAGCTCAACCCACAGGAAGCAAATAATCTCAGCGCAGCCCTTGAAGCCGCTGTAGCGCTCATCAAAAAGTAGAGTGGATTAAAAAGATTCTTGCAGTAGTTTCGCCAGAGATTGATTCAATTGTTGGCGCCGATATTCTCGCTCTGGGCTTTATCAAAAATAAGGATGAGAAATTTGAATTTACGGCCGACTCACGGCTAATAGCAAAACTCGAAAAGTACTTTGAAGTTAGCTTTCTCGACGAGATTAATTTCTTCGATGCGTCAGGAAAAGCTGGGGAGCTTTTCGAGATCCCGGTAGCGCATGAGGATGCTGAAGTAGATCGCATCTATCTCGTTGGCGTGGGGGATAACTCCTTAACATCTCTTCGTACAGCAGGTGCGGCCCTTGGAAAGAAAGTTAGAGGCAAGGCCCTCACACTCGTCTCACTCTGCGCACAAAGCGCGGCTGAAATTAAAGCTCATGGAGTTTCGCTGACCCTGGGTGCTTATCAATGGAGTTTAAAGACTGGAAAGACTCCAGAGCTCCCTCAGTTCTTGATTGCAACAAAAGATGTAGCGTCCGTCGGTGTTGCACATACGATTGCACGTGCGCTGTATACCGCTCGCGACTTGATACTTACACCATCAAATATCAAGAACCCGCTATGGATGGCGCAAGAGGCGCAAACAATCGCCGATGAGATGGGGCTATCGATTCGCATTCTTGCAGGAAAAGAGCTCGCCAAGTTTGGTGGTCTACGCGCTGTCGGTAACTCATCTCCTAAACCTGGTCCTCGCTTTATCGAAATTACATATGCTCCACGAGGTAAGGCAAAGTTAGCTGCAGCGTTGCCACACGTTGTAATTGTTGGAAAGGGAATTACATTTGATACAGGTGGCGTCTCGCTCAAGCGGCCTTATGAATTTATGACCGCAATGAAGAGCGATATGGCAGGAGCTGCTGCGGCTCTTGCAACGCTAAGCGCACTCCCAGAATTACAGCCACAGGTAAAAGTAACTGCACTATTAATGTGTGCCGAGAATGCACTCTCTGGAACTTCGCAACGTCCATCTGATGTGATTACTCAATATGACGGAACCACTGTCGAAATCATCAACACCGATGCTGAAGGTCGCTTGGTTCTTGCAGATGGCTTGGGTTACGCCCTAGAAAATCTTGATCCAGATTATTTGATTGATATTGCAACTCTGACAGGGTCGGCCACCTTAGGTTTGGGACGACAGTATGCAGCGATGTACACCCGTGATGAGAAGTTAGCGCGAGAGTTAGTTGCCATCGGAGAACAGAGCGGTGAGCGCGTCTGGCATATGCCGCTCGTTGATGATTACCGAGATTCGCTCGATAGCGATGTGGCAGATCTCAACCATGCAGCAGATAAGGGTGACTATTCCGCAGGTTCAGTGACGGCAGCCCTCTATCTTGAGAACTTCGTTGGAACTTCACGATGGGTACACCTAGATATTGCAGGTCCGGCGCGTAGCGAGACTGATGCTGGTGAAAATGTGAAAGGTGGCACAGGTTTCGGCGTGCGTTTGCTGCTCGATTGGATAGTGTCTCTCTCGTGAACATCAACCCACATGATTATGCCGAAGGTTTTATTGCAGAAGATGCTGTAAAGAGTGCCGCTCGCGCCCGCGGAGTTGAAATCGGAACACATGATGTTTCACCAGGAACGGGTGCGTATCTCAGGCACCTCGCGCAACTTTTGAGCGCACAATCTGTTGTTGAGATTGGAACTGGTTCAGGTGTTGGTTCGCTCTGGCTCCTTGAAGGAATGATTAAGAGTGGAACGCTAACTTCAATCGATGATGAGATGGAACATTCCAGCATCGCAAAGCTGGCATTTGCTCAAGCTGAAATCGAAGCTCCGCGCTTTCGCCTGATTACCAATTCAGTGATGGATGTGATGACCAAGCTGGCCGACCGCGCCTATGACTTAGTTGTATTCCGCCACAATCCCGAAGATCTTAACTTTGCCATTTCGGAAGCGCACCGCATTCTACGAAGTGGTGGCGTTTTTGTGATTGATAACTTCTTTGGTGGGGCAAAAGTGCCAGATCCAGCCCAGAGAGATCCCAAGACAATTGCACTCCGCGAAGCCGGTAAAGCGATTAAAGCAGATACAGAATCTTGGATGAGTGTTCTTATTACAACTGGCGATGGCTTGTTACTCGCCACAAAACTCTAGAGAAAGCGCAATTTAGCCTGATGAGTAATTGGAACGATAGTGGCCATCGCAACGATGGGCCTTGGTGGGTTGCGCCAAGTCAGAGCGGGCTAGGTCGCTCGATTTCACTGCGCACTGCAATCTTGATTGCCCTGGTTGTCGGAGTTGTTGGTGGAGCATTTGGCGCCTCCTCAACAGGATCGCTCTTTGGTCGTTCGGTTAATCTCGTAAAGACAACTTCCGCTATCGAAAGACCAGCAGGATCAGTGGCTGAAATTGCGCAGAGAGTTCTCCCATCAGTTGTCTCAATTGAGGCGCAATCAGGTCGTGGTGGCTCGACTGGTTCAGGATTTATCATCGACAGCAGTGGATACATTCTTACCAATAACCATGTGATTGCCTCATCAGCCGTCAGTGGTGGCGATATTCGAGTTCGTCTCAATGATGGATTTTCGTATGATGCAAAGGTTGTTGGGCGCGATAGCTCTTACGATTTAGCTGTTATAAAAATCGTTGCCCCAAATTTGAAGGCGTTGCAATTTGGAGATAGTGATGAAGTTGCGGTTGGCGATTCTGTGATTGCCATTGGTTCACCACTTGGCTTATCAGGCACTGTGACTTTGGGAATTATTAGCGCTAAGGATCGCGCTGTCACTGCAGGAGACGATGATGCAGAGAGCGCCTTTATCAACGCGCTCCAAACTGATGCGGCCATTAATCCTGGAAATTCAGGAGGACCGCTTGTAAATTCAACAGGTGCAGTCATTGGAGTCAATTCTGCGATTGCATCTCTTGGAACTTCCTTTAGCGGCCAATCCGGTTCTATTGGCCTTGGTTTTGCAATTCCCATCAATCAAGCTCGTAAGACTGCAGACCAACTCATTAAAAATGGTAAAGCTACATATCCTGTAATGGGCATTTCAGTTGATATGAATTACTCAGGTGATGGAGCGATGATTGCCAAGACCGCCGGTGCCATTGTTCCAGGTGGAGCTGCAGCAAAGGCGGGCCTGAAGTCTGGTGACATCATTACTGAAATCGATGGCCGAGCAATCACGTCTTCGGAAGAGCTCATTGTCGCTATTCGCTCCCACAATGTTGGTGAGGAAATTGAGGTTACTTACAAACGTGGCGGTACTAGCAAGACCGTGAGACTCACACTGTCGGCCTCGAAATAGCCGAGTAAGGTAGAGCCACTATGTTCTTTGATTTTGGTGCAGGCGAACTCATTGGTTTGGCAATCCTTGCCATGGTGCTCGTAGGCCCTGAGCGCCTACCGAGACTTGCCGTAGATGCAGCGAAGTTTGTTAAGAAGGCCCGAGATTTTGCATCCCATGCCACAAATGAGCTTAAGTCAAACCTAGGTCCGGGCTTTGAAGATCTTGATGCCACCGATCTCAATCCTAAGAACTTTATTAAGAAACAAATTGGCAACGTCCTCGATGATGATTCGCCAAAATCTTCTAAGTATCCCTCTAGTTTCGCATATGCAATTGATCCTGACTTGTTATGACCACACTCGAATTAGTTAACGCCGCCCTTGCTACGGTGCAAGACCCTGAACTTCACCGCGCACTACCTGAACTCGGCATGGTCAAATCTGTAAACATCAGCGGTGATGTTGCCGAATTAGAAATCTTGCTCACTATTTCAGGTTGCCCGATGAGAGATCGCTTAACGCGCGACATTGAAACCGCTGTAACGGCCGTCGAAGGTATCGCGCGAGTGGAAATCACCTTTGGAGTCATGGATGAAGAACAGCGTGCAAACATTAAGAAGTTACTGCGCAATGGCCGCGAAAGCTTTATCTCATTTGCCCAGAAAGATTCACTGACTCGAGTCATCGGCGTTGCCTCTGGTAAAGGTGGAGTCGGAAAGTCCTCACTCACCGCAAACCTTGCGGTGGCTTCAGCGAAGCGCGGCCTTCGCGTTGGCATATTAGATGCTGATGTTTACGGGCACTCAATTCCTCGCCTTATGGGGCTGATTGGTCAACGCCCCACAGCGATTGATCAGATGTTTATTCCTCTTGAATCCTATGGAGTCAAAGTTGTCTCGATGGAGATGTTTAAGCCTGAGCGCAGTGATGCCATCGCTTATCGCGGTCCGCTACTTCACCGAGTTCTAGAACAACTTCTCTCTGATGCTTATTGGGGCGATTTGGACCTTCTCTATATTGATCTACCTCCGGGCACCGGAGATTTAGCAATTTCTCTGGGACAGCTTGTGCCATCATCTGAAATTCTTGTTATTACAACTCCACAAATTGCTGCAGCAGAAGTGGCAGAGCGAGCAGGCAGAATCGCACATCAGATTCACCAGAGAGTTATTGGCGTAATTGAAAATATGTCAGCTTATCCGTGCGGTAAATGCGGTGAACTCACCTCGCTCTTTGGCGAAGGTGGGGGAGAAGAAACGTCTAAACGACTTTCACAATTAATCGGTGGAGACGTTCCACTTCTCGGAAAGATCCCGTTTAGCCCAGATTTACGTGAAGGCGGCGATGCCGGCGCACCCGTTGTGATTTCTGCACCTGATAGTCCAAGTGCTCAAGCAATCGATGAAATTATTGACAAGCTAATCGTGCGTGAAAAATCGCTACTTGGCGTCCGACTCGGGCTTGCGTAGCTCTTCAACAATCTCTTTGGCGATATCGCCAAGTTCATTACGCAAGTAATCACGTGTTGCTACATCCCCTAGTGCGATACGTAAGCTCGCTAATTCACGAGTCAGATACTCAGTATCAGCGATACTGCGCGCGTTTTGGGCACGGTCTTCATTGAGCGCTATGCGATCACGATCTGCTTGACGATTTTGAGCCAAGAGAATGAGAGGAGCTGCATATGAGGCCTGAAGCGAAAGAATGAGGGTAAGAAAAATAAAAGGAAATTCGTCAAATCTAAGGTTGGCAGGTCCCAAGGTATTCCAAAGTACCCAACTCAAGACAAAAGCGCTCATGTAGACAAGAAAGCGAGCTGTTCCTAGCGCGCGTGCAAAACGTTCAGAGAGGCGACCAAAAGTCTCCGGATCTATGTTGCCACGGAGTGAGCGACGTGTTTCTCGTGGTGTGTCTAGTCGATAGCTACGAGCCATGGTTAGACCTCCTTCGCAAAATCAGTATCTATGCTCTCAAGAGCTGCTGATGTTGCAGCGTTATGTGTTGCAGAATCTCTATGGTCATGTCGCCAGTTTTCAGGTAACAGGTGATCGAGAACATCGTCAACGGTTACGGCGCCAAGCAAGCGATCATTGGCATCTATAACAGGCAGTGAGAGCAAGTTATAACTAGCTAAGTATGACGAAACTGCGTGCAAGGATGCGTCGGGATTAACGCCCTTTGTATTGGTATCCACGATTGAGCCCAGCAAAGTAGCGGGTGGCTCTCGCAATAAGCGCTGGTAGTGGACCATTCCAATAAATCGGCCAGTGGGAGTTTCGAGTGGCTGACGGGTGATAAAAACTTGTGATGCCAGGGCTGGTGATTTTTCGCTCTGCCGCACTGCAGCAAGTGCATCTGCCACTGTGTAATCTGCTGACATCACTATTGGTTCTGTGGTCATCATTCCGCCAGCTGAATAATCTTCATAAGTCATCAGGCGAAGAACATCCTCAGCATCCTCAGGATCCATAAGCTCAATCAGTTCTTGTGCACGTTCTTCACCGATTTCACGGAGCAAGTCAGC
>JACCDU010079897.1_pt1 | contig 10358 bp, 8 predicted proteins | sample 7446081 | NCBI WGS metagenome assembly JACCDU01 (sample SAMN15323447, study PRJNA562643) | freshwater metagenome | isolation source: river surface water | place: USA:Blue River Watershed | collected 2017-08-17
GCCATGGCCGGCGCGCTGAATGTGGTGGGCCTGATGAACGTGCAGTTCGCCATCCAGAACGTGGGCGGCAAGGACGTCATCTACGTGCTCGAAGTGAACCCGCGTGCCTCGCGCACCGTACCTTACGTGTCCAAAGCCACCGGCATCCAGCTGGCCAAGGTGGCCGCGCGCTGCATGGCCGGCCAGACGCTGGCCGAGCAAGGCATCACCAAGGAAGTCACGCCGCCGTATTTCAGCGTCAAGGAGGCCGTGTTCCCCTTCGTGAAATTCCCGGGCGTGGACACCATCCTCGGCCCCGAGATGAAGTCCACCGGCGAGGTGATGGGCGTGGGCAAGACCTTTGGCGAAGCCTTCGTCAAGAGCCAGCTGGGCGCCGGCACCAAGCTGCCGCGTTCGGGCAAGGTGTTCCTCACTGTCAAGAACGGCGACAAGCCGCGCGCCGTTGAGGTGGCCCGCCAGCTCGTGGACTTGGGCTTTGAACTGCTGGCCACCAAGGGCACGGCACTGGCCATTGCCGAGGCCGGCGTGCCGGTGCAGCAGGTCAACAAGGTCACCGAAGGTCGACCCAACATCGTGGACATGATCAAGAACAACGAAGTGGTCATGGTCATCAACACGGTGGAAGAGCGCCGCAACGCGATTGCCGATTCGCGCCACATCCGCACTTCGGCCCTGCTGGCGCGCGTGACCACCTTCACCACCATCGCTGGCGCCGAAGCTGCCGTGCAGGGCATGAAGAGCATGGACAACCTGGACGTGATTTCCGTGCAGGAAATGCACGCCCAGCTGGCCACCGCCTGATTGTCATGACCCCCTTGGGCCGCGGTATCATGCGGCCCATCCACCGCCGAGATTGCCTCGGCGGTTTGTTTTTGGAGAGAGACCGATGTCCACCATCCCGATCACCAAGCGTGGTGCCGAGAAGCTCAAGGAAGAGCTGCACCGCCTCAAAACCGTTGACCGCCCGGCCGTGATCCAGGCGATTGCCGAGGCGCGTGCCCAGGGTGACCTGAGCGAAAACGCCGAATACGACGCCGCCAAGGACCGTCAGGGCTTCATCGAAGGTCGCATTCAGGAAATTGAAGGCAAGCTGTCGGCCGCGCAGATCATCGACCCGGCTTCGCTTGACGCTGGCGGCCGCGTGGTCTTTGGCGCCACGGTGGAACTCGAAGATGAAAATTCCGGTGACGCGGTCAAATACCAGATCGTGGGCGAAGACGAAGCCGACCTCAAGCTGGGGTTGATCAACATCAGCAGCCCGATCGCCCGCGCCCTGATCGGCAAGGAGGAAGGCGACGTGGCAGAGGTGCAGGCGCCAGGGGGCGTGCGGCGCTACGAAATCGTCGCCGTTTCGTACCTGTAAAGCAGATCATTGCCCGGCCATGTCGGGCAATGTGTCATTCGTGCCAGTGTTCCGCCACCCAGGTGGCTGGCTTGATGAAGCGAAAACGCCGGTTGCGTCGACCGGCCAGGGCATCGGGTGGATTGCATTCACCATGGAAGATGACGATGCGCGCATCTGCTGGGATGAAGGGCTCGGTCCAGAAATTGGTCGGCCAGGTTGGGATGCAGTTGTATTTGAAGCTGGGGCACCAAGTTCGGGGCCAGTAGGCCAGCATGCCTTGCTGCTGCATGTAGTCCGACAGGTAAGACTGCTCGTTACGGAAACGTTGCCGGACTGTCTCGAAGTTTTTGCGGAAATTTTCCAGCACGTCAGGGTGGGCGCCCAGTTCGAAACGGTAGACCGACGAGTTCCCGGTGATGCGTCCTGGATTCCAGAAACGGTCGTAATCCTTGATGATCAGGAATCGACCAGGATGCTCGAAGAAACCATCGAGGCTGCCAACGATGACCACGTCCACGTCCAGAAACAGGGCGGTCCCTTGCAGTCCATGAAGGTCTTTTGCAAAGGTCACCAGTTTTGTCCAGCCCCGCTCCGGGATGCCGGGCGGCAGATCCAGTGCCGGAATCGGCAGGCAGCGCACTTCGGGGTGAATGCCTTCAGCATTGTCGGTCAGGCACACCATCTGGAAGTCCAGGGTGAGGTGCCGCTTGACCATGGCATGGAGGCGGTTGACATATTCGGGGCCGTACTTGGTGCCCCATTTCATGCAGATGATGTACCGCTTTTGGCCGGACGCGCTCGTGACCATACTCAGCCCTGCTGGCGTTTCTTGACCGACTTCTGCTTGGGTTTGGCGCGCTTGATCTGGCCGCCCGAGGTCAGGCGCTGGTTGCCCAGCACGCGGACCTGTTTGACTTCAGGGCGCTGACCGCCACGTTTGCTGTACTTGAGCACCTTGAACTCGCGCGGGCCGGGCTTGCGGTCTTCGTCCACCGCTTTTTCCTTTTGTGGCTGCGGACGCCACAGCACCAGCAGCTTGCCGATGTGCTGAATAGGTGCTGCATTGAGCTGGTCGGCCAGCTGCATGTACATCGCTTCGCGGGCTGCACGATCGTCCCCCAGCACGCGGATCTTGATCAGGCCATGGGCGTTGAGGGCGGCATCGGCTTCCTTGATGACGGCGGCTGTGAGGCCGTCGTTGCCAATCATGACCACGGGATCGAGGTGGTGGGCTTCGGCGCGATGGACCTTGCGCTGGGCGGGAGTCAGTTGAATTTGGGGCATGCGGCTATTATCCCTGTTTGGATAGGTAAACATGAAAGTCAAAACCAAAAGCAAGAAGGTCAACAAGGCGTGGCTCAACGACCACGTCAATGACACTTATGTCAAGCTCGCCCACAAGGAAGGCTACCGTGCGCGGGCGGCTTACAAGCTCAAGGAAATCGACGAAACACTGGGTTTGATCAAACCCGGCCAGCACGTGGTTGACCTGGGTTCTGCACCCGGCGCCTGGAGTCAATACGTCCGCCGCAGGTTGTCGCCGCAGGGCGCAGCGGTGGGCGCGCTCAATGGCAGCATTGTTTCAATTGATCTTCTGCCAATGGAGCCAATTGAGGGGGTGCAGTTCCTGCAAGGTGATTTCCGCGAATCCGAGGTTCTGGCCCAGCTCGAGGGGCTGCTGGAGGGCGCCAAGCTTGACGCGGTTGTTTCGGACATGGCGCCCAATCTCTCGGGTGTTGAATCCGTGGACAGCGCGCGCATTGCCCATTTGGTGGAACTGGCGGTCGAATTCGCGCAGAGCCACCTCAAGCCTGAAGGGGCGCTGGTGGTCAAGGTGTTCCATGGCAGCGGCTACAGCCAGCTGGTTCAGTTGTTCAAGGACACTTTCCGGGTGGTCAAGCCGGTCAAGCCCAAGGCTTCGCGCGACCGCTCCTCCGAAACCTTTTTGGTCGGTATCGGCCTCAAACACCCGGCCTGAGGCCATATTCCCGGCTATTCCCCTGATCCATCAGGCCATAAAGACAAGCTTTGGCCTAATGCCTGTCCGGGCAGGCCTAAAATGAGCACTGAATAAGTTTTCGACTGGAGCCCCTCTTGAATAACCCTTGGTTTTCCAAAATTGCCGTCTGGATGGTGATTGCCATGGTGCTGTTCACTGTTTTCAAACAGTTTGACAGCCGTGGCGTCGTCGGGGCGGGCTACATGGGCTACTCCGACTTTCTGGAGGAGGTTCGCGCCAGTCGCATCAAGAGCGCCACCATTCAAGAGGGGCAGGGCGGCACCGAGATCGTGGCCACCACCACCGACGACCGCCGCATCAAAACAACCGCCACCTATCTGGACCGCGGCCTTGTCGGCGACCTGATCGCCAACGGCGTGAAGTTCGACGTCAAGCCCCGCGAAGAAGGCTCGCTGCTCATGACCCTGCTGGTCAGCTGGGGCCCCATGCTGCTTTTAATTGGCGTGTGGGTGTACTTCATGCGCCAGATGCAGGGCGGCGGCAAGGGCGGTGCCTTCAGCTTTGGCAAGTCCAAGGCGCGCATGCTCGACGAAAACAACAACCAGGTGACTTTTGCCGATGTGGCCGGCTGTGACGAGGCCAAGGAAGAAGTCAAGGAAGTCGTGGACTTCCTGAAAGACCCGCAAAAATTCCAGAAGCTGGGCGGTCGCATTCCACGTGGTCTGTTGCTGGTGGGCCCCCCGGGCACCGGCAAGACGCTGCTGGCCAAGGGCATTGCTGGCGAAGCCAAGGTGCCCTTCTTCAGCATCTCCGGTTCGGACTTCGTGGAAATGTTCGTCGGCGTGGGAGCGGCCCGTGTGCGCGACATGTTCGAGAACGCCAAGAAAAACGCCCCTTGCATCATTTTCATTGACGAAATCGACGCAGTGGGCCGTCAGCGTGGCGCCGGTCTGGGCGGTGGCAACGACGAGCGCGAGCAGACCCTCAATCAGATGCTGGTCGAGATGGACGGCTTTGAGACCAATCTGGGCGTGATCGTGGTGGCTGCCACCAACCGGCCGGACATTCTGGACGCTGCCCTGCTGCGCCCGGGCCGTTTTGACCGTCAGGTCTATGTGACGTTGCCCGACATCCGTGGCCGCGAGCAGATCCTGAACGTGCACATGCGCAAGATCCCGATCGGTCAGGACGTCAAGGCCGAGGTGATCGCCCGCGGCACGCCCGGCATGAGCGGCGCCGATCTGGCCAACCTGTGCAACGAGGCAGCCCTAATGGCAGCACGCCGCAACGCACGCGTCGTCGAGATGCAGGACTTCGAGAAAGCCAAGGACAAGATCCTGATGGGCCCCGAGCGCAAGAGCATGGTCATGCCCGAGGAAGAGCGCCGCAACACGGCCTACCACGAGGCCGGCCACGCCCTGATCGGCAAGCTGTTGCCCAAGTGCGATCCGGTGCACAAGGTCACCATCATCCCGCGCGGCCGCGCGCTGGGTGTGACCATGAGCCTGCCCGAGAAAGACCGCTACAGTTACGACCGCGAATACATGCTCAACCAGATCAGCATGCTGTTCGGTGGCCGTATTGCCGAAGAAGTCTTCATGAACCAGATGACCACCGGCGCCTCAAACGACTTCGAACGCGCCACATCGATCGCACGCGACATGGTCATGCGCTACGGAATGACCGATGCGCTGGGCCCGATGGTCTATGCCGAAAACGAAGGTGAAGTGTTCCTGGGCCGCTCGGTCACCAAGACCACCCACATGAGCGAGCAGACCATGCAAAAGGTGGATGCTGAAGTGCGCCGCATCATCGACGAGCAGTACAGTCTGGCCCGTCGCCTGATCGAAGAGCACAGCGACAAGATGCATGCCATGGCCAAGGCCCTGCTGGAGTGGGAGACCATCGACGCAGAGCAGCTCGACGACATCATGGCCGGGCGCGAGCCGCGTCCCTCCAAGGACTGGACACCGCGCACGCCGTCGTCTGGCGGAGGCAGTGGGGGCAGCGGTGCTGTGCCCACCCAACCCACACCGACAGCGGCATAAGCTGCTCACCAAATGCACGGGGCTTCGGCCCCGTTGCTTTTTCAGAGATCCGGAATACGCATGATCTGGCAAACCAGCCGCTTTGACATCGACCTTGAAGAGCCCCGTGTGATGGGTATCGTCAACCTCACACCGGACTCGTTTTCAGACGGCGGTCGGCACGATTCCACGCAGGCTGGCCTGCGCCATGCCGAGCAACTGTTGCGTGACGGCGCCGACATGCTTGACATTGGCGGTGAATCCACACGCCCTGGTTCGCCCATGGTGCCTGCTGACGAAGAGTGGCGGCGCATCGAGGATTTTCTGCGCGAGGCGGTGCGCTGGAACGTGCCGCTGTCGGTTGACACCTACAAGAGCGAGACCATGCACAAGGCGCTGGATCTGGGCGTGGACATCGTCAACGACATCTGGGCCCTGCAACAGCCCGGTGCCGAAGCCGTGGTGGCGGCGCACCCTCGCTGCGGTGTGTGCCTGATGCACATGCACCGCGATCCGCAGACCATGCAAAAAGCCCCCATGCAGGGGGACGTGGTGCCCATGGTCGGGGCCTTTCTGGCGCAGCGGGCGACGGCACTGCGTGGGCTGGGTGTGGCTGCCAACCGCATCGTGCTCGACTATGGCATTGGCTTTGGCAAGACGGTCGAGCAGAACTTCAGTCTGCTGGCGCGCCAGGGAGAGTTGTTGGCCTTGGGGTACCCCTTGTTGGCAGGCTGGTCGCGCAAGTCATCGCTTGGAGCAGTTCTGGCGCGTGGTGGTGAGGTGCCCGAGCCGGCACAGCGCCGGGCGGCCAGTGTGTCGGCGGCCCTGCTCGCGGTGGAGCGAGGTGCGCGGATCGTGCGGGTGCACGATGTCCGTGACACTGTGGATGCTTTGTGTGTGTTTGAGCGGATGCAATCAACCGGTTTAGTGGCAGACTGACCGCGCGCGACCGATAAAATCTGGCACTTACAAAAACAGGAAGCTTCCATGGCGCGACAGTATTTCGGCACCGACGGCATTCGTGGCCGTGTGGGTCAGAGTCCCATCACCCCCGATTTTGTGTTGCGCCTGGCCCACGCCGTGGGCCGTGTCCTCAAAGCCAAGGAAGCGCATCCGGTGGTGCTGATCGGAAAGGACACCCGCATTTCGGGCTATATGCTGGAAAGCGCGCTGGAATCCGGCTTCAATTCGGCGGGCGTGGACGTGCTGTTGCTCGGACCGGTGCCTACGCCAGCGGTGGCCTACCTCACGCGTGCCCAGCGCGCCAGTCTGGGCGTGGTCATCAGCGCCAGCCACAACCCCTTTGAGGACAACGGCATCAAGTTTTTCAGTGCCGAAGGTGCCAAGTTGCCCGACGAATGGGAAATGGCCGTCGAGGCAGCGCTGCAGGAGCCCCCGGCCTGGGTGGACTCGGCCGCTTTGGGCAAGACTCGCCGTCTGGACGATGCGGCCGGGCGTTACATCGAATTCTGCAAAAGCACATTTCCCAACCACCTCTCGCTCAAGGGCCTGCGCATCGTGGTCGATGCCGCCCATGGCGCGGCCTACCAGATCGCACCCAAGGTGTTCCACGAGCTGGGGGCGGACGTGTTTTCGATTGGCTGCTCGCCGGATGGCCTGAACATCAACAAGGGCGTGGGGGCCACCCACCCGCAGGCGCTGGTGGATGCCGTCAAGCTGCACCGGGCTGACATCGGTATTGCGCTGGACGGCGACGCCGACCGCCTGCAGATCGTGGACGCTTCCGGGCGCCTGTTCAATGGTGATGAGCTGCTTTATCTGATGGTCAGTGAGCGGCTGGACCGGGGCGTGGCTGTGCCGGGGGCGGTGGGCACGCTCATGACCAATATGGCAGTCGAAGTCGCCCTCAAGCGCCGTGGCGTGGAATTTGTTCGCGCCAAGGTGGGTGACCGCTACGTGCTCGAAGTGCTGGCCGAAAAAGGCTGGCTGCTGGGCGGCGAGGGTTCCGGTCACCTGCTGGCGCTGGACAAGCACACCACAGGTGATGGCCTGGTCAGCGCCCTGCAGGTGCTGCAGGCCTGCGTGGCCAGCGGTAAGGGGCTGGCCGATTTGCTCAAGGATGTGCAACTGTTCCCGCAGACGCTCATCAATGTCCGTCTGGTTCCTGGGTTTGACTGGCAAAACCATGTGCCGCTGCAGGCCGCCATCCGCGAGGCGGAGCTGGCGCTCGGCGATGCAGGTCGAGTGCTGATCCGTGCCAGTGGCACCGAACCGTTGGTGCGTGTGATGGTCGAGGCGCGTGATGCTGCCGTAGCCCAGGCGACCGCCGAACGCATCGCCGCAACTCTGAAGGCTTGAGTTGCCAAGCTGGGGGCAGGGCTGAAGATCTGCCCCGCAAAGTCTCTCAGTAAATCAGGCGCTCGGGCCGGATCTCCTGCAGGATCGTCGTTGCGATTTCTTCGATCGATTTGGTGGTGGTCGAGAGCCAGCGAATGCCCGAGCGGCGCATCATGGCTTCGGCCTCGGCCACTTCCATGCGGCAGTTCTCCAGACTGGCGTAGCGCGAATTGGGCCGGCGCTCCGAGCGGATTTCTGACAGACGCTCGGGCTGGATGGTGAGGCCGAAGATCTTCTTGCGGTAAGGCGCCAGCGCTGGCGGCAGCTGGCGGCGCTCGAAATCCTCGGGAATGAGCGGGTAGTTGGCAGCCTTGAGACCGTGCTGCATCGCCAGGTACAGGCTGGTCGGGGTTTTGCCGCTGCGGCTCACGCCCACCAGGATCACATCCGAGCCTTCCAGATCCTTGTGCGACTGGCCGTCATCGTGTGCCAGCGAGAAATTGATGGCTTCGATGCGGTCGTGGTATTCCTTGCTCTTGCTCACGTCCGAAAAGCGCCCCACCCGGTGGTGCGACTTGATGCCCAGTTCCTGCTCGATGGGGTGCACGAAGGTGCCAAACATGTCCATCAGCATGCCTTGGCAATGCTCCTTGATGACGTGCAGCACTTCCATGTTGACCAGCGTGGTGAACACCAGCGCCTTGCAACCTTCGACTTCGCAGGTGTGGTTGATCTGGCGCACGGCCTGGTGCGCCTTGTCGATGGTGTCGATGAAGGGCAGCCGCACATGGCGGGTTTTCATGTCGAACTGGGCCAGGATGGCGTTACCGAAAGTTTCGGCCGTGATGCCAGTTCCGTCGGAGACAAAAAATACGGTGCGAAGGGCCATGTCTGCAAAAAATATCAAAGCGGGAGGGCCCGCGCAGGCCCCTACAATGAAGCCATTATCCACCGCCCCGTGCGGCGCCCCATTCGAACAACCACAAGGCGTCGCCGCTGGTCTGGAGCCCGGTTTTTAACTTTGGAGTCCACCATGTCCAACCTGTTCGAGGCGACCGCCCTGATCGTTCCCTTTGAAAAACTGCGGATGACCGACGTCGAAATCGTCGGTGGCAAGAACGCCAGTCTGGGAGAGATGATTTCCCAGTTGCCGGCTGGGGTCAAAGTCCCCACGGGCTTTGCCACCACGGCTCACGCCTTCCGTGAGTTCCTCAAATACGACGGTCTGACCGACCGCATCAACGCCAAACTGGACGCCCTGGATACCGAAGACGTGCGGGCTCTTGCAGCCGTGGGCGCGGAAATCCGCGCCATGGTCGAGGCCCAGCCCTTCCCGGCCGACCTCGAAAAAGCCATCCGCGAAGCCTTTGCCACCCTGCAGGGTGGTCATGCCGAAGCCTCGTTTGCCGTGCGTTCTTCGGCCACCGCCGAAGACCTGCCCGACGCCTCCTTTGCCGGCCAGCAGGAGACCTTCCTGAACGTGGTCGGCATCGACGACGTGTTGCACAAAATGAAAGAGGTGTTCGCCTCGCTCTACAACGACCGTGCCATCAGCTACCGCGTGCACAAGGGCTTTGCCCACGCCGATGTGGCCCTGTCGGCGGGCGTGCAGCGCATGGTGCGCTCCGACCTGGGCGCGGCCGGTGTGATGTTCACCATCGACACCGAGTCCGGCTTTGAGGACGTGGTTTTCATCACCTCCAGCTATGGGCTGGGCGAAACGGTGGTGCAGGGCGCCGTCAACCCCGACGAGTTCTACGTGCACAAACCCATGCTGGCTGCTGGCAAGCGCGCGGTGATCCGCCGCAACCTGGGCTCCAAGCTGATTCAGATGGTGTTCTCCTCGCCCGAAGAAAAGGCCGCCAGCGGCAAGCTGGTCAAGACCGTGGATGTGCCCACCGAGCTGCGCAACCGCTACAGCCTGACCGACGCCGATGTTGAGCAGCTGGCGCATTACGCGCTGGTCATCGAAAAACATTACGGCCGTCCGATGGACATCGAGTGGGGCAAGGACGGCAACGACGGCCAGCTCTACATCCTGCAGGCGCGCCCCGAGACCGTCAAAAGCCAGTCCAAGGGCACGGCCGAGCTGCGCTACAAGCTCAAGGGCCACTCCACCGTGCTGGCCGAAGGCCGCGCCATTGGCCAGAAGATCGGCACTGGCCCGGTGCGCCTGGTGCACAACATCAGCGAGATGGACAAGGTCCAGCCCGGCGATGTGCTGGTGACCGACATGACCGACCCCAACTGGGAGCCGGTGATGAAGCGGGCGAGTGCCATCGTGACCAACCGCGGCGGTCGCACCTGCCACGCCGCCATCATTGCGCGCGAACTGGGCATCCCGGCCGTGGTCGGCTGCGGCCATGCCACCGAGCAGCTCAAGGACGGCACGCTGGTGACGGTGAGCTGCGCAGAGGGCGATACCGGCCGCATCTACGATGGCTTGCTCGAAACCGAGGTGACCGAGGTCAAGCGTGGCGAAATGCCCGAGATCGCCACCAAGATCATGATGAACGTGGGCAGCCCGCAGCTGGCGTTTGACTTCGCGCAGCTTCCCAACGCCGGTGTGGGGCTGGCCCGTCTGGAATTCATCATCAACAACAACATTGGCGTGCACCCCAAGGCCATCTTGGATTATCCCAATGTGGATGCCGACCTGAAAAAAGCGGTGGAATCCGTGGCACGAGGCCATGCGTCACCCCGCGCCTTCTATGTGGACCGTGTGGCC
>JACCDU010165896.1_pt1 | contig 10358 bp, 9 predicted proteins | sample 7446081 | NCBI WGS metagenome assembly JACCDU01 (sample SAMN15323447, study PRJNA562643) | freshwater metagenome | isolation source: river surface water | place: USA:Blue River Watershed | collected 2017-08-17
ATCGTCTGTAAAGTCGACCGGCAACTGGCTGGAGTTGGTGTAATAAGGCTCAGCGTCGCTGCCCGCCTGCAGAATGTCAGGCCAGCGTTTTTTGTCTTCACGGGCAAAGCGATACGTTGTCCCTTCGGCTGGGGTTGCTTCCAGGTTGTACATGTGTCCAGTTTGCTCCTGAAACTGCGTCATCTGATCGCGCACATGATCGAGCATTCTTTCCGCCATCACCTGACCCTCAGGGCTGGTGATATCACAACGATCTTGAGTGAAGTTGCGGATCATTTCATTGAGGCCATTGACTCCAAGCGTACTGAAATGATTTCTCAAGGTTCCCAAATAGCGTTTGGTGTAGGGATACAGTCCCTTATCGATATATTTTTGCACCACCGTTCTTTTGACTTCCAAAACATCGCGACCCAGTTCAAGCAACGCAGTCAGGCGTTTGAGCAAACCCGCTTCATCCCCCGCATACAAATAACCTAGCCTGGCACAATTGATCGTGACCACCCCAATGCTGCCGGTTTGCTCGGCTGAACCAAACAAGCCATTTCCTCTTTTAAGCAGCTCACGCAGATCCAGTTGAAGTCTGCAACACATGGATCTGACCATGTGCGGCTGTAAATCCGAATTCAGAAAATTTTGGAAATAAGGCAACCCATACTTCGCGGTCATCTCAAACAATCGATCTGTATTCGGATGATCCCAGTCAAAATCAGGTGTGATGTTGTAGGTCGGAATCGGAAAAGTAAAGGCGCGCCCATGTGCATCGCCACGCATCATGACTTCGATATAGGCACGATTGATCATGTCCATTTCGTCTTGCAGCTCGCCATAACTGAAGGGCATTTCTTCGCCGCCAATATAGGGAATCTGCTCACGCAAATCCTGAGGACATGTCCAGTCAAAAGTCAGATTGGTAAAAGGTGTTTGTGTCCCCCACCGGCTGGGCACATTTAGGTTGTAGACCATCTCCTGCAAGCACTGCCTGACTTGCTCGTAGGTCATCTGGTCCTTGCGGATAAAGGGCGCCAGATAGGTATCGAACGAGCTAAAGGCCTGTGCGCCCGCCCATTCGTTTTGAAGCGTGCCAAGAAAGTTGACGATCTGACCGACCGCAGCCGATAAATGCTTAGCAGGTGTTGCCTCAACCTTGCCCGGTACGCCATTAAAACCTTCGGTCAACAACTGACGTAGCGACCAGCCTGCGCAATATCCTGCCAACATATCGAGATCGTGAATATGAAGATCTCCCTCACGATGCGCCAGCCCTGCTTCGGGCGTAAAGACATGCGACAACCAGTAATTTGCGGTGACCTTACCCGCCACGTTCAGGATCAGTCCACCTAGGCTGTAGCCTTGATTTGCGTTAGCTTGAATCCGCCAGTCCCGCAAATCCAAATACTCATCCATCGCATGTTCGACATCAACGAAGGTCTGCTTCGTTGCCTCTGCTTGGCTTTGCATAAAACACCTCATCTTGTGTTGTTTGATGAACTCTATCACCAGATGTTGTGTTTTATTCTTTTCGAAAATGTCTTTTTTAAAATGCTTGATGCGGGTCAAGCGAACACGCTCCGCGTCACAACTTAGGTGTGTTTTGCGCCACGTCGTTGCGCCATGCGCTGTCCAATGACTTGCAAAGTGTGCGGCTCAAGCAATTCAATAAACGGATAAATTTCCGCTTCTTCGCAATCGGCATGGTGCGGATAGGCTTGAATGAATTGCTTCAATGTCGCGGGTGGCGTGACGGATTGTTTTTGTTCGATTTGTTCAAGCCACTGTCGTGCGTCGGTCCATAACCGGGCGAGTTCTGTGTGTTCGTTCTGCAAGCGATGGATTGCGGCAGCGAGTACTGTTTTCTGCGCGCCTTGAAAGCGATCTTCAGTTAAAGCCAGTAACGCGGGATACACATCCAAGTCTTCATCATCGTGATGCAGGGGTGCTGCGATATTGAAATACCGCAACACCTTCTGCGCAGCTTGCGCTGCCGCATCGTCTGCACCGTGCTGAGCGACATGCGTCTGCAACTTATCGGTCAGGAGCGCAAAGCGCCTGACCTTTTCATGGCATAGCGTCAATATTTCAAGCGGGTGATCAAACATGCTGCTCAGCGACCTGCTTGTCTTTCTCTAAAAAGAGAATGTTGTTTTCCAGATGGATATGCTGCATCAGATCTTCTCTTAATTGACTCAGGCCAGCATACAACGCACGCCAAGTATTGCAGGCTTCTGCGGGTGGCGTGATGTCATTGGTCAGATATTCAAGCCGCTCTAACGCCTCGCCGTGCTGATCGTGCTCGAAGCGCATCATCGACACAGGTGCTGGCACCTCTTTTGGCGAGACGCGTCTGAGCATCGGAAACAACACTTGCTCTTCTTTCATCATGTGGCTCTCGAGCTCTTGCTGCATGTCTGCCAAGTGATCGGCCAGACCTAGCGGACAAGAGGGACGGTCACCGTGTACCTGCTCCACTCTGCGTGCCAGCCGAATCAATTCGGGCAATTGCTCGCGATGCACTTCGTGATAGCGCTGCAAAATATGATCGATCAACGTATCAACCGGCACCTGACGCCAATCTTGATACGACTCGTTATTCAACGCAGTCAGGGTTGAAAGTGCGTCTAACAGTGGCTGAGGATCTTGCACCTTGCGGCGCTCGAGCGCCTCGCGCAGGCTTTTGCCGCCACCGCAACAAAAATCCAGTTTGTATTGATGAAACACCCGCGTTGCGCCGGGAATTTCGCAAGCGATTGAGCCAATCGTACGATCAAGTAATGGTGTGCTCATGATTTCTTCCTTGTTGACTTTGAGGAGGCACTTTCGTGCAGACTCTTAAGACAATGCAATTTGCATGCCAACAATTAATGACTTGATTTTAAAGACTTATATTTTTATAAGGTATAAAATACCCTATCAATATTTGTACTTTTTACCCTATTAAAGGGTATTTTTAACCACTCACCCTTCAAAATGACCATGCGTCCAGGTGTAGAAGTTTCGATTGTTGCAGATCTGATTGCCGATTTGCCGCACGCCATTCGCGCCCAGCGACTGGTCAACAGCATCCGTGAGTTCTTCGCCTGCGATGCCGTCGGACTTTTAAAAATCGATGGCGATAGCTTGACGCCGGTCGCCATGCAAGGGCTCGCAATCGAAGCGCTCGGTCGACGTTTTCTGATTGCACAACACGCGCGTCTGGCAAGCATTCTATCGACGCGCGCACCGGTTCGTTTTTTACCCGGCAATCCTTTGCCTGATCCCTATGATGGTTTGCTTGAGCATCACGCGGACGAAGTATTGCCGGTTCACGATTGCATGGGCATCAGTCTGTATCTTGAAGGGCAACTCTGGGGAGCCCTCACACTGGATGCCTTTGGCGGCAAAACCTTCAAGGAATCCGATCTGGGCAAGTTGTCTTCGTTTGCTCTGCTCGTGCAAGCCGCTGTGCGCGTCTCTCAACTTGAGCAGGACAATCGTCACCTACGCTTGCTGCGCGGCAATGAAAGCCCTGTGCCTTTTGTCGCGCAGGAGCAAATGGAAATCATTGGACAGAGCCCTGTCCTGCGAAATCTGCTGAAAGAGCTCGATGTCGTCGCCGAATCCGACCTACCTGTTTTATTGCTTGGCGAAACCGGTGTCGGCAAAGAGTTGTTCGCGCAACGCATTCACCTGTCTTCGCCGCGCCGTCAGGGTGCGTTGATCAAGGTCAACTGTGCTGCACTGCCCGAATCACTCGCCGAAAGCGAATTATTTGGTCATGTGAAAGGCGCGTTTTCCGGCGCGACGACTGACCGCACAGGTCGCATTGAAGCCGCGCAAGATGGCACATTGTTTCTCGATGAGGTGGGTGAACTTCCACTCAGCATTCAGGCAAAACTATTGCGCACACTGCAGAACGGAGAAATCCAAAGACTGGGCGAAGACAAGCCGCGCAGAGTCAACACGCGCATTATTTCTGCCACCAACAGACAACTGCAGGAGCAGGTTCGCAACGGTAGCTTCAGAGCCGACCTTTATCATCGGCTATCGGTCTATCCAGCTCATGTTCCACCTCTGCGCGAGCGAGGCAGTGACATTCTGATTTTGGCGGGTCGCTTTCTTGAACTCAACCGGGCAAGGCTCGGCATGCGAAGCTTGCGCCTGTCCGAGCCCGCAGAGCGTGCGCTGTGCGCGTATTCCTGGCCAGGCAATGTCCGCGAGCTTGAGCATGTCATCAGTCGTGCTGCGTTGCGCTGCTTGAGTCTGGGCGCCAACCGTAATGACATCATGACGATCGAGCCTGCCATACTTGCATTGGACACGTTTGATGTGACGCAGCAAGGTCAACAACTCACGAATCTGCAAACGCACGCTGGTCGTGACTTGTCCGAGCTGAACGAAACATCCTCACCTGAACAAGCGGAACAATCATTGCGACAAGCGACGGAATTTTTTCAGCGCAAACAAATTCGCGCACGTCTGGAACAGTTCAACGGAAACTGGGCAGCCTGTGCTCGCAGTCTGGGTCTAGACACCAGCAATCTACACAAGCTTGCCAAAAAATTGGGGCTTAAGTAATGTCTGATGAAGCCATATCATCTAAATCAAACAAGTGGCCACTCTTGAGGGCCTTTGTTCTCAGGTAACCCTGATTATGCTGATTGGACGCGAACACATGCGGCACGCGCTCGGTCACCTCAATGCCATGACGCGCGAGTGCGTCGACTTTAAGTGGATTATTGGTCATCAGGCGCACTTGAGCGATACCCTGCAAACGAAGCATCTGCGCGGCAGGCAGATAACTGCGCTCATCCGACTCAAACCCTAGCTGCAAATTGGCATCGACCGTATCGAAGCCTGCGTCCTGCAAGCGATAGGCGCGCAATTTATTGACGAGCCCAATCCCTCGCCCTTCTTGCGCCAGATACAGCAACACGCCGTTACCGGCACGTGCCATTTCGGTAATCGCACCGCGCAACTGATTGCCGCAATCGCAACGCAGCGAGCCGAGTAGGTCGCCCGTAAAGCACTCCGAATGCAGACGGATCAAAACAGGTTTGGATAAGTCAGGTTCGCCAACGACAATCGCCAGATGTTCGATCCCGCCATCGCGTGGGCGGAAGGCCAGAATGCGCGCGTTTTCGACGCCTTCAAGCGGAACCCGTGCCTCACTGACCAGCTCGAGTGACTGTCCAGCCTGCTTCATGTAATTTTCGATATCGGCGGCCTGAACGCGCACCACACTTTTGAGTTGTTCTGTGTCACTGACCTCTGCGATCACAGCGGCAGGCAGTAAACGGGCTAGCTTGGCAAGCGTCACACAGGCCTGCTCCACACGCTGGGCGGTTTCCACGCCCAAAGCAAAGAGATCGGGAGCCGGGGTACGTTCGGCCAGAGGATCGGCCAAGAAATCCATGGTTTGCTTGTCCAGCCCGGTTGCTGACGTGACGACGCAGGCACCCTCCACAGCAGTTTTGAGTCCCAGAACCTTGGCACGGGTACCAGTCAGCACCAAACGACGCTGGGGCTGCCCTGCGTCGGCCTGAAAGGACTCCAGACGCTCGGGCGTCGCTGCCTCGGGGGAAAGCGCGAGCAAGCAGGCGTCGCCAGCACACACCAGCACGGCAGCGCCACGGCGAAGCTCGGAGATGGCGCGGTCTACTAAGACAAGAGAGTCAGACATGGAAATCAGCACGTTTCAACAGCGATCATTGTAATGCGTAACATTACTTGGGCCGGCGCATCTTAAAGAGCTGTTCAGGACCGAAGGCGAAGTAATCGGCAGGACCACCTCCCCGCATGACATGGCCGGCGGCTGCCGTGTCATAAATCCCGTCTTTTAGTAGGGATTCATCGATATGCACAGCCACGACCTCGCCGAGCACCATCCAAGTGGGTACAGCCACGCCTGCGGCGGTTTCAAGCTGCATGACCTTGGTGACCTTGCACTCGAAGGAGACAGGGCTTTCTGCCACGCGTGGGGCCTGAATCAGGCGAGAAGGTGCCTGGGTCAGTCCTGCCAGCTCAAACTCGTTGACTTCGGGCGGCACGGGGGCGCAAGTCTGGTTCATGGCCTCGGCTAGGGGCACGGTCACCAGATTCCAAGCGAATTCGCCCGTTTCGGCGGCATAACGCACCGTGTCCTTGTATTCAATGCTTGAAAAAGCCACGATCGGAGGGACGTAGTTAAAAGCATTAAAAAAGCTGTAAGGCGCCAGATTCACTTGCCCAGCGGCGCTGCGGGTCGAAATCCAGCCAATCGGGCGCGGGCCGACGATGGCGTTAAAGGGATCGTGTGGCAGACCATGACCCAGACGTGGCTCGTAATAATGGTAACTTTTAGACATTGCGGCTTCCGGTTTGAGAGACAGAGGCGCATGGCCTCGGACATGTTGAATTCTTGCATTGTATTGAACAAAAAATGAAAACCTTTCGCATCCACAACCTGACTTTTGGCTATAGCACTGAACCTCTTTTTGAGGACTGGTCTGCCAACATCCCGACGGGTGTGGTGCTGGTGCGTTGCGATGACAGTCGCGGAAAAACCTCTCTACTGAAACTCTTCGCGGGTGTCCTGAACCCACAAGCGGGACAGCTGAGTCTGGATGGCGTCACCTCAACAGATGCGCTTGACCAATACCGAGCTGGGATTTTTTATATCGATCCCACCACCGATGCGTTTGAGCAAACGACGGTGAAAGATTTTTTTGCACGTTGCAAAGAAACACATGCGGCCTTTGACGAAAGCATGCTGCAGTCCTTAATTGAAGGCTTAGCGCTGACGCCTCATCTGGACAAGCCTCTTTACATGCTATCAGCCGGTTCAAAGCGCAAGGTGTGGATCGCCACTGCGCTCGCCTCCAAAGCACGGCTTGCGTTGATTGATGACTTAACCGCAGCCCTTGACCGTGCCTCGATCGACTTTTTGACCAAGCAACTGATTGCGCTTGCGGGCAACACGCCTGACCGGACTCTTATCGTGGCGCACTACGACACGCTTGCAGGCGTGCCGTTTTCTCACATCATCGATATCTAAGGCGCGCTCTGCTTAACCAACAACGTTGCGCAGCGTACCAATCTTATCGATCACAACTTCGACGACATCGCCCTTTTGCAAAAAGCGTGGCGGTGTACGGCTAAAGCCCACGCCTTCGGGGGTACCTGTCGCGATCACATCGCCTGCGCGCAATTCGGTAATGCCGGACAGATATTCAATCAGTTTAGGAACTGAAAAAATCAGATTATCGAACTTGCTGTGCTGCATCGTTTCGCCACTGACGATGGTGGTCAGAGACAATTGATCCAGGTCACCAACCTCATCGGCGGTCACAAGTGCCGGGCCGATCGAGCTTGAGCGATAGAAATTCTTGCCCTGATCCAGCGTGCGCTGAAACTGATAATCGCGCACAGAGCCATCCATAAAGCAGGTATAGCCGGCGATATATTCATGCGCTTTTGCCGCGGGGATATTGCGGCCCGTCTGACTGATCACGACCGCCAACTCGCCCTCGAAGTCGAACTCGGGCGACAAAGTGGGTTTCTCGAAGTTTTCACGATGCGCAACGAGTGCGGCGGGGATCTTCAAAAAGGTGCGTGGAAACTCAGGCAGTTTATGACCCGCTTCAGCAGCGTGGGCGGCATAATTCAGGCCAATACAGTGAATCGTGACCGGCTCAAGAAACAGGGGCAGATAGCTTAAGTCCGCCTCTTGGTAATCCGCCTGCGCGACTTTGACAACGGCCTCGCGGGCGACGTCCCAGGCTTGCTGCTGCAACAATGACAATAGGGTCGGATAGGTCGCGCCCAATCTGGACGCCAGATCCACCACACCACCGTCAGCACGGATCACGCCATAGGAAGGACGCCCCTGAACCTGATAACTCGCGAATCTCAATTTTGCCCCCATTTCTGTTCTGATGAACTGGTCCGATTGACCAGCGATATGAATTTCTGGAATATTAGGACAGAATGTCGGTATACAACCAGTCATCTTTGAGCTGGTGTCGTTTTTTTATATTGCCAAGGTCAATCACGTGCCTCATAAACTGACTGCTGATAACGCCCCTCTAGTAAAAGAAGTGTTGGATGCCACTATCCAACCCCGTTCGATGCAAGAGGCGAGCGAATCCTATCTGTTCGCGTTCGCCGATCAGGAGTTCATCGACCGGCCCGAAACCCGGGGCATTCGCTTTCAGCTCGAATTGCAAAAAGCGGATCTGATTCTTCGCGAAAACGATATCGATCACACGATCGTGGTGTTTGGCTCGGCGCGCTTTGTCAGTCGTGAAAAAGCCGAAAAAATGATTGCCGAGGCCAAAAGCGATACCGAAACAGCCAAGGCATTATTAGCACTCAAGAATAGTGCGCTGTATGAATCGGCCCGTGAATTCGGTCAGATGGTCGCGCGACATAATCTGATGCATTCCAATCCCAAAAAACGTCTGCACATCTGTACCGGTGGCGGCCCAGGCATTATGGAAGCCGCCAATCGGGGCGCCTTTGAAACGGGTGACCTGTCGATCGGACTCAATATCAGTTTGCCGCGAGAACAAACGCCCAATCACTACATCACACCTGCGCTGTGTTTTCGGTTTCATTACTTCGCGCTGCGCAAAATGCACTTTCTGCTGCGCGCGCGTGCGATTGTCGTGTATCCAGGCGGCTTCGGTTCGTTCGATGAAATCTTTGAAGTGCTGACACTGATTCAGACCAAAAAGATGAAACCACTACCGGTGATTCTGGTGGGCACCGAGCATTGGAAATCCATCGTGCGATTTGATCTGCTGGTAGAACAAGGTTTGATTGATGCGTCCGACATGGATATATTGACCTTTGTCGATTCGGCGGAAGATGCGTGGGATACGATTCAGCACTGGTATGAATTCGGTAACTAATGGGCATGATCGACGTCCTCAGTCTCACTATGAATCCGTCGCTGGATCTGTCAACCTCGGTTGACCGGGTCGTCGACACCAATAAACTGCGCTGCTCTCCAGAAGTACTGCAACCTGGCGGAGGCGGCATCAATGTCGCCCGTGTGGTCAAAGAACTGGGTGGCCACAGTCGTGCAGTGTTCCCGTCAGGGGGATACTCGGGACAACGGCTGACACAATTGCTCAGCGCAGAAGGCGTGAGCTTTGCTTCAATCACCCTGCCCATCGACACGCGCCAATGTTTTTCCGTACACGAAACGTCAACCGGTCGGGATTTTCGTTTTATCTTGCCTGGCGAAAGTCTCTCAGCCAGCGACGCTGAACTCTGTCTGGCTTACTTTAAAAACCTCAAAGCCGCACCGCGTTTTCTGGTGGCGAGTGGAAGCTTGCCTCCAGGTGTGCCCGAAGATTTTTACGCTCAGTTGTCTCGGGTTGCACAAACACAGGGTTGTCGCTTCGTCTTGGATGCGTCTGGCAAGCCGCTGGCTCGTGCGCTTGAAGCGGGTGGTTTATTTCTGATTAAACCCAGCCAGCAAGAACTGGAAGACCTGCTCGGTACAAAACTCGATACTGAAGCCAGCAGACTTCAAGCCGCCCGCGAGCTTGTACAAAAGGGTGCAACAGAAATCGTTGTGCTGTCCTTAGGCGAGGAAGGTGCGTTGCTCGTGACGCGCGAACTCGCACTCAGAGCGCCTGCAATCCCTGTGCAGCCTTTGAGTACTGTGGGTGCCGGAGACAGTCTGGTAGGCGGCATCCTGTGGGCTTTGTCTACGGACAAAAGTCTTGAAGAGGCTTTTAAATATGGACTGGCTTGTGCCGCAGGAACGCTGTTGAATATTCACAGCAAAATGTGCAGTGCCGAGGACGTCGCCAGACTTTATCCCCTAGCGACCGTGACACGGCTTTAGGCTTTTTTACCGGTGTAGTGTTCCGGCCAAAGTACTTTGACGACCTCGCGCTCGGCCGAATAGGCGTAGCAACTATCGACTTTGACCGGACGTCCGTTCGCATCAACCTTGGCAGGACGGGTTTGCCTGACGGGCCATAAGGCTTGCAACGCGGTGGTTGCCATCGGTGAGAGCAATTCCATCAAATGCGTACAGCCGGCGGCGCCTTTTAATCTGTCCCGGACGATCTTGTTCCAGCCCGATCCAATTCGCTCACCGATCAACACGGACAGCGTGCCGGGCGCTTCTTTGCAAACGGCAAAGGGGGTGGCATCTGATGAGGCGATCGCATCATGAATCAGCATGGTGTCATCGATCACGAGTCTGATCCAGAGATCATGCACGGGAAGCCCCGGCGCCAAAGGCTGGACAGACAAAGGCGCTGAAAAAGGAGCGGTTTTAGTATCGGTCACTCGCGCTTCGATATCGTACAGGCCATCTTGACGCTTATACGCCTTCATGGCGATCTGTCGTAGATGCAACTCTTCACGTTCTACACTGACTG
>JACCDU011042732.1_pt1 | contig 10356 bp, 14 predicted proteins | sample 7446081 | NCBI WGS metagenome assembly JACCDU01 (sample SAMN15323447, study PRJNA562643) | freshwater metagenome | isolation source: river surface water | place: USA:Blue River Watershed | collected 2017-08-17
AGATAAATTAAAATTTTTTGCGAAACAAGAAATTTTAGCGAATATTCGCAAATAAATAAAAATTGTATATTATTTAAAGTTTATATTGGAATAGTACAAATAAATAGAAGAAAATAGTAGGTATTAGAGAGGAGGCTTTTAGAAAATAGTACAGGCTTGTCTTTTGTAATCAGTATCTAAATTATGACAAAATCATTTGGGTCGTTTTATGCCTTTCTTAGAAAAGATTCTTCAATATTTTAACCGTGTTTTTGAAAAGAAAAAATACTCGTTAGATAATGTTTTGGGAAGGTAAAATTTGTATTTAAGAAAGAATCGCTTATCTTGTAATTGAGCAAAATTATAAGACTATGCGAAAGAAATTCACACTTTTAAGCGAATCCCCCGAAGCAATGTCGCAAATAGCGTTTATAACTCAATCGTTTATAATCGCAAAACAATATCTTAGAATTAATAATAAAAATGTCCGATGGTAGGGTTTATGCTTGCCACCAACGTAGGAGTATTGAATAAGTTGGGGAAATCGAAGCTCAAATGTTCAATCTACCACGGAAGCCCCACTTTCGCCAACTGTTGTTAGCTGTAGGTTTTTTTATTCAATTTTATCATCCAATATGTTATATAAACTCCACCAAAAATTCCAGGAATAAACCATCCATAGAAACTGGGAAAAAAATTATTCACAACAACAAATGCTGTTGTTGTTGAAATGTATCCACCAATCATTTTCCCTAAATGCAGTTTTAGCCAACCTTTTTTCAGTTTCTTTATGTCTTTGTATAAAACAAGGTCTCTAATTGAAAAAAATAGTCCAACCAAACCAAAGACTGTCAAAATAATATTAATTTTTTTGTTAAAAATAGGGTTGTAAAATATCATTATTAGTCCTGTGAAAATCATTGCCCAAGAAATTATTTTATCAATTATTATATTTCCATTATCCGTTCTAAAATTTAAAGCTCTTTTGCCAGTCAAAATAAAATAAGAACTAAATATGCCAATTGAAAATAAAAATGGACTTTTGTGTTTTGGTAAGACTGAAATTATTAACGCAGTTAGTGCTGAAAAAAGCATAGAATAATAAAATATCATCCCTGACTTTCTATGTATTTTATTTCCTTTTTTTGAAATAATTGATACCAAACCTGATAAAAGTGCAATTCCACCCAAAAATGCGTGAGTATAAATTAGGATTTGTATCATTTTCTCTATTTCCATTTCAGTTTTTTTATGCGGTTATTGGATTTATGTGTATTTGTCCTCCAACAGCTTTCAAGACTTTCATTATTGTTGAAAATTGCGGTTTGGAACCTTCCGAAAGTGCTTTGTACAAGCTTGGTCTGCTCATTCCAGTTTCTTCGGCTATTTTGGTCATACCAATTGCTTTTGCAATATGTCCAATTGCGGTAACAATTTCAGTATCATTGCCTTCTTTCAAAACTTCATTTAGATATTCGGCAATCATTTCGTTGCTGTCTAAATAATCTGCTATATCAAATTTTGATGTTTCCATTTTTATTTTTTTAATTTTTTCCAAATATCTTTTGATTTCTCAATGTCCTTTTGTTGGGTTGATTTATCTCCTCCAATAAGCAGAATGATAATTTTTCCGTCAGTTTCTTTAAAATATACTCGATAACCTTTTGCGTAGTCAATTTTCAATTCTCTGATGCCATCGCCAACTGGTTCACAATCTCCAAAATGTTCGTCTTTCTCTAATTTTTGAAGTCTGAACAGGGGTCTATCGTAAAAGTTTGGAAAAAAAAGGGCATAAAAAAAGCTCGAATAATCGAGCTTTTTGAATTTTGGTGGTGATGGACGGGATCGAACCGCCGACACAAGGATTTTCAGTCCTTTGCTCTACCAACTGAGCTACATCACCAATCACCACCGTTTCCCGTTGTTTGGGAATGCAAAATTAATAAATGATTTTGATATTCCAAATTTATTTGCAAAAAAAATAAAATATTTTTTTCGTCATGCTTTTTTCGTCTTTTTTTCGATATTTGTATAACATTATGCAAGCATACTAATTTAGTTGTTTTCATCACCTAAAAACCTTAAACTGATTCATTTATGGAAATATTCATGCAATTACTTTTTGTGGCTATTTTGGCGGCAGTTGTTTATTTGGTTCGTCAGAGGTATATTTTGATAAAAAAAACCATCTCCTTAGGGCAATCAATTCAGCTGAGTGCTAAGGCTTCGGAACGTTTTAAGTTGATGTTGCTTTTGGCATTTGGACAAAAAAAGATGTTCAATCGGCCAATTGTCGGTTTGCTTCATTTTTTAGTATATATAGGGTTTGTCGTTATTAATATCGAAATTCTTGAAATTCTAATCGATGGTATTTTGGGTACGCATCGTGTTTTTCTTGGTTTTTTGGGTGGAATATATGCTTATTTGATTGGCATTTTCGAGTATTTGGCTCTGGCTGTTGTTGTAGCATGTGTTATTTTTTTATTTCGCAGAAATGTGCTTGGAACTGCTCGTTTGCAAGTAAATCGACATAGAGAATTAAAAGGGTGGGCTGTCTTAGATGCCAATATTATTCTAATCAGCGAAATAGTATTGATGTGGTGTTTTTTGAGTATGAATGCCGCAGATGTTTTGCTTCAAGAGCGTGGGGTGGGGCATTATGCCGAGGCAATCACCGGAAATCTGTATATAAGTCAATATCTAAAGCCACTTTTCTCTGGTTTTTCAGATGGATTTCTGCTTATTTATGAGCGTTTGGCTTGGTGGATTCATATTGTTGGGATATTGTTGTTTGCTCTCTATGTTACGTATTCTAAGCACTTGCACATTATTTTGGCATTTCCGAATACGTATTTTTCGAGACTTAAACCAATTGGCGAAATCGAAAATATGCCAGCTGTGACAGCGGAGGTCAAGAGTATGTTGGGCTTGGGTGAATCGAGTACGGCGACTCAAGAAATTGGTCGATTTGGAGCAAAAGATGTACACGATTTGACTTGGAAAAATCTGATGGATGCTTATTCGTGTTCGGAATGTGGTAGATGTACCTCTGTTTGTCCGGCAAATATCACAGGAAAACAGCTTTCGCCTCGTAAAATCATGATGGATACCCGTGACAGATTGGAGGATTTGCAGCAAAATTGGCTCAAGTCCGACCGCTCGGTTTCCATCGAAAAATTTGATGATGGAAAGACTTTGTTGAACGACTATATTTCGGAAGAGGAATTGTTGGCTTGTACGACTTGCAATGCTTGTGTGCAGGAATGTCCCATCAATATTAGTCCATTGGATATTATTATTCAGCTCCGACGCTACAATATTATGGAAGAGTCCAAGGCTCCTGGTTCTTGGAATGCGATGTTTTCAAACCTCGAAAACAACATGGCTCCTTGGAAATTTTCTCCTTCTGACCGTGATAGCTGGACAGCAGAACTAAATAAATAGTACAATTTTTAGAAACATTTAAGGATTTCAATCTTTGAATAATTATATTTTTTCTAATTATACGAAAAAAATATTTGTTTTTTTGAACAATTTATTAGGCTTTTCGTTTGGTAATATGAAGATAATTTATTTATCTTTACATAACAACATCTATTTTTGGTACATTATTTGTGTGCTTTACTGATATAAAACTCAAGCCAGCTAAGATTATGAAAAGGTATAATGTTTCAATGTTAATGCAGTGGGTACTTTTTATGCCGCTATTGTTGCCGATTGCCATCGTGAGTGGAGCGGTTGACGGAATGAAGAAAGTTTTTGAGCGTGCGTCTGCGGATATTACCGAATCTGAGGTTATATCTTGAGGAGAGAATGTTTTATTAATATTTTGGAAGAAAGCTATTCTATTATGAATGGCTTTCTTTATTTTTTTTGCCATTTTTTTTAAATCATTGCAATGTTATGCTACGAATTTATCCATCTCTTTTGCCTTAAAATTCAACAAAGTACATCTTCAATCGAAGCAAGTGTATCGTTTTGGCCTCGTGAAAGATTTTGTCATTGTATCTTTAAATAAACAAATCAATCCTTTTTTTGCTTTTATAAGCAACTACACTATTCAACTCAAAATGCTTTTGGATTTTGAATAAAACCAATCGCTTCGTTACTTTGTAAATAAATAAACGAAAATGATGAAAAAAATACTATTAATAAGTGTATTGTTTGTATGGTCTTGCCAAAAAAAAGAGGCAGATTTAGGTAATTTCGATTTGAAAAGTTTCAAAACTGATAGGGGAGGATGTGAAGGAAAACGAGAAAAGTTAGTAGAGGACTTGAAAACTCTTCGTTCCAAAATTCTTGGTTTAACAGAAAATCAGATTGTTGAAAATTTTGGAAGGTATGATTTTCAAATATTGAATCGTCGCAATGAAAAAATCTTTGTTTACTACCTCGAAAAAGGACCACATTGTGAATTTATCCAAAATCAAACCAATGCCAAGTCGATGGTATTGTATTTCAATGCGGCAAGTTTGGTGAAGGAAGTGTCATTTCAAGCAGGAAGCCCAATTTAATTTTTTAACAAAAATTGAAAAAAAATTTTGTTTTATCTTTTCATTCTTTATTTTTGTAGCACAAACAAACAATTTGTCAAAATATTATAATAAAATGATTCATTCTGCAAACATAGTAAAATTCTGGTGGTGGCGTCCAACTCAATAAGAGTGAACAGGATTCCTATGTATTTGCATTCAAATATTGTCAAACGGCTTACTGTTCATTGCAGTAAGCCGTTTTTTTCTTTAATAATGTATTATGAAATCAAATTTTAAAATATCAACTCGTTATAAACAACTTTTAGCGGACACCATTACACCCGTAGGTATTTACATGCGTCTGCGTGGCCAATTTCCAAAATCTGTTATTTTAGAAAGTGCAGATTATCAAGCCATGCACAATAGCTTTAGTTATATTGCTTGTGATGAGGTGGCAAGCTTTCAATTGGATAACAACCAGGTAATACAAAAATTCCCGAATGGGACAGAAGAGTCGTTTGTGTTGTCGGAAAGAAAAGATGGTGTAAAAGCTCTTCAGGCATTTGCCTCAAGATTTGATAATCCGAAATCCGAATTTCCTTTTATTTCAAATGGTTTGTTTGGGCATATTACGTATGATTCGGTTGAATATTTTGAAGACATAGAAATTCAAGACAAAAGCCCCGAAACCGCTATTCCGCAAATTCTTTACAGGGTCTATCGTTATGTAATTGCTATCAATCATTTTAAAGATGAATTGTATATATTCGAACACGCTTATACGTCTGATGGAGAAGAGCCGAGTTTTGTACAAGATGGATTGGAAACTTTGGAGTTTTTTGTTAAAAATCCAAAAAATGTCAATCCGAAATTTAAAGCAGATACGCTAGAATCCACAAACATTGAGGAAGAAGAAATGCGTGACATTATCCATAAATGTATTGCCCATTGCTTACGAGGGGATGTATTTCAGATTGTTCCTTCGAGGCGTTTTTCTAAAAAATTTGAAGGCGACGATTTTAATGTTTATCGGGCTTTGAGGTCTATTAATCCTTCGCCTTATTTGTTTTATTTTGATGGAGGAGAATACCATATTTTTGGAAGTTCGCCAGAGAAACAAATTCTAATCAAAGATGGACAAGCGGAGATTCACCCAATTGCTGGTACATTTCGTCGTACGGGTGATGATGAGCATGATGCCGAATTGGCTCGTCAATTGGATGCAGACCCAAAAGAATCTGCCGAACATGTCATGCTGGTCGATTTGGCAAGAAACGATTTGTCTCGCAGTGCCGAAAATGTGAAAGTAGAAACATTCAAGGAAGTGCAATTTTACAGCCACGTGATACATTTGGTATCAAAAGTAACAGGCAGAATGCACCAAGGAACAAATCCTTTGCAATTGGTGGCTGATACTTTTCCTGCCGGAACTTTGTCTGGAGCTCCTAAGCACAATGCCATGACATTAATCAATAAATTTGAACCGACCAATCGAAGTATTTATGGAGGGGCTATCGGATTTATGGATTTCAATGGAAATTTCAATCATGCCATCGCTATCCGAACATTTTTGAGCAAAAACAATACCCTGTTCTACCAAGCGGGAATGGGGGTTGTTGCAAAATCTGATGTTGAAACAGAAATGAAAGAAATTCATTTAAAATTGGCTGCCTTGAGGAAGGCCATCGAAATGGCTCAAAATATATAGTTAATCATGATATTTATGTCTGCTTTACTAAAAAAATTAAACTTTAAAGGTCAACAAAAAATTTTATTGTTAAATACGCCTGAGGAGTTAGAAACAGAAATAGCTGATTTTGGAAGTTATTTGGAAATTGTTCGAGAGGTTTCTTCGGAGAAAGTCGATTTTTGCTTGGTTTTTGTGAAAGAAAAAGCTGAAATTGCCCCGCTTTCGTCTATCATTGATGCTTTGATGCTTGATGATGGCTTGTGCTGGTGGGCGTATCCGAAAAAAACCTCCAAAAATTATAAAAGCGATATCGGCCGAGATACGGCTTGGGAAAGTCTGGGAAAATTAGGATATGAACCTGTGCGAATGATTGCAATCAATAGCGATTGGAGTGCCTTGAGGTTTCGGAAAATAAAATTTATAAAAACCTTGAACCGAAATCGGAGAATATCGGAAGAAAATAGATAATTTATTAGGGATTCATTGACCAATTTTGATTATGAAAATATTAGTATTAGACAATTACGATTCGTTTGTATATAATTTGGTATATATTCTAAAAGAGTTTGGAGCAGAAGTAGATGTATTCAGAAATGATAAAATAGCTCTCGAAGAAGTAAAAAAGTACGATAAGATATTATTATCACCAGGACCAGGTATTCCAGAGGAAGCAGGGATTATGCCTCAAATTATTCGAGAATATGCTCCAGAAAAATCAATTTTTGGGGTTTGTCTCGGGCATCAAGCAATTGGGGAGGCATTCGGTGCAAAGCTTCACAATATGGGGGAGGTTTTGCATGGTGTTACGACTAAATGTTTGATTACAGATCCTAATGAAGTGCTTTTTCAGGGAATTCCGTCTGAAATAAATGTGTGTCGGTATCATTCATGGACTGTCGTTCCGGAGTCAATGCCCGAGGAATTGAAAATTACGGCGGTTGATGAGCGAGGATTTGTCATGGCTGAAGCACATACCCGATACGATGTTCGAGGGGTGCAATTTCATCCAGAAGCATATTTGACGGAACATGGGGTGAAAATGGTTGAAAATTGGATGAAACATTGATTAATTTATTGACTGTTCTTTTATTGTTATTATGAAAAAATACCTCAATCAACTCTTACAAGGGATATCGCTGAACAAAGATGAGGCTCAGGAGGCTTTATTGAAAATTGCCAATGGGGAGGTAAATACTTCTCAAATGGCTGCTTTTTTGATGGGAATTCAACAGAAAGGTATCACAGTAGATGAACTGGAAGGGTTTCGAGATGCCATGCTTGGTTTGGCAATACCGATTGATTTGTCGGATTTTGAGGCAATGGATATTGTCGGAACGGGCGGAGACGGAAAGGATACATTTAATATTTCTACTACCTCGGCCTTGATTTTGGCAGGGGCGGGCCAGAATATTGCCAAACACGGCAATCACGGGGTTTCATCGGCTGTTGGCTCAAGTACGGTTTTGGAATTTTTGGGGGTGAAGTTTTCTAACGACGAAAGTTTCCTGAAATCAAAATTAGAAAAAGCAGGTATATGCTATATGCATGCTCCTTTGTTTCATCCTGCCATGAGGCATGTGGCTCCGGTTCGGAAAGAATTAGGAATGAAAACGTTTTTCAATATATTAGGACCATTGTTGAACCCTGCGAAAGTGCAAAAGCAATTTTCTGGGGTGTATAGCTTGGAAGTTTTTGATTTATATGCTCAATTATTTGCTCGAACCAATAAGAATTATGCAATTATTTATGATTTGGCAGGATATGATGAAATTTCATTGACTAGTGCTTTTGATATTTCAGGAAGCAACGTCGAAAGGAAAACCATCAATCCTGAGGAAATAGGCTTTTCTCTGTACCAACAATCGGATATTTATGGGGGAGGAACTATCGAGGAATCTGCCGAAATTTTATTGAATATTCTACAAAACAAAGGGACTGAAGCTCAAACAAATGTAGTCTTGGCAAATGCTGGTCTGGCTTTGAGTGTTGCTCAAAAGGTATCTATGGAAGAAGGAGTCGCTTTGGCAAAAGAATCACTTCTGAGTGGAAATGCTTATCAATGTTTTAAAAAATTAACTGAAGAATAGTAAAAAATGACAATTTTAGATAAAATTACTGCTCAAAAAGCAGTAGAAGTTGCCCAAGCAAAGGAATCAATCAGCGAAGAAAAACTAAAAAATAGTGTCTTTTTCTCGAGAAAAACAAATTCTTTGGTTCGGGCTTTGTTAGCAGAGGGGGCATCTGGTATTATTGCCGAACACAAAAGGAAATCGCCGTCTAAGGGAGTTATTAATGATACGCTATCGCTGGAAGAGGTGACCCAAGGCTATGCAAAAGCCCAAGCATCGGGCTTGTCTGTATTGACTGATGTGGCGTTTTTTGGTGGCTCGGCAGAAGATTTGCAAAAAGCCCGTATCGCCAATCCGAATATTCCGATTCTGAGAAAGGATTTTATGATTGATGAGTATCAAATATTGGAGGCAAAGGCTTGGGGGGCAGATGTAATTTTGTTGATTGCCGCTTGTTTAAGTCCTTCTGAAATCGAAAATCTTGGGAAAAAAGCTCATGAATTGGGTTTAGAAGTACTTCTCGAAATTCATGATGAAGAAGAATTGCGTCAATCTCCATTAGAATTTGTGGATATTATAGGGGTGAATAATCGAAATCTTAAAAATTTCGCCGAAAACAATGTCAATGCTTCCATGCACTTGGCTTCGCTGATTCCCGAGGGTAAAGTAAAAATATCAGAGAGCTGTATTAGCCAACCCGAAACAATAACTTTATTGAAATCTTATGGATATAAGGGTTTCTTGATTGGAGAAACATTTATGAAAGAAACGAATCCAGGAACAAAATTAGCAGAATTTATAGCTAAAATAATCTAATTGAGTTAATTTTGATTATTATTCAATCATTTACAAAAACATCATTGTCGAAAGACATTTGTTGATTGGTCAAATCTGCCCTTTGGGTGAACTATTGTAAAATGAAACTAAAAGTATGCGGGATGCGTGATGTTGAGAACATTGCGGCACTCATCGAGCTAAAACCGGATTTTATTGGATTTATTTTTTATGATAAATCTCCTCGTTTTGTGGAAAATTCTCTCAATATCGAGAGTTTAGGCACAATACCTTTTTCTGTTAAAAAAGTAGGGGTATTTGTGAATGCAACGGTAGATTATATCTTGCAGACAACACGAAAGTATGGACTGAATTATGCTCAGCTCCATGGAAATGAAACGCCTGACTTTTGCAAAAATCTTAGACAAAAAGGGGTGAGTATCATAAAAGCTTTTAGTGTAGATGGTAGTTTCGTGTTTACTCAATTAAATAATTATAAACCTCACGTCGATTTTTTTCTGTTCGATGCCAAAGGGGATAGTCATGGAGGAAATGGTGTGGCTTTTGATTGGGGGGTATTGACGCAATACGACAATCAAAAACCTTATTTTTTGGCTGGTGGCTTAGATATTCAAAACATCGATTTGGTTCATCATATTACCCCAAAGCCTTATGCGATTGATGTAAATAGTAAGTTTGAAGTGATGCCTGGGCTAAAGGATATAAGTAAAATTAGTGATTTATTAGCGAAACTTAAACCTGAGGAGGGATTGAATTAAATGATAACAACGGAGAAATCACCCTATGCAGTTAATGCAAAAGGATATTATGGGAAGTTTGGTGGTGCTTACATCCCTGAAATGTTGTATCCAAATGTGGAAGAATTACAACAAAATTATCTTACAATTATCGCTGAACCTTCTTTTCAACAAGAATACCATGCTTTGTTGAAAGATTATGTCGGAAGACCTACGCCATTATTTTTGGCAGAAAGATTATCGGAAAAATATCAAACAACGATTTATCTCAAGCGAGAAGACCTTTGCCATACGGGGGCTCATAAGGTAAATAATACCATTGGACAGATTTTACTTGCCAAAAAATTGGGTAAGAATAAAATTGTCGCCGAAACGGGTGCTGGGCAACATGGTGTAGCGACTGCCACTGTTTGTGCTTTAATGGGAATGGAATGTATTGTATATATGGGAGAAATCGACATCAAGCGTCAAGCTCCGAATGTCGCTCGAATGAAAATGCTTGGAGCGGAGGTAAGACCGGCAACGAGTGGGTCGAAAACATTGAAAGATGCTACCAATGAGGCAATGCGTCATTGGATTAATAATCCTATTGATACACATTATATTATAGG
>JACCDU011410873.1_pt1 | contig 10353 bp, 11 predicted proteins | sample 7446081 | NCBI WGS metagenome assembly JACCDU01 (sample SAMN15323447, study PRJNA562643) | freshwater metagenome | isolation source: river surface water | place: USA:Blue River Watershed | collected 2017-08-17
TATGGCAGGATGCTCTGGAGTCGAAATCGCAGCACAGATAGGAGTTCACGAAAACACTCTGTATCAACGTTGTAAGTCAGATTTAGGAATTGATTTTGTGGCATTTAAGCAAGAAAAGCAAGCTGCTGGAGAATCATTACTAAGGAAAGTACAATTTGACACAGCAGTAAAAGATAAAGACCGAACAATGTTAGTCTGGTTAGGCAAACAAAGGTTAGGTCAAAAAGAAAAGGCAGAGCAAGATATCAAGGTTGATGGTGGCATTAACATTGTATTCAAGCCTGTCAATGAAGGAAGTTGAGATTAAATATACTAAAGTCTTTGAGAAAAACCTCTTAGCTTATCAATCCAAATTACACAGGGTTATAGCTAATCAGGGGTCAACAAGATCAGGGAAAACGTACAGTTTAAGTCAACTTTTAGCTCTTTACATACCGCACAAGGAAAAGGTTACAATTTCTGTGGTCAGTCCTTCCCTGCCTCACTTAAAGCGAGGAGCAAGGAGGGATATTTTACAAATCTTAGAGGATGCAGGTATCTATTCAGATGAAGCATTTAATAAGACTGACAATGTTTACCACTACCCCAATGGCTCTTATATTGAGTTCTTTGGTGCTGAAGATTCGGGTAAGGTTCGAGGTCCAGGAAGGGATATTCTGTATATGAATGAAGCTAATTTGAATTCATATAGTATTTATCAGCAATTAGCTTTAAGAACTAAACAGACCATATTTTTAGACTTTAACCCTGTTGATGAAGCAAGTTGGGTCTATGATGTGGCAGACAAAGAGGGCAACCTGTTAATCCATTCTACTTACAAAGACAATCCATTCTTACCAAAAGAGCAGATTGCTGAGATAGAGAGTTTAAAGGATGCAGATGAAAACCTTTGGAAAGTATTTGGACTAGGAGAAAGGGGAAAGAGTCAGGAGATAATCTACACTCATTGGAAGGTAGGTCAATTTCCTGAGGACACAGAAACGGTTTATGGCTTAGACTTTGGTTACTCTGTACCTACTGCCTTAATTAAGGTAGGATTTAAAGAGAATCAAACCTTCGCTCACGAAATGTTATATGAGACTAAACTAACAACTAATGACTTGATTGAAAGATTAAAGACATTAGATATAAAAAGGTCAGATGAGATATTTTGTGACAATGCAGAGCCTAAAACGATTGAGGAGTTAATAAGGGCAGGATTCAATGCAAAGCCAGCTGAGAAAGATGTCTATGCTGGAATCCAAAAGGTTAAAAGCCAACCCCTAACAATAACACCTGAATCAACCAACCTAATAAAAGAGATAAGGTCCTACAAATGGAAAACAGACAAAGATGGTAAAGTCCATTCAGATGAGAGTCCAGTTAAGATGTGGGATCACGGATGCGATGCAATGCGGTATGCGATATTTACGAAACTAAACAAGCCTAAGTTCGAGATAATGGCTTGGTAAACAAATAACTGTGGGTAAATTACAAGATGCGTGGAATGTATTAAGAGGTAAGGCAATGCCATTGATGCCAATAGGTCAGCCTTTTGCTTCTTATACGATGATGGGCGGCACATATGTTGGAATAGCGGACAACCGTAAAAACTACATTACAGATGGCTACCAGGTTAATGATATAATTTACACCGCTGTATCTTTAATCACCGATAAGGTAAGACTTCCTGAATGGTCAACATACAGAATAGTTGATGAGGCTGCTTTTAAGTCTTATCAGGGGTTGATTAAGAAAAAGGATATTTCCACACAAGATTTCAAGAAAGCTGTTGAATATAGAAAGAAAGCATTAGAGCCTATCTATGTTGACAGACTTACGGACTTATTAAAGTACCCTAACGATTATGAGACTTTTCCTGACTTAGTAGCCAACTCTAGTGGTTGGAAACTAATCACAGGAGGCCGTACCGTTTGGGCGCAAACTTTAGATATGGGTGCAAATGCAGGCAAACCTTATCAGTTGCACAATCTACCCTATCAAGAGATTAGTATCATCGCCAGTACCAATACCTTCCCTATTATCGAGGAGGCCTATGTAATGACCAACCTTGCTGATGCTTATTTTCCTAAGTGTCAGGTCCTTCACGATAAGTACCAAAACTATGACTGGGATATCAATGGAGCGCATCTTTACGGAATGAGTCCTTTGAAATCCGCTCTTAGAAGATTGTCTAGGTCTAACTCAGCTATTAAGGCGAGTGCGGCAATGTTAGAGAATCAAGGGGTTAAGGGTGTCCTTTATATGGATGACCCAAGAGTTATGAATGCAGGCATTGACCCATTAGACACAAGAAAGCAAGTTGAAGCTGTAAAGGCTAAACTTGTAGGCAAAGGGGAGTGGGTAGGATCAGACAATTGGGGTAAGATTGGAGTGTCAGGTTACAAGCTAGGCTGGCAGTCAGTTGGTCTTAGTCCTGTTGACCTTTCAATCATTGAGTCTGAAAAATGGGATTTAAAGCGATTTGGAGCGGTTTATGGCGTACCTAGTCAATTAATGGGAGATTCTGACTCATCAACATATAACAACGTAAGAGAGGCTGAAAAGGCCCTTACAGCACGTTGTGCTATCCCTCAGTTGGTTTCCTTTAGAAATCATATGAATAGAAAGTTACAAACTTGCTGGGGTTATCAGAATCAGAATGTTTATGTTGACTTTGACCACACAGTATTTACTGAACTTCAGGAGGATGTAGGTGCTAAGTCAGCGTGGATTAAGGACCTTAGAACACTAAGTCCAAATGAGCAGAGAATGCATTTAGGACTAGAAAGAATTGACAACCCTCTATTTGATGAGCCGTGGATTACTACTCAGGATGGTATGCCATTATCAGAGTACGATGTAAACGAACCAGATGAGGAAGTAGGCGAGGATATTGAGGAAATGGAAGATATGGATGAGGTTGATGATTGAGGATATAATAAAGCAGACTTATCCTGTAACTAAAAAGGAAAAGTGCTGTGCAATGTTAAAAGCAAAAATGGAAGCCAAAAGAGAGGCTTTGAGAAATAGGTTAAATGACCAACAAAGAGAGAACAGATTGGGCCAAGAAATTTGCGAACACAAACCGCAAGTTTGGCAGACAGTTTTATCCTAAGGTTAAGAGACAACTAGATAAGGTTGTAAGTTCTTTGATAGGTACAATAAAGAGGAGAGGTCCAAGACAGACCCTTGTAGATTTAAGGACTAAGTTGTGGTCAGATGACCTAGCCAAACCCATTTCGGATATCTACAAGAAAGTCGGTGTCTATTATGCAAACCAAACCTATAAACAGATTAGGCGAGAAATTGCTCAAAAGGGAATAGGCAGAGATGAGGCTTGGGTAAAGTTTATCCAGGAAGAATTGCAAAAGACACTACTACAATATGCTGTTGTTAGGACCTCAGAGACTTTGAGGAATCATTTAATATTAGTCCTTCAGAGTGCCATAGCAAAAGAGTTGACAGTTGATGAGATTGTCAAACTATTTCAGACTTCAGGGTTTACTGCTATGCAAGCTGAGAGGATTATCAGAACAGAGGTTGGTAGGGCCGCAAACACAGGTGTAAAAGCAGCCGCTGAGAACTTTAACTACGAAATGGTTAAAGGGTGGATAGCTTTTAGAGATACTAGAACGAGAGGATTCAAACCCGAACAACCAAAGGACCACTATCATATGGATGGGCAAGTTGTTGACTTTTATGACAACTTTACTGATCCTAGAAGTGGTGAGCAGATTGAATATCCGTTGGCTCCAGGTGGGTCAGCGGCTATGGTTATCAATTGCAGATGTTCATATATTGTTGTACCAAAAAGAGATTCAAGAGGCCGCTTAGTGGCCACATAAAATTGAGAGGTGCTTTGGAGGCTTTGGCCAATACTGCGGAATAATGAAACAATAACCAGTCCAAACCCTCTCTAAATGAAAACAAGTTATGAAAAGATATTTTGAGCAAAAACTGATTTCTGACTCTGTAAAAGATGTGTCAGAAACAACAAGAAAAGTAAAGGTGGCTATCAGCCAAATGGGTTCTAAGGACTTTGACAATGATGTCATTGATCACGGAGCCTATAACAAGACAATGGCTGAGAGAGGTCCTAAAGGTGCTAATTTGATTTGGCACTTAACAGACCATAATCCTAGCCTAAAGTCAGCTATTGGCAAGTTCTCTGAGTTGTATGTAGATGGTGACTACTTAGTAGGAATCACAGATGTTCCTAACACAACGTGGGGTAATGATGTGTTAGAGTTCTACAAGTCTGGTCACATAAACCAACACTCAGTAGGATTCAGAACAATCAAAGCTGAAACACAAGAGAAAGGTCAGTCAACTGAATATAACCTAATCAAAGAGATTCTGTTATTTGAAGGTTCGGCTGTTCTGTGGGGTGCTAACCCTAACACACCAACTATCGAGGTTGGTAAGAGTTTGAACAGTCAAGAAATCCTTGACAATCACGCTAAGCTAAGCAAAGAGATGAGCCTTCTAGTAAAGTCACTAAAAGATGGTCGCTTTACAGATGAGGCTTTTGAATTTATCGAAATCCGCTTAGCACAAATCAATGAAGCAATTAAATCTTTATTATCTACTGAGGTCACTCCTGAAGCAGAGCAACCCGTGCAAACAGTTGCAGAAACTAAGGAGCCGATTATGGATGTAACAGATTTGAAGCATAGTTTAAACAATTTTATAAACAAACTAAATTCCTAGAAATGGAAGAATTAAAAAGCATTGAGGCCTCAGTAAAATCTGCTACTGCTGCCGTTGAATCAATGAAAGCTGCCAATGAGGCTGCTATCGCAGAGGTTAAAGGACAAGTGGATGAAGTAAAAACTGCCCTTGTTACTATGGATGAGGCTGCTAAGAAAAATCAAGCTGCTCTTGACCAAATGATTGCTGAGAAGGCTGCAAAGACTGTAAACAACAAAACTAAGTCTTTCGGTGATGCTTTCTCTGAGTCAATGGCTGAGGCTTTTGAAGCAAAGCAAGCTGAAATCAAAGAGTTTCAGAAGAACAAAAACGCAAAGTTGACTATCGACCTAAAAGCGGTTGGTACAATGACTTTGGGTAACAATTTAAGCGGTGATGGCGTTGCTACTTACAATCAGCGTCAAGGATTAGTGCCTGCGCAGAAAATCAATATGCGTGACCTTATCCCAACTGCTGTAAGTCCAACTGGTCTTTATGTAACTTACCGTGAGACTGGAACAGAAGGTTCTATCGGAATCCAATCTGAAGGAAACTTGAAATCTCAAATCGACTACGATCTAACTGAAGTTAAGGTTGTATCTGATTACATCGCAGGTTTCGCTCGTTTCTCTAAGCAAATGATGTTCCAACTTCCTTTCTTACAGAACACTTTGCAGCGTATGTTGCTTCGTGATTTCTACAAGAAAGAGAACAGTACATTCTTCTCTGCTGTATCTAGTGCTGCAACTGGTTCTACTACTACTGCTGCTTCTGTTGATGCTGAGCAGTTAGTTGACTGGATTGCTAACCAATTGGATGCAAACTTCGAAGCATCTTTCGCTTTGGTATCTTATGCTCAATGGGCTGACTTACTTAAGACTAAGCCTACTGACTACTCTGTACCTGGTGGATTTGTAATTGATGCTAACGGTAATGTTCGTATCGCAGGAGTACCTGTAATCGGTGCTAGCTGGGTTACTAACGACAAAGCGTTAATCATCGATGCTAACTACCTTGAGCGTGTTGAGACTGAAGGATTGCGTGTTGAGTTCTCTTACGAGGATAGCGACAACTTCCAGCGTAACTTGGTGACTGCCCGTGTTGAGTGTTTTGAGGACATCAACATTATGAGAACGGATGCAATCATCTACGGATCATTCTAATTAGTGCTGTGGTTTGATGTGGTGATAGGGGTCGGGTTTCGGCCCGCCCCTTTTTTTAAATAATGTCTATGTTATACAATTTACTAATCGATTGGGAGGACCAGACAAACGAGTCTGGAATCACAGAGCCTTTAACTGTTAATGAGGTAAAGAATTACCTTAGACTAGAGGGTTTTATAGACCAATCAGAAAGTATCTCATCTGAGTTTAATGATGATGATGCTATTATTGAAGATTTGATTGTATCAGCTAGACAAAGACTAGAGGAGTACACAGGCTTATCTTTTATCCCTAAGACATACGAGATTGAGTTTACTAACCTTGCAGGAAACTTTGAAATCCCTTTTGGTCCAGTAAATACAATCATTAACGTAAAAGATGATGAGGGTGACTCAATAAGCACAGATGACTTTGATATCTCTTTAAGTGGTAGAGTTTTAAAATATCCCAATTACGAAAATATGACTATGCAATACGAGGCTGGTTATACTGTTCTCCCAAAGGGGTTAAAAGATGCTATGTATAAAGAGGTAGCTTATAGATATATCAATAGAGGTGATGAGAATGTTGATGGTTTAAGTAGAGAGGCTATGGTAATCGCTAGTAAGTTTAAAACAGCAAACTGGATAGGATGATAGGCAACACCAAACCAATCAAGTTACTAAAGTATGCAACTACCATTGATGCCAATGGGGATGCTACTGAGACTATTCAGACTACATACAAAATGTGGGCAGAGGTAACTGATGATGGTGGAGGTAGGTCACAAGCTGATGGAAAAACTAACTTAGGGGATAGTAAAGTTTTTAGGATTAATTTTAGAGACTACAATATCACACCTGAGTATAAGATTCAGTATTTCGGTCAGACTTATGCGATAAGCAACGCAAAGAGGGTTGATGAAAAGAGATTTAATTGGGAGATAAGCGCATTTAGCATTTTTGAACTTGATTAAAGTAAATGTCATAGGATTGGATAGTCTTAAGGACCGAATTGCTAAAGCTAGCAAAGAAACTGCTGTTTTAGTGGATGCGGAACTAGAGGCGGCTGCTATGGACTTTGTAGGTCAAGCTAAAAAGGATTTGGCTAGTCAGGGAGGAGATAGGGGATTCTTATTGAAGTCAATAACCTATAAGCCTAAAGGTCCATTATCCTACGAAGTATCAGCAAATCAGTTTTATGCACCTTTTATTGAATTTGGTACAAAGGGTAAATATAACCCATATCCTGGCACAGAGGAATTTGCTGCTCAGTATAAAGGGGTAAAAGGATCAGGAGCGACTACACTTTTTGAGTCTATTAGAAAGTGGGTTGTAAGAAAAAAGATTGGAGCAACTTATAGTGTAAAGACACGAAGAAAAGACAGGCAGACACAAAAGGATATTGACACAATTACCTTTTTGATTGCTCGCTCAATCTACAAGAATGGTATCAGTCCTAAACCATTCTTTTTTAAGCAGGTTGCACCTGTAAGGACTAAATTAATAAATAGAGTAACTGCACTATTAAATGGCATATAAAAACGCACTATATCAACTTAAGACTGAGTGGTATCAGACACTAAATGGTATTAGTGTTAATGTCTATAAGGATGCAGTACCTGTGACTGAGACTGGCAACTATGTTCTAATTAGAGCAGAAGGGTCAACAGACACAGAGTTAAATAATTCGGCTTTCTTTCGGTCTGCTGTTATCATAGTTGAAATATTTACACATTTCCCAACTATTGGCAATAGTAAGACTGCATACGATATAGCACAAGAGATTGATGACCTAGTAATACTAAGTCCTAATTCTTTTGGCATAACTTTGGCAGACTTTCAGATAACTCAGATAACTGTCCAATCAGAGACAGAATTATACGAGGATGATGGTGCTGAAAAAGTATTTAGGGTAATTAAAAGATACGAGCATTTTATAAATCAAAATTAAATAAAACAAAATGGCAGATCCAACAACTTTGAGTGGTAGTGTGATGTTTATCGAGTATTCAGACACTCCCTCTGGTGCAAAAAAGTCGGCTGTGTGTCAATCTGAGGGATCATTTGATGGCAGCCGCAACGTAGTAAGCGATGAGACTAACTGCGGAACTCTAAAAGTATTAGGACCTCAAAACAACCGCTTCACTTTGAATGCAGTTGTAGATACGGCTCCTGATGCTAACGAGGCTTCTTACAATGATTTCCAAACTCTTTACGCCAATAACACTAAAAAGTATTGGCACTTGACAGATTCATCTGAGGTAGTTTACCACGGTGGCTACGGATGGATTTCTGCTCTTGGTCAGCAGAACGTAAGCGGTCAGACTGCTAAGTTCACAATGACTATTGAGATTGAGGGAGATATCGATACTGAACCAGCTAGCTAATAAATAACCACTATGAAACAAATCACACACACAATAGGAGGTCAAGAAAGGATATTAAATGTCGGAAAGATGTGGTTTTCCAAATACTATGGGGAAGCCACTTCTTCTGACCCTCTTTTAATGACTGAACTATTAAGCAAACCAAACAAGCAGTTTGATTTTATTTGCGGTATTGTCTATGCAGGTATTAACTGCCACTATAAACATATCAAGTCTAATGACTTTGTTTCTTTAGAGCAAGTCCAGGATTGGGTAGGTGATTTAGATGAGACAGAGGCCGCTGATTTAATCAATAAGTTTGTAGAGGTAAATAAACCGAAAGAGCAGGGGGAAGTAGAAACCCAAGTGGCAAATCCTTAACTTGGGATGATATAAGGTCAGAGGCTTTTGGTCAGATTGGCTTAAATCCTGCTGAGTTTTATGACTTAGAGTTTGATGAGTATATACTCTTACGAAAAGGGTACATCGACAAGGTTAAGACTGAGTCATACTTATTGAGGTTTCAGACTGCCCTCATTTGTGAGGCATTGATAGGTAAAGGTAATGGTGCTAGGTTTGTTATGGATAGTTGGCAGCTAGAGGAAAAGACTGAAATGACACAAGAGCAAATCAGGTCTTTACTAAAAGCTAAGAGAGAGAAAGAGGCTTTGAAACGAATAAAAAAACAGAATGGCTGAAGGTTTACAGATACAGATAGGTGCTAATGTCACAAGTGCGGTTCAAGGTCTTAATCAAGTACAAGCTGAACTAGACCAAACGAGTCGGGATGCTAATGCGTTTGGAAATTCTGTTGACAAAGCTGCTGCTAAACTTAGAGCCTTACCAAATGTTACTGGTCAAGCTACATCAACACTAACTAACTTTAGTAGAGTTGTACAGGATGCGCCATTTGGAATAATAGGTGTAGCTAACAACATTGACCCATTAGTTCAGTCTTTCAATTCATTAAAAGCAAGCACAGGATCAGCCACAGGTGCTTTTAAAGCCTTATTAGGACAATTAGCAGGTCCTGCTGGTATTGCTTTGGGAATATCAGTTGTGACCTCTTTGCTTGTTAAATATGGCGATAAACTATTTGCTGCTAGTGCTGCTAGTAAAGAATTAGCAGAGCAGTCTAAAAAAGCCGCTGAAGCACAAAAGCAGATAATTACTCAGTTAGGTCAAGAAAGGGCAGAGGTAGATAAGCTAATTCTTTTAATAAATAGTGAGAACACTACAAGAGGACAAAAAGAGGCTATCTTAAAGAAACTACAACAGATAAGTCCTCAATATTTTGGTGATTTAAAAAATGAGGCTGGATTAGTTGATAAACTAACTGAGGCTTATAAGAAATACACAGCTAGTTTAGTTGCCAGGTCTGAAATTGCTGTATTAACAAGGGAGTTAGATGATATTAGTGCTTCCATTGTTGAATTAGAAAGAAAGGGTGCAACTACTAAAATCATTGACTTAGGACTAAAGCAGGGGTTAGATGGTAGATTGCAAGCTACTAAATTGCTTACTAAAGAGCAGGTTACTCAGTTAACTTTAAATACTCAGTTAGCTTCTGAAGAAAGAAAAAGACAAGTTATTCTTGATCAGATTGCACAAAAACAAGGTGCTTTAGCAGATGATTTAAAAATTAGACCACAAGACCTAAAAATAAGACCTGAGAAGGTTACTTTAGAGCCTGTTAAAATTAGCATCCCTAAAGATGCCTTTGATGTACCAATAGAAGTACCAGCAGAGGGAATTGCAATACCTGTTCCTAATGTAACAATAGACTTTTTTAATCTTGATGTTACAAAACAAATCGCAGAGATAAGAAATAAGTTTGCATTTTTTGGATTAGAAATACCTCCAATCAATGTTCAAGCAGTTATACAAAACCCTGAGATTTTAGAATATCTTAATGAGCAGTTAGATTTAACATACGATAAATTTCAACAAGTTGCAAGTGTAGTGGGTAGTGCAATGGCTCCTGCATTTGATGGTTTATTTAATTCAATAGAAAAGGGTGGTGATGCCATTGGTGGTTTCTTTGATGGACTTGCACAAGGTATTCAACAACTAGTACAAGCGTTAATACAAACCGCTGCTATTGCAGGATTGGTTTCACTTATTACAGGTACACCTTTCTCATCTTCCTTTAAGTTACTTTCAGGTATCACA
>JACCDU011419730.1_pt1 | contig 10351 bp, 16 predicted proteins | sample 7446081 | NCBI WGS metagenome assembly JACCDU01 (sample SAMN15323447, study PRJNA562643) | freshwater metagenome | isolation source: river surface water | place: USA:Blue River Watershed | collected 2017-08-17
ATGATTCCATCATTCTACCAATTGAATTATATCATCGTTTAATCTGGAGATAACCGGGTTCGAACCGATGACTTCATGCTTGCAAAGCATACACTCTACCAACTGAGTTATATCCCCGAATAAATATCAGTGCGAACAATGAGATTTGAACTCATACAGTCTGCTTGGAAGGCAGACAATCTACCGTTAATTTATATTCGCTAAAAAATTAAATTAAATTATTTAAATTTACATATTCAGAATTTACAAGATAAAAATCATCAGATGTTAAATCATTTAAACCTTTAACAAGTACAATAGTTTGAGAATAATCATCTACTTCTACATAGGTTAAAAACGAAGAGTCTGAACTATATTTCTCCAAATTTTTAGATAAAACTATATCAGAATCAAGAATTGTTAAAATATCACCTTTCTTTAATGAATTATTAACACTACTTAAAGAATTATTTATAGATAAACTTCCAAAATGAATCTTCTGTTGTGCCTGAATCTTAGTACTATAATAATCTAAAAGATGTAATAAAGTTCCTGATTGATAATAATTTTTAAAATATTTATCTAAAAGTAAATTTCTAGTATTATATAAGTTTTTAGTTGAAGAAATTTTAGATTTAAATTGTAATTTAAAAATTAAATTAGCAAGTAACTTTTTTTTATGATACTTATTGATTTTATCCCAGACACCATCATTCACTTTAGAACTTAACAGGTCATATATTGCAAAACTACGGCTATTGTTTGTACTAGTATTTGCTTGAATTAAAGATTTTAATTTAAGCCACTTAGGTCGTTTAAATTTTAAGATTCTATTAGGGTATCGTGATAAAGATACAGGTTTGTTATACAACTTATATTTATTAATTTTTTTCATATTTTTTATTTAGTGATTAATTTCGAGATAATCCCGATAAAAAAAATTATCTTTTTTAAGCTAGAAATATCATTTAACATGTTATAAGAACCAAAAACAAAGTTACTACTGTTTTTATTAATAAAGTAAAGAGTATAAATACCAGACTCTAAAAAATAATTAACAAGACTTGGACTACATGAACCGATAACAAATACAACACTTTTTGTATCCTGATTTAAAATCTCACGACTATTAGAAGTAACTTGAACAAGCTTTGATTCTAAACCTAATTCTTTTATAGAAAGTTTTAAATATTGCATAATATTTAAATTTTCACAATAGAAAATCACCTTAAACTTATTTAGACCATTTAATCTAGTTATTAAAGATGACATTTCTTTTATATTTTTAATAATCTCATATGGATTACATATAAAGTGAGTTCCGTTTGATTCTTTTTTCAAAATTAAAAAATCAGAATCAACTAAAGAATCAACAAAACTATAAAGTTTTTTATTGTACATAAACAAGCTATTTTTTCTTTATTGGTTTAAATGTTTTTTTAACATTTGGTAGGCAAAATCCTTTTTCTTTATAAGAATCGCAAGGCTTTAAACTTTCAATCTGTTTAATAAAGTTTCCTAAAAGAGCATTATCTGAAGATTCTAAAAGAAGAACATTTTTTTTAATTTTAACATTTGTTATAAAACTTGGAACAGGTAAATTCACTAAATGACTAAATCCTAACTTAAAAACGATATTATTATTTTCAAGGCTTAATCTAAATCCTAACCCTTTCAAAATTAGCTTCTTCTTATAAAACAAAGTAGTCTGGTTAACTAAACGACTAAAATTTTGTGAAAATGTATTAAATACACAAGCATCTTGTGATAGATAATTACAAACAATTTCATTATCTTTAAAAGAAACTTTAATTTCTTTAGGTACATATATAAAAAATTCTTTATCATTACTAAAAAATGAAAAAAACAATTTACCATCATTAGAAATTATTGCTTTATGTAATTTATAATTTTTTATTGATATTACTGATTGCATAGATTAAATTTAATTAGTTGTACTAAATTAGTTAACATGAGAACATTAAGACCCCACCAATTTTAGATGTTTTACAATCTTTTAACGAACAAATACCCTTAGTTGTCAAAAAAAAACAATCTTTTTGTTTAACAACAAGACGAACGATATCTTTATATGTTAGATATTTGGCATAAACAGATTTTGAAATTAATTTTATATTAGAAGTTAAACAAATGTCATTAACAATTCTAAGACGAATAAAAATAGCTTTTTTACTATTTTTTTCGGTTAAATTATACGATTGTATTAAACCTTCTTTATATAAAGATTCAACACAACTTAATACTACTGGATAATAAGACACAACAGCAAATTCTTTTTTTGCCAGAGAAGCGTTTTTTAAAGTTGATAAAAATTTTATTATTTTATTGTTCATATTTTTTGAAGACTTTTTACTTTATATAGAAGAAGAATTTAAAAGTGTCTGAAGGTGGAATTGAACCACCGACACATGGATTTTCAGTCCATTGCTCTACCACTGAGCTACCCAGACTAAAAGCTCTGAACACAAGGTTTAAAGAGCTTTTTAAATTAGATAAAAAAAAATTACACTTTAAAGGATTCGAACCTTTAACCTCCAGCTTAGAAGGCTATTGCTCTAGCCATTGAGCTAAAAGTGCTAAAATTAATGATGAACATACTGGGAATCGAACCCAGGACCCGTGGATTAAAAGTCCATTGCTCTACCGCTGAGCTATATGTTCCACAAAATTATGTTCAAAATAAGATATCGAAGAGGGGACTTGAACCCCTACTCAATTTGAATTAGAACCTAAACCTAACGTGTATACCAATTTCACCACTTCGATTTTTGTTGGAGGGGATTTAAAAACTATTATGCTACTTAAAGCTATCTCTTGCATATATATGTATGTATGCATATACATACATATATGCATACATACATCATATCTATAACTTCTCACACAGCTAGCTATGTTCGAATGTTATAGATATGCCCTCATATCCATCCCATTGTATCACCTTTTTTTCTTCCTTCTTCTTCTTCCTTTCCTAATAACCCCCCTACCCCCCTTCTTTCCTTTCCTTCTTCTTCTTCCTTCCTTTTTTCCTCTTCTTTTCCCTTCCTTTTCTCCCAATTGGAATTTTGTTCTACTAAAAAAAAGTTGGTCGCTCTTAAATGTGACAAAAAGTGAAAAAACTTAAAATTATAAAAAATGAAAATAAAAAATTCAAATCTTTTAAAATTAAGTGCTTCCTATAATAAAATTTATGGGGTTAAGCAGTTAACTAATAATCTTTTACAAAAGAAATATGGTGTTAATTCTAAACTTCCATTGGAATTCATAAATAGAAAAGTTTACAACAATGTAGATTTTAGTTTGAATAAGTATGCCAATTCTATTAAATTAAATCAGGAGGTTCGTAATAATATTAATTTTTTAAAAAATATCAAAAACTATAAGGGATTTAGACATAAAAATTCTCTTCCAGTTAGAGGTCAAAGAACAAGAACAAATGCAAAAACAGTTAAAAAAAGATACAAATAAAAAAAATTTTTTAAAACTTAAAGGTCTTAAAGTTAATAAAATTAAAGCTTTAAAAGGTAAATTTTTCTTAAAAAAAGTTTTAAAATGTAATTTATCTTCTAAATTATCAAATAAATGTAATGTTTCACAACTTAAGAATTTATTAATTTTGACAATTAATGTTGGTTCAAATAATATTTTTTGCAATTTAGCAAATAAAAAAGGAAAAACATATTTAAAATCTGTTTCTTCTGGATATTATAAAATGAAGGTTTCAAAACGAAGCCTAAGGTTTTACATTAAAGACATTGTGAATTTATATTTAAAAGATTTATCTAATAAGAAAATTAAGTTTCCTAAAACACTTGCTGTGCGTATCAGTGCTCCGATAAAAATTAGAAAACAAATTGTTTCTTTGTTAAAAAAAGCTTTATTTAAACGTTTTTTAAAGAAAAAAACTATAATAATAGAAGTAAATCCTTTAAAAGTTTTTAATGGTTGTAGAGCTGGTAAATATAGAAAGAAAAAAAGAAAGTCTTTTAAAATTTTAAAATCATTATAGTAAGGCATTTTCTTTTATATAAGAAGAAAGGTGGCTGAGTGGCTTAAAGCATTGGTTTGCTAAACCATCGTACAGAGTTTTTCTGTACCACGGGTTCGAATCCCGTTCTTTCTATTAAAAATTAAAAAACTCAAATATGAGAGAATATCTTTTAAGTATAGAATTATTTGTAATTGCAAATTTAGTTAAAATTCTTATTATTATTGTTCCTTTATTGATTTCAGTTGCTTATTTCACATTAGCTGAACGTAAAATTTTAGGTACAATTCAACGAAGAATGGGTCCTAATGTAGTAGGGGTCTATGGTTTGTTACAACCTTTAGCTGATGGTTTAAAGCTTTTTATGAAAGAAGCTTTAATTCCTAGTAATGCTAATAAAATTTTATTTATAATATCTCCAATGTTAACTTTTATAGTTAGTTTAATAGGATGGGCTGTTATTCCTTTTGATAAATATTCTATTTTAATGGAGTTAAATATAAGTTCGATTTATTTAGTAGCTGTATCTTCATTAGGGTTTTATGGTATTGCAATGTCAGGGTGGTCAAGTAATTCAAAGTATCCTTTTTTAGGATCTTTAAGATCAACTGCTCAAATGGTTTCTTATGAAGTTTCAATGGGATTTGTCATTGTAACTATTGTTCTTTGTACTGGTTCGTTTAATCTTCAACAAATTATAGAGTCACAGCAAAATCTTTGGTTTATTGTTCCATTCTTTCCACTTTTTTTAATGTTTTTTACTTCAGCTTTAGCTGAAACAAACAGACATCCATTTGACCTTCCTGAAGCAGAGGCTGAATTAGTTTCTGGTTATAATGTAGAGTATTCTGCAATGGGTTTTGCTCTGTTTTCTTTAGGGGAATATGCGAACATGTTAATGATGAGCTCTATTAATACAATCTTTTTTTTTGGTGGTTGGTTATCTCCAATTCCATGTAGTTTATTTAATTTTATTCCAGGATCTTTTTGGTTTGGTTTAAAAATTTGTTTTTTTGTAGTTCTATTTGCTTGGATGCGTGCTGCATTACCTCGATACAGGTATGATCAATTAATGAATTTAGGATGGAAAGTTTTTTTACCATTATCAATTGGTTACGTTATGTTAACATTTAACATTTTAATGTGTTTTAATTATCTACCTTTTTAAATAATTTAATATGAACAAAAAAAATACAAAATCAATAGAAATTAAACTAAAAAGTTATAATCAGACGAGTTTATCCTTTTATGTTGATATTTTAAAAACCACTTTAGTTGAGTTTGGATATTCTGTAAGCATAGTTAATTTGCCTGTAAAATATAAACGATTAACTTTATTACGTTCTCCTCATGTTTACAAAAAAGCAAAGGAGCAGTTTGAAAGTCGAATTTATTCAACTGTTATACAAGTTTCTACTACTAGAGATGATCACTTTTTAAAATCATCAAAGTTAAAATTTTTATTATTAAATAAACCTAAGTCTATTTTAGTTAAAACTAAATTATTTATTTAAACAATTTTAGAGGAATAATTTTAATGGTAAAATATTGGTCTCCAAATCCAAAATTGGGGGTTCAAGTCCCTCTTCCTCTGTTTACGAGTCAAAGAAGACACTATTATAATTTATTATGTTATTACAAGCTGCACAAAAATTAGGAGCTGGATTATCAACATTTGGATTAGCTGGAGCTGGGATCGGGATTGGATTCATTTTTGGATCTTTAATCATCGGTACTTCAAGAAACCCAAGTTTAAAAGATGATTTATTCCGTTTTGCAATTTTAGGATTCGCATTAACCGAGGCTATTGCTTTATTTGCGTTAATGATCGCATTCTTAATTTTATTCGTTTAATCTCTTAGTGAGTTAAATAAATATAATTATATAAAAGTAACAAATTGGCTAAAGTTGTTTAAGCAACAACATTCATATTAGGATCTTTAGTTTAATTGGTTAAAACACAATGCTCATAACATTGGAAATGTTGGTTCAAGTCCGACAGGATCTTTTTAAAATAAAATTTTATTATATCAAATCTTTAGAAGAATGACCGAGTGGCCAAAGGTGATAGACTGTAAATCTATTAGAAAACTCTTTCGTAGGTTCAAATCCTACTTCTTCTACATACTATATCGATAACTTATATCTTAAAGAGTTATAGCCAAATGGTAAGGCACTCGACTTTGACTCGAGCATTTTGATAGTTCGAATCTATCTAACTCTGTTTTTTTAATTTTTAAAAAATGTACTTTTTTCTTTATTTTTAAGTTTAGAGAAATTAAACCTTTTACAGACCTAAAAACCAAAATAAGTACACCCCCTTATTTCGAAAAAAATGACTTTTTTTCAACTTGGGAAGCTAGAAAATATATGGCTCTATCAGATGCCATTTTTCAATAAATTCGATTTTTCAAAAAAAAAGGCGCAAAATACCTTTTTAAAAAATGATATTATAGATGAAAATGGCGGCAAAAACGCCGGAACCCATAAAAAAGGAAAAATAATTTTTTGAAAGAGAGGGTCTGAAACCCCTAATTTACTGTAAGAAACTTTCTTAAATTTCCGGAAAAAAAGTGCCGACTATCTTCTGAAAGCTAGACGCCGTCTAGCTGGCGCGGATGTTCCCTTATAGAAAAAAGGAAGAAATTTGAAACGTTTGACTTTAAATAAATGTTTATGGGCAAGCTATATACGGGTAATGCTAGTGTGTTATTATTGGTTTAGTTCAATAGTAACCGCTATAAACCCCGGAATAGTGAGCTTATTAGACCAGATCGCGATTTCTTACAAGAAAAGGAAGAAGATTTAGCTTTTAAAGGTATTGATATGACAAACAAAAAGTTTTAACATTATTTTTTTTTACTTAATTAATACTTTTACTTTTTTGTAAATTATTCTGAATTGTTATTTTTTTAATTGATATTTTATCAATTTTAACAGATTTATTGTAGGACATAATAAACTGTTATATTTTTGTAAGATTTCAGAATAATTCGTTTTAAATGAGTTTAATGTTGTTTTTTCTGTAAATATTAAATTGTTTTCTTTTAAAACATTAAATTTTAAGTCTTTTTGGTTTTTTGATAGAAATAAAGGAAATTTAACTTTTTTAATACTTAATTCTTCTTTAAACATCTTTCTAAATAAATCTTTACTAATATATTTAGCTTTTGGAGTGTTTGTGTTTGATAAAGTAATTACTTTATCATTTTCTAATGTTTTCGCAAGATAATAGGTTTTTATTTTTTGTTTAGTTTTTAAATTCATAAGATTTTTTTATTTTATTAAGAAAATAAAATTAATTTTACTCTCAGATTTTTTTCGTTTTGCGCTTACAAAATTTTTTTTAATTTGTTGAGGTAAAATATTTATTTTGCATGATTTAAAGTGTATTTTTGGATAGATATATTTATTTGTAATATGCAAATTACTTAAGTAAAGATTATTTTCGAGTGATTTATTTTTATTTTGATTATTAAATAATCTTATACTTTTTAAAACGTGACTTCCTGGTATAAAACCAATAATATTTTTATGAGTTGCTAAAAATCCACCTTTTACAGCTTGTATTAAATTTAAATCTTTTTTCTTAGAATTATTTAAACTTTTTAAAGTTGACAAAAATTCTGAAGTAATTTCTTCTTTAAAAATTTGATTTGTATTTAAATACATTTGAAGTTCTATAATATTTGAACGTTTATGTTTAAAATTATAAAGATTATAGTAAACAAAATTACTACAAATGTTTTTAGATGATTTAGCTAAGTTAGTTGTTGATATATTTGAATCTATAATATTAGTATCTCTTAATAATTGTTTATTTTTTATATTTTTTGATATTATATTGTTATAGATTTTATTATTAAAATTTTGTACTGACATAGTATTAGTTTTTAGATATTCTTGTTTTTAAAGGCAATTTAAGTTGCGCTTGTTGTAATGATTTTATAGCTAATAAATTTGAAGGGCATTGTACTTCAAATAAAACAGTTCCTGGTGAAATTTTTGCAGCCCAATGATCTACCGCTCCTTTTCCTTTACCCATTCTTATTTCTGTTGGTTTTTTACTTATAGGTGTGTCAGCTAAAAATTTGATAATTAGTTGACCTGATTTTTTTAAAATTTTGTTTATAGTTTGTCTACATGCGACAATATGATTTTCTTTTATTCTACCAAATCCTACAGCTTTTAAGCTTATTGAGCTGTTAAGTGACAATAAATTAATGGGTTTTCCTATCTTATTACATTGTCTTCCTTTTTGTTGTTTATTGTATTTTGTATAACGTGGTTTGTGCATCATAAGTTTTTATTTTCATTAATTATTTGTAAGTTATCCATAGTTGAAATCCAAATGCTCCATATAATGTATAAATATGAGATTTTCCAAAGATTATATTAGAAGATGTTGAATTTAAGCGTAAAGATTCTTTTGAGATCTTTACAGTACTTGCTCTAGTTTTTCCCATTAATTTACCATTTATTATCAATTTCATTCCAATTATATTTGAATGCTTTATAACTAGTGGAAATAAAATTTTAACAAATGCGATAAATTGACTATGTTTTTTTTTATTTAGGTTTTTAAAAATATTTGCAAATAATATTAAAAATGCATCAATATGTAGTTTTTTTTCTGCTAATAATGTAGATGCTTTTAAAAAATCAATAAATAAATTAAATCCTCTTGAAAATAATATTGAGTTAAATTTTTTTAAATTACTATAAAAAGTAAATAGTAATTTCTTGTTTATATCTAGATTTAATGGGTAAATTTTTACGTTTAAGTTAGAGTTTTTCTTTTCCAAATTATTAAATAAATTTACGTTTTTTTTTAATTTACTTATTGAATTTGAAAATTCCTTCTTTCTAAGCAGTTTTTTATATTTTAATAATTTTTTTGTTTTATAAAATGCTTTAATTGTTAAATTAGTAGTGTCATTATTACTACAAATATCTAAATCTGAAACTATTATGTCTTTATTGTTATTGGCATTTTTAAACAGCTCATTTATAATTAAGAAATTTGTTACTTGATGTTTATTATTAAATTGAGTAAACACTAAATTTTTTTGTTTAATTGTCATAAGTTATAGTTTAAAGTTTGTTATTTTGAATTTTTTGCTTTGTGTTTTCTTGTAAAACTAAATTCACCAAATTTAAATCCAATTTTTTCTCTAGTAATTAGAACCTTTTTGAATTCTTTTCCATTATAAACTTGTACTGTTTTGTTTATTAATGACATTGGAATTACGCTGTTTCTTGACCAGATTTTTATTGATTTTTTATTATTTTGTAAGATGTTTCTATCTAAATAATTCCCTTTCCATTGTGCTCTGCTCATAATTTTATTCTATTTTTTCTTTCTTAATTTAAATTTACATTTTGTAGGTAATCCCCAAGGTGTAACTGAAGGTCTACCTCCATTAGTACGTCCACCATGTGGATGGTCTACAGGATTCATTGCGATTCCACGTACAATAGGTCGTCTGTTTAAATTTCTTTTTCGACCAGCTTTTCCGTAGTTTATTAAATTATGTTTTTCATTAGATACAATACCGATAGTTGCACATGATTTTTTTGAAATCTCTATAACATCATTAGATGGTAATTTTACTAATGCGTTTTTTTTATCTGATCTAATTAATTGTGCTTTTGTTCCAGCAGCTCTTGCAAATTTGCTTGTTGTTAAATCTGTTGTAGATATATTGTTAATAATAGTCCCAACTGGTATATTTTGTAGTTGTGCTCTATATCCCAGCATATTTTGATTTTTTAAATTATATTTAACATTTTTAAAGGTACAATTTTGCTTTATAAGAGAACCTGGGTAAATATAAGAAGTAGATATTGTATTAAAAAATTTTAGTTTTTCTAAATCAAAATTATTTGAAACAAAAGCACTTCTATTTGGATCGTAAGAAATCCCTAAAACTACGGAGAATTTGTTTTCGTTTAAAAAGTTAATATTTCTATATAATTTTTTATGACCATTACCTCTATGCCAAGCAGTTATATGTCCTGTTCTAGAACTACGACCAGAACAATATCTTATCGATTTTCTGTTATTAAATATTTTATCGTTTTTTAATAGACTTGATTTCTCTAGTTTTAATAAGTGTCTTGAACCGTTTGTAACGGGTTTTTGTTTTATTAGTTTCATAAATAAGTTATGTTTAAATTCTTCAAGAATCTCTAATAATTACAAAAGGATATTATATTTTTGCGCTTTTAATTTAAAAAAATCTTCTTCGTCTAATGGTTAGGACGTTTCCCTTTCACGGAAAAAATGTGAGTTCGATTCTCATAGGAGATATAACATAAAACATAAAAAACTTATTTAAGATTTATGCTTAAAACTTTTAC
>JACCDU010209653.1_pt1 | contig 10349 bp, 23 predicted proteins | sample 7446081 | NCBI WGS metagenome assembly JACCDU01 (sample SAMN15323447, study PRJNA562643) | freshwater metagenome | isolation source: river surface water | place: USA:Blue River Watershed | collected 2017-08-17
AGCCCGAGCCTCAAGGTCTGCGGTGTGTGGATTGCTCACATCTTCTCCAATTCAAGCAGTTCAAGAAAGTAATCAAAAATCTCACTACGCTCCAAGCCATCAAAATCCAGTCCATCAAAGTAAGCCTTCGCAATCTTGGCACCCATCTGCCTACGCTCAGACTCCACAGCCGACAACTCCATACTCGTAACCTCTGCCAAAGTAAAAATCCTATCCATCTAAAACACCACTCCTTAAACTTGCATTCATAGCCAACTGGTCACTAACCAACTTAGACAACTGACCCTCATCATACGTGCCCTCAGCGATAATGTCAAACGACAACACGCTCTTTTTCTGCCCTTGGCGGTCCAAACGACCAGCGGCTTGCTCATTCAGCAACCGGTTGTCATCCTTCGACAACCAAATCACAGTAGAGCAGACCTCCTGCAAGCCATCAGTTCCCTCTCCAATTGCGGCAATGACAGCAACGATTGCCTGTGTTTTTCCTGCAATAAATGACTCCAAAGCGTTGTCTCTTTCGTGCTGAGACTTCGTACCTGACCATTCAAAAGCAGAGATTCCAGCGTTCTCCAAACGCTTAGTGACGACAGCGGCAAACTTTTGTGAATGAGTGAGAACAAGCAAAGGTTCGCCATCTGGCAAGTCACCAACGATTGAAAATAATTCATCAATCTTCGAGGACTTGCAATCATCCGCAAACGAAACAACTCCAGCATCGTCAACAGTAGGGATACCAAGAGTAATCTGACGTAAGCGTATGCGAGTAGCAATGGGGACTTCTGCCACCATTGGGTTACCTTCAAGCCAAACAATTAGGTCCTTCTCCATCTTCTTATAGATTCGCTTCTGCTCAGCAGACAACTCAACAGTACGCTCCTCAGTTTGCATACGAGGCAACTCAGAGTCCATACCTTCAGGGTGTGCATCGCAACACTTGTCACGCTTAAGGTGACGAATGTAGCAAGGCAACGAAGCAGTAATAGCACCAGGGTTGCGTTCACCAGCAACAGTCTTACCAGCAAACGGGTCAAACTTTGTGGTGCAATACTTGTCAACCCAAGACCAGAACGAACGACCTGCAACATCAGGATAAACCCAACGAATCACAGACCAGAAACCTTCAATCTTGTTGCCAGCAATTGTGCCAGACAAACCAATACGACGCTTCGCCTTAAGCGAGTGAAGCATTACAGCAGTCTTGCTCTTGCGATTAGATGCACGGTGAACCTCGTCGAAGATAGCCAAGTCCGGTTTGCAGTTAGACCAGGCGAACTTGCGAAAGAACTCTGGACCAATCAAATACCAGCCAGGGATGTTCTTGTGCAAGTCAGCAAAAGCCTCCTTGCCATCAACAGTGCTGTTAACATAACGGACCTTAGCATCAGGAATCTGACGAACAATAGTCTTCTCCCAAGCACGCTTGTGTGTGCCCTTTGGGGCGATAACCAGATTAACTTCAGAACCAACACGCTTCGCAACTTCGATAGCAATCAATGTCTTACCGCCACCCACCTGAGTGGCAACAATACCTGTGCCGTCGTTGTCAACGATACGCTGGATGTCCCTCTCCTGATAAGCGTACGGTTTCAACATTGAATCTACCAACCCAAATTCTCCCAATCTGATTCAGGATAAAGTTCCTTCATCGTTTCACGCAAGTCTTCAAAGTTGTAGAAGTAGCGTGTCTTCTCTCCAAGTCGCCCACCATCAGCCCACACTTCATAATCTGAGCGGTCTACCAGATGCACACCAACAGCAATGTCTGTGTCGTCTGTTGCATCAACAATCTGTGCTCGGTGGTCGTGTGCTTCTTCTTGCAATTCTTCAAGGTCATAAATGTCTTCATTGCTGTCGTTGAAGGCATCTTCAAAGTAAGTCATTACATCTCCTTATAGTTCTGATTCTCGTAACGGTAATACGATTCGTTTGTGTGTGTGTCTGTTGCAAAATCAAATGTTACTGGCTCGGGTGGCGGTGTCCAGTTTCTTTCCTGAACAACCGCCACCACCAGAGCACCCAGTGGAACACCAATGAAGCCAACCAAGAAAGCGTTCACTAGTTCCAAAGGTTACTCTCCCGTAATTTGCCCAATGACTTCTTGAGCAAGCCCATTACGGTAAGTTTGTGGCACAACAAAACCATCACCAGATAGCGATACTAGTTCGCCGTTAGCAACCTTAACATCTGCTGAACCGGAAACAGAACCCGGACCAACATTGTGCAAGGATAGGTTCCAAATGCCAGCCTCGGCGTTTACCGAAACCAAAGTGAACTTGGTGCTAACCTGCTCCGCCTTTGGGATACCTTCGCTTGCGGTGTTCAGAATGTCCTGAACGGTGCGATAGTTTGTGGTACCAATTGCTTTGCCAAGTTGTGTACGAGGCACACCGGCTTCGTCTGCTAGTCGCATAGCAACATCGCGTTCGATACGGTACGAGGATACTCGCTCCTCAAGTTCCTTCTTCAACTCGGCTTCAATAGTTGCACGAGCAATAGTGTATGAGAGTTGCTTCTCGGCAACAGTCTCAAGTAAAGCCCTTGCGTGTGGTGAAAGGTTTGTCATTACGCAATTGCCTCCACTGCAATGTCAAGGGTTGGAAACAAGTCCTTGAAAGCCTCGATGCGTGACACCTGCAGGTCTTGGTCAATCTTGACCTTAGCCACCGCATACAGGGCATCAGGCTCTTGAGGGCCCGGTGCACCCATTGACACATCAAAAGCGTCTACATCTGCTTTGCCAAACAAAACATTCTTAGCGAACTCTGCATCGCCGGTGAAGGTCTCTACCGCTTCACCAACAGTCTCGTAATTGCCATACATTGATACTGAATACTTATACATTTAAATCTCCTAAATAGTTGTGTGTATCTGATACAAGTCTATACTAACTTGTTTTATTCCTAAAGTCCAAGAACAATCTCAAGATTCTTCTCAGGCTCCTCATTAAACTCGCCCTTAGCCCACTCGGTACACATGTCCTCGAACAAACCCTCGAAATACTTATTAGCATTCCACTCAATCGCACGAGCCACCGAAGACCATTGCTTCTCCGTCAGTTCAATCGAATCATCCTCGAAATAGTCACGGAGAAACTCCTCCATGTTCTCCTTGTCCCAACTGTAAGACACGGCAATCTCTTCTTTACTCATAACTTTTCTCCTCATTAAAACCAAAAACTTGCTTCTGTAAACTTGTGTGCAACTTGTTCGTCTTACTGGCGTTAGCCCACTCATTCTCTGTAGTGAGCCTAGACTCCAACAATTTCAAACCAGCGAGCACAAGGTGAATGTCTGTGTTCTTCATCGTCACATCCATTACGCCTCCCGATTAACTAGTTCCGCAATAGCATCGTACACCGCTTCGCTCTGGTCGTCAAGAACATAATCAACCTCGTGATTAATCTTCTCCCAAAGTTCGGTAGCCTCCTCCTTGGTGACCTCGAAATCTGAATCGTAGAAAATGTCATTCAGGTTATTGATAACATCCTCAAAACCCCACCAGTTCACAACGATAACATCGTCATCCTTGTATTGGGTTTTAAGAACTTCACGCAAATCACCAACAGTCATTACAGGCATTTAAACTCTCCTCTTATCTGGCAGGTGCCAGTATCCAAAAACATCAACATCTTTATCAGTTGGGGTGCCAAAGTAGCGACCCTCCGGGGTGTTGTCTTCTAACAACTTGAACATGTAATCCGTGTAGTCATCAAGTGTTTCAGCCGCATACGGCAAACGAAACTGAATGTGCCTACGCTTAAGGTACCGCACAAAGTTGCGAACCAGAACCGGCTCCTCTAACGAACCGACACTAACAATGTATTTGTAGCGTTCCCAATGTCTAGCCAATGTATTCCTCTATCTCGTCAAGGTGAAAATCTGCAGGGTTTTTAACATACTCTGCAAGAATCTGGTCAGCCAAAGTTTCGGCTTCAACCTCATCAATTGCAGTATCAATGGTGATTGTGCAAATCATGTAATCTGCAACATAAGTCAATGCGTAACTCATTGTTTAAACCCCATTCTCCTCAAGTAGTTGGGCAACAACCCACTTTGCTTTTTGTACACCGTAAAAATCTTTACGCATACCACCGTATCGTTTAAGTTCAGCAAGTTCAGTATCCAACGCTTTATTCAAAAGCATCAACGAATCAACAAAACCCTTATCGTAAGCCATCAAAGCCATACTGACAGTCGTTGTCTGTTCCATTATCGTGAGTTCCTTTCACAACGGTTGCAAGTGCACGAGTGACCTTCAGGCTCCTGAACAGGGTCTGCGTTACGAGGCTCAGCAACCAAGGTGGTCCGGTTAAAAGTGGCGGTACCGTATCGCAAATCGTGGCTTAGATACTCGGCTTCAATCTCCACCGAAGTCCCGGCTCGTTCACCATTATCCCAGTCACGAACCTTAAGTTCGCCGGTGACGGTAATGCGTTCCCCCTTATTGATGGATTCAATCGCATTAACAGCAAGAGAGTGGAAAGCGGTAACAGTAAACCAGTTGGTGTCACCATTCTCCCAAGCCCCAAGAGTTCGGTTAAATTTCATAACACTCTCAGCAAGGCGGAACGAGGTAATAGGTAAACCGTCTTGGGTAACAAGGTGGCGTGGGGTGGTGGCAACAAGACCAGTAACAGTAAAAGTACTCATAATAATTCTCCTTATTTAAAACCTTAAATAACTTTTGTAAAACAGGGACCTAGTCGTCTAGGTCTGCGATGGAATCTCCACCACACGAAGGACAAAAAGCGATGTCGGTGTAATCTCCAACCCAACCGCACTCTCTACATTCAATCACAATTACAATCCTTTGTCAAATTGTTCAGCATTACTGTGGATAACTTTATTTACCTGAATAACAGCGGTCTGCAAAATGTCCTCAAGTTGGTAGTAAACGCCAGACTCTTTATCATCCTCAAAGTTGCGAGAAAGAAAATCCTCAAAGTCATACACCGGTGCACCAACCCAATTATTAGCATCCTCGACGGTGAATCGAGAAAGTTTAGGGTCAAACGAAACCGCAAACAAAAACTTTTTATCACTCATTAGTTACTCTCCTTAAACTTTTCAACATTCAACCACACCAAACCGGTAACCGCAAGAGCCAAAATAGAACCTGAATTACCAACCAAACTTGCAAGGTTAGGGTCGAAATACTTATTGGTATAAAACAAAATGTTACTGATAACAAACTCCACACTACTAAACAAAACAACCAATGTCAAGGCTATTTTAGAAAATCTTTTAACCATTTTTAATACCCTTTCAGAATGCGTTGATTATGTTCGATAGCGAATTTCATAGTGGTTTCAAAGTCCACCGCTTGTGAATACGACAGTTGCTCAATCTGCTCCTTAGTCAGGTAGTAAAAGAACCTAACCTCGTGGCAGTCAATGTTGGCAATCTTGTTCTGTTCAAACATAAACTCAACCGCTTTAGTCTTTGAACTAAACGCCCCAAGGGGTTTAGCGGAATCTTGTTTATAAACCCCTGCTGACTTAATTCTTGACATTATGCGTTCTCCTCTTGTGCAACACTCTCAGTGTTGGTAACCGCTTGTGGGGTTATCTGGTTTTTAAGTTTCTGATTCACCTTGATAGTGAACTCGATAGCAAGGGACTGGTTGTTAGCAATTGTGGTAAGAACATCCACCCAACACTCGGCATAAGAATTGCGAGTTTCAAACGGCGTGGCATCGTCAAAGGCGTAGAAAGTGTACTGTTCTATCTCTTCGTTTTTGTGCCAGATAGTTGAGAAGCAAAGGTCGCCCACAATTTTCTCGCCAACACGAATCTCGTCAAAGTTATGTTCACGGATAATTTTGAAGATGCCTGAAAGGTTTTTTGGACCGGTCGCCGGTGGTAGTTTTCTCATAAGATTCTCCTAAAACTAGTGGTTGAATGTGTTATTTATGTGTAACACATTTAACCACGGAATTGAATGTGTTACAAGAGGTTGAGGGTCATTTTACTATGTACTGTTTTAAAACCCTGCAGAAATAGTATTTTATTTAATAAAAAAAATAGTATGTTGTGTTGTGATGATTATTTATTTTTGGATTGTGGTTGAATGTGTTTCAAAAAAGGGGGAAAATGAAACACATCCAACCACAAGTAGGGGGTTTTTCATACCTAGGTATGTGTATGTATTATTTATTATAATACTATTATTATAAATACTGCGTATAGAGAGACGAGCGTGAAAAAACGATTAGTCCCACATACCGTAAACACCACCATAAAAATTGTCCTGACGACGGGAATACGCTGGCTCAAAATCGGTTGAATAAGCCGTGGCAAAATCATCCCAAGCACGAGACGAACCATCCGGCTGAATGTAACCCATCCGGAACAAATCCTCCTCAGTACCAATGTAAAAACCCTGCAAATCAAAATACTCACCGTAAACATTCACAGACAAGCCCTCAACCTGAACAAAGTCATAACAAGTAGATTCATCACCAGCCCGCTCCCAACTGCTAGGAACCTCGACATCGCCAAAAGCCGAAGCATACCTAACAACACTAGGAGTGACATTAGAAGAACCGCCCACGCCGATACCGTGACCTCCAGAGGTCATGTTGCGGTAACTGCCACGAGAATACCAAGCGAAGTCCTGGAACTTAGGGTCAGTCTCCGGCAACGACTCGAAACCATCAAGACGACCGGCACGAACCGTTAGCAACTTGCGCTCCTGAACCTCAGTCAAAAACTCAGCCTTAACACCGACACGCTTAAGAGCATTACGCAAGATAGGCTCAGTCGAAGCAAAAACAAAAGAGCCATCCTTAATGTGTGCAATAAACAGCGGTGAGTGACTGATACGAGCCAACTTAAGAGTGCCCAAGTCATTCTCATCCAACCAAGCAACCGAAGCGTCACCATCGAGCATAGAGAGTTTGTCCGTGTTGCGGTCATACTGTTCAAGAATCGCAGGAATGACTGAAGTGTCTACCTCTGGCAGATTAGCGTCAAGTTCAGTACGAACAAGGTCGTGGTTGTAAATCACGCCGTTGTGCACCAGACTGATGCTTTTATCTGGCGACTGCACAGGGTGATTGTTAGCCATGTTGCCAATAGCACCGTGTGTAGCGTAACGAGTGTGCAGGATAACATTCTGTGCAGAACGAGGCATACCCTTAAGGTTGAGTTTGGCACCGGCTACGGCGTTCTTGAAGAAACCTGAAGCCTTGCGTGACTGGTAAGCGTAACCTGACGCTTGGTTGCCACGAATGTCCATCTCGGTTAGTAAGGCGTTGCTTAGTTTGCGAGGGTTGAGTTTTGAAGTATTTGAGAGAGAAAATCCACCGATTCCACACATAAATACCACCTGCTTTCTGATTGTGTTGCGTTGTGTTGTTGTAATAAGTCTATAGAGTTGCGAACTGTTTGTCAAGTCGAAACCGAAAACTTTTTGAATTATGTTTCGCAGTCGTGTCCGTAAAACCATTCGTTGGCTTGGTCCTCATTCAAGAGGTTAAGGGTCCGGTTGCATTCGATGCAGGTTTGGAATGGGTTCATTTTGTTTCTCGCTTTCTGGTTGGTACGAATTTTTTTGGGTTTGTTTTGCCCTTGTCCTATAAGTATGACATCAAAACATAGCGTTGTCAAGTTGATAGTGTTGTAAAAACAAACAAAATCTTTTGTACAAAACCTACAAAAACCGCCACCATTTCAAAACCCCCTAATCTCACTACCACAAAAACCAAAAAAACACAACACAAAAACCAAAAAAACCTGCCCAAAATCCGCCCCCCTCTAATCTCACCGCCAATCTCAAGAGGTCCGGACCGCTAAAAGGGGGTCAGGGCGGGCGGAGCCTGCAGTATTTTGCGAAATCTTTTTGCAGGGACAAGCCCTACAAAAGAGATTTACAAAATCCTGCCACAAAGACACTCGCATCCGCTCGGTCTTTGCTACGCACCGGCTTCGCCGGGCTGTTTTCAAAAACCAAAGATGCAGAGCGTGGTCGGTGACAGACATAGGGCTGAGAAGCCACAGGAGCCCCGTAGAGGCGTTTTCAGGTCAGGCTGGGGTGATTACCTTAAAAGGGCTCCGCTGGTCGCGGAGACGCTTTCTAGCCCCGCTGACGCGGTGCAGGCTGGGGGCAGGGACAACCCTGCACCCGTCTGGCAAAAAGCGAATGAAAAGCCGACCGCCCCGATGGTTGATAAATGGCTGGGGAGGAGGTCTATGTGGATAAGTCTGTGGATAACTTTCCACATGTGGATAAAAGTGTGGATAAGTTTGTTATAAAAAAGTTATCAAAACCCCCACGAAACACCCAAAAAACTGATAGGCTTGCCATAGGCAAGCCGACCGGCAAGCCACCAAAAAAAGGAGATGCACCAAATGACCGCTTACACCTTCGCCGAATTCGTCGAAAATGTAGCAACACGAGAGCCAAAAGACTGCCGTCGTTTTGGCGTCGAAATCGAAACACCACACGCCAGCAAAATCGAGGCAGACGGATTCGACAAAACCCACGACCCAAGCGTGGCTGACTCGGACTGCGAGTGCGACTGCGACTCATGCGACCACTCATGCGACTGTGGCAACTGCTCCATCACAAACGGGTACGATGACAACGAGCACTGCGGAGACTGCACCGCCAACGAACTAGCATTGCTTTATTCATACGGCACACGCACAGACGGCAACGGAGCAATTGAGCGCACCTGCAAAGAATTACAGGAAATCGATTCAGACCACACCGACCACTATCGAGGACACCCATACGGCGGACACATCCACACCGAGGCAAGAGACCTAACCCCACGACAAGTTGCAAGCGTGATGCGCCTATACAACAAAGCAGAAGCGCTATACCCTGCCGAATTCTTCGGGCGTGAAACAAACGATTACTGTTCCGCAATCGGAAAATACGCCATGGACATGACCAGCAACGGATGCGAAATAGACCGCATGAGCGCAATAAACACCCAAAACTATTTCGCCTACCGCTACCAACTCCAGCGAGGCTACATAAACGAGCAGTCGAAATTCAAAAGCACCCTAGAATTTCGCCAATTCGCCAGCACCAACGACTGGAAACTGACCCTAACCCGTGTCGCATTCTGCATCGCCCTAGTCGAATTCGCCAAAAACAACTCCGCAATCTACTGGGCGCTACGCTCCACCACATGGCAAGAATTCGCCAAAGCAATCGGACACTAACCCGAACCGGAAGAACCCCCGAGCAATCGGGGGTTTCTTCATACCCGACGGCTTGCCCAAGGAAACCTTGCCTTTGCCAGGTTGGATTCCGATCCTCGCTCCGCTCCATCGTAATCTGCACTTGGCAACCGGTCCAAGCTTAGCCCAGTCGCTACGCTCCGGCCAAGCGACCGGACAGCAAGCCCCCCTTGACAAGGCAAGCCAAAAACCGCCGCCCAAATTCCCTACAGGAATTTCCCCGGCACCCCACCCAAAAAAGCGGAGCGGCTCCGCCGCCGCTTCCCAATGCCAAACCGGAACCAACCACTTTATGCCCGGCACCAAAGAAATCAATTTATAACAAAAACCAGTAATAGGGTATCCATCTCACCACCGCATCCACTATTTTCAACTTTTGGAACTTTTGCCCTAAATGGCATGTGATAGGCTTCCTTTTATGGAAGCAAAAATTCTAGTAAACGTTGACGGGTTTGGCACTTCAGCCATCTCGCTTGACCTCATTGACCCTGCCTCAGCTGAAGACTATGCCGAGGTTTGGTGTGCGAGATTCACAGAGGAAGCCCACCCGGATGAGGTTGTCGCTGAGGTTTATTTTGAAATGACAGCCTTCGAGTATGAGCTGTGGGACCTTGTGAATGCAGCATTGGTGGCGTATCATGCCGAAGTTGAGTGACTTTAACACCGAGGGTTGGACTCAGGCGCAGAAGATGCTGCTTGCTTTGAACCTTACAAAGAATTCTGGTGAATTGTTTCACCCGCATAAGAGGAACCCCGGAAAAATTTCGGTGGCCAAAAAAAACTTTTTGGAGTATAAAAAATGAGCCGTGGTTTAACTGACCCGATTGAAGAGGAATCTGAGATTCCTGCTTCTAATGAAGATATCATGAATGTTGTTGTGACTTTGTTTATGATGATTGAGAATTTGCACCAGCGTTTGGATGTGGCTGGTTTTGCACAGGTGGAGTCGCCGGAGGATTTTAATAATGGTATCTAAAGAGGTTAGTCTTCTTGATGAGACGTTGATTAAGTTGGCGGCTTCTGGCAAGTCTGGTGACGAAATGGAGGCTATGACTGGTGTCCCTGCGGCACAGGCTGTTGCACACGTTAAGGGTTTGATGTCTAAGCGTGACGTGTGGTCTGAGCATGAACGTCAGCAGTTGTTGTTGCATGA
>JACCDU011023236.1_pt1 | contig 10349 bp, 9 predicted proteins | sample 7446081 | NCBI WGS metagenome assembly JACCDU01 (sample SAMN15323447, study PRJNA562643) | freshwater metagenome | isolation source: river surface water | place: USA:Blue River Watershed | collected 2017-08-17
ATCCCATGCCACTAGGCGCATCCACTTTAGCCAAGACCAATTGTTTGCCTTGAGAATAAACTGTCAAATGGCAAGACTGATCTAAATCTTTGGCCAGTCTTTGCATGACTGGCAATGCTTCGGCCAATAAACGCTGTGTGGGCGGACTAATGTGCGCCAACTCAAAAAGCTTGGTCGTAATTGCGTATGAGTTTTCGTCAACTTGCGAAACATAGTTGCGGTCTACTAAGCAATTCACCATTCGGTAAATTTCACTGACGCTTCTGCCAAGGGTTTTAGCAATGTCTTTTTGGCTTAAAGCGCGGTCACTTTTGCAAAGTATTTCGAGGATATCCAAGCCTTTTTCGAGGGCCGGTGCTGAGTAGACCCTGCGTTCTGATTCAGCTGCGTCATCTTGAGTCTTCAATTGTTTAGCCATACAGAATTCACCAATAAAGAAGTTTTTTTACTGGAGCAATCATAACGGGCTGGACAGCGGCTTCAAGCTCTAACGGTTCTCCCAAAACAAAACCCCCGACATTTCTGAAGGGGGTTTGATGTATTGGTGGGCCCACCAGGACTTGAACCTGGGACCAAAGGATTATGAGTCCTCTGCTCTAACCAACTGAGCTATAGGCCCTTGGGCGCTTATTGTAAGGCACTCAAACAGCGCTTCGATGCCTAGCAATACAAGTATCAAGTACCTCTGAATGGTCTCTTTGCCACCAATTCTCTGTAGAAAAGATCTCAACCTCGCTAAAGCCCTGAAAGCCTTGTCCCTCAACCCACCCCCTAATTTTGGGAATATCAATCACCCCATCGCCCATCATGCCGCGGTCGTTCAGCAAATCACGAGTAGGTGTAAGCCAGTCACAGACATGGAAGGCCAACAATCTTTTTTGGCCAGCACGCTCAATTTGCTGCTCAAGCTTGGGGTCCCACCACACGTGGTACACATCCACCGCTACTCCTAAAGCGCCAGTCTTTAATGGGTCCAGCTTGTCACACACATCCAAGGCATGCTCAAGCGTGTTAATGCAAGCGCGGTCTGCCGCATACATAGGGTGCAGAGGTTCAATGGCTAATGGCATGTTGCATGACTTGGCATAGGCCAATAATTTTTCTATGCCCTCAAACACTTGATCGCGTGCTTGCTGAATGTTCTTATGGGCTGCTTGACCTGCTAAAGCGCCAGGCAAAGCGCCCACCACCAGCACCAAACAAGGCGCATTGAGTTCACAAGCCTCATCAACTGCCTGGCGGTTGTCGGCATCTGCGGCTTGTATGCCTTCTGCAGTGGTGGCAGGAAACATGCCGCCGCGGCAATAGCCCGACAGTTTCAAGCCATGTGTTTTGACCAACTTGGAAACGGTGTCCAAACCAACGGCAGCTACTTGGTCTCGCCATGGCGAGATGGCTTTAATGCCGCGACTCACACAGGCTTCAATGATGTCTGTCAAAGGCAGATCTTGGCCGCGGCTTTTTCTAACTGTGGCCGTGTTAATGGAAAGCCATTCATGATTCTTTGAAAAGTCGCGCATGGTTTTTTGATTATTCAACACCATGCATTGCAAGCATGGTTTTCATTCGGTGCAAAGCCAAGTCTGGGTGCTCCAACAAATTGGCAGCATCCGCCAATTTGAACAATTCAGCCAAATGGACCACTGAACGTGTGCTCTGTTGCCCACCCACCATCGTGAAGTGCTTTTGATGACCATTCAACCAAGCCATAAAGACCACACCGGTTTTGTAAAACCTGGTGGGCGCTTTAAAAATATGGCGCGACAACGGCACGGTAGGACCCAAAATGGCGTGAAACTTTTCCAAATTGCCCTGTGCCAACTCGCCCAGCGCAGCGCTGGCTGCAGGCGCAATGGCATCAAAGATGCCCAGCAAGGCATCGCTTTGCCCATGAACCAAGTGCTCGCCTTGGCCATCGCCCGCTATCAATTCGGCATAGTTGAAATCATCACCGGTGTACATCCTTACACTGGCGGGTAGGCGCCTTCGCATCTGAATTTCTTTGTCTTTGTCGAGCAAAGAAATTTTGATGCCATCCACTTTGTCGGCATGCGCTTGAATAATACCCAGCGCCGTGTCCATGGCTTTGTCGGTGTCTTTGGTGCCCCAATAGCCTGTGAGCGCTGGGTCAAACATGTCGCCCAGCCAGTGCAGCAGCACGGGTTGCTTGGCTTGACTCAAAATTCTGTCGTAAACACGTTCGTAATCGGCCGGCGATTTGGCTACGCGGGCCAAGGCACGGCTGGCCATGATGATGAGCTTGCCACCCAACTTTTCAATGGCGGCCATTTGAAATTCATAAGCGGCAATCACCTCGTCTACGCTTGTCACGCTGTCTAAATTCAAATGATCGGTGCCACAGCCTGAAGCCAAAAATGCGCTAGGCACATCTTTAGAAGCTTCAATAGACCGCTCAATGAGCGTCAGCGATGTGGGCCAATCCAAACCCATGCCTCGCTGTGCTGTGTCCATGGCCTCAGCCACACCCAAGCCCAATTTCCACAAATGTTTTCTGTAGGCAATGGTGGCATCCCAGTCCACAGCGCAATCTAACCAAGGGTCGTGAGGGGCCAACGGGTTGGACACCACGTGGGCCGCCGAATATGCAATGCGATTGAACTTGATACCTGGCTTGGGTTGAATGGGCGTGGTGCCGACCAGTTCATAGCCCTCAAGCTGGCCATGTGCGTTGGGTAATTGAATGCGTTGTGCCATGTTGCACCTTAAATTTTGAGAGGTGCTACATCCACCCAGCGACGCTCTTGCCAAGACTGCAAGGCGGCTTCCACCAATTGAACGCCTTTGGCGCCTTCAGGCAAAGTCCAGCGATAGGGTTCGTTCTCCACAATGTGCCGAATAAAGTGTTCCCACTGAATTTTGAAACCGTTGTCATAGAACTGCGTGTCGGGCACCTCTTGCCATTGGTCTGTGAAGGTCATGGTTTGCTTCACATCGGGATTCCATACGGGGCGTGGTGTGTTGACGCGACTTTGCGCTTTGCATGCTTGCAGGCCAGCCACTGCTGAGCCATGCGTCCCATCCACATGGAAAGTTACCAAGTCTTCGCGGTTCACGCGTGTGGTCCATGAACTGTTCACTTGCGCCACCACATGCTCGCCTTGGTGGCCTTTCAACTCGAAAGTGGCGTAGGCCGCATCGTCGGCAGTGCATTCATAAGGCTTGTTGGCCTCGTCCCAACGCGTTGGGATGTGCGTGGCACCTAAGCAAGAGACCGATTGAACTTCGCCAAACAAGTTGTCCAGCACATAGCGCCAGTGGCACACCATATCCAAAATAATACCGCCGCCATCTTCTTTGCGATAGTTCCAGCTGGGTCGTTGAATCGGTTGAAGGTCACCTTCAAACACCCAATAACCAAACTCTATGCGCACACTGAGCATCTTGCCGAAGAAGCCCGCTTTTCTGAGCATGTCGAGTTTGCGCAAACCGGGCAAGAACAACTTGTCTTGTACGGCGCCATGTTTGACGCCCGACTTTTCTGCTAAACGCGCAATTTCAACGGCTTCGTTCAGATTGGTGGCGATAGGTTTTTCGCAATACACATGCTTACCCGCTTGAATGGCTTTGGCCAACAAGGTGGGGCGCATTTGCGTGGTACCCGCATCAAAGAAAACGGTATCGTCTTTGTTGGCCAGTGCTTTGTCCAGGTCTGTGCCAAAACGACTAATGCCATTGGCTTTGGCCAATGCTTCAATTTTTTCGGCATTGCGACCAATCAAAATAGGATCGGGCATGACCTTGTCACCATTGGACAAAGTGACACCGCCTTGATTGCGGATGGCCACAATAGAACGAATCAAGTGTTGATTCATGCCCATGCGCCCAGTGACGCCGTGCATGATGATGCCAAGTCTTTGTGTTGACATGTTGATCTCCTAATTTGCTTGAATTGAAATGGGGTCGAGTGATTGCCAATCGGGCCAAGCCTGATGACCAAAACCTGTTTGGTGCAAAGATGCAATGTTGATTTGACCCTGCTGAACGTTGAGGTGCACACCCGCGCTGCTGCTGGTGTACAAATCTGCATGTGCTTTTGCAAAATCGTTTGATTCATGCAAGGGCGCAATGCCAAAACCTTTGACGTAATGGTGACCATTGCGCTCAATGTGCTGCACACCCAAGCTGGTGGCCAACAAAGTATCTTGTTGAACGCCCAAACCCGCTTGGCAGGTTAGGTCTTCACCTGACAACAAGCAATGAGGTGTTTTTTGTACTAGCGAGGCGCTGTGCATTGAGCGATAAATGCCTTTGCAAGCCTTGCTAGAAATACCTCTATAGCCCAGCGCCAAACCTTTGGTAAGCACATCGGGATGGTCATCAGACTCATCCAAAATTACCGGGATGTTGAGAGGCATTGTTGGTATTTTTTCTTCCAATGCAATGGCTCTAGGTAGCGGCTGTTCAATGAGCAAAGTACGTTCTAGCAAACGTTGAGTGGCTTCATGCTTGGTCAGTGCTTGAACAAAGACGCTAAGTGACTCAGCATTCTGGAATGTCTCATTGCCGTCCAAGGTCACTTTGTAATCTTGGACCTTGCTTAAAACGGCTTCAATTTTTGCAAGCCGTTCAAGATCGGCTTCTAAATTGCCACCCACTTTTAATTTGAAATAATTCAAGCCATAAGCCTCAATGGCTTGCGTTAATGAGTTGGGTAAGCCGTCTTCTTCAGCTGTCAACGGCTCTACATCTGTCAGTCTGTCAGCCAACCCAACGGTATGCCTTAACCAAACCGAGTTGGCAGTATGAAGCTTTAAAGAGCCAGACCAAGGATCGCCTAGAAGTCCCTGACTCAGTCCAGAAACCCACGATTGATTTTGCGAACGCAACACAGCGTCTGCAATGGCCTTGTCTAGAAGCGCTGGACCAAACTGCCCCACCAACCTGGGGTGACCTTGCGCGAGCATTTGGTCAATCACAATTTGTGTTGCCGTCTCAGACAAACCGTAAGCCGATTGGGCGGCACCCTCTTTTAAGTAGGCATCTCTGGCTTTTAAAACGCACAAGCGCAATTGATCAAAATTGTCGTCTTGCGTTCTTTCCGGCGATTTGTCAAACCACTTGGGCACCATCAACTCTGCAGATGCGCCCTGCCACTCAACGCCTTCTATACTGAGCGTCACTTTGACAAAAGCTTGAGGACAGGCCGTGACTGTAGCAGCACCAAATCTAAAAGGCAGACGCAAAGTAACTGGCCTTTGAAAGACTTGAATGTCTTTAATTTGAAACGCCACAGGCTTCATGACACTGCTTTCATCAATCCTTGCACATACCCAGCACTGAATGCAGCACACCCAGGGCCATCGGGTTCGTAAATGAAAGGCTCAACCGCAACCCAACCTTGATAGTTCAGTGATTTCATTTTTTGAAACAAGGGCAGCAAATTGGTATCGCCCTGCCCTGGCCCTTTGCGGTTGTGATCGTTCACTTGCACATGCGCAATGTGGCCACTTAGAAAGTACTTTTCAAAGACTTCAGCCATGGGCAAAGACTCTGAGTAAGTACTGGCGCTGGCATCCAACATGGTTCGGATGTAGGGCGACTGAATGGCATCGACCAATTGGCTGGCTTGCTCGACTGTATTGACCACGGGGGTTTCAAAGGGCGACAAGGGCTCTAAGCAATACGCAACCCCCGCTTGCCGTGCGAATGGCTCCAACAGGGCCAGTGTTTCTTGAACGCGATCTAAACACTCTTGAACAGTTTGACCATTTTCTGGCGATCTTTGTTTGGGTGAACCGTGAACCAAAACAGTTGCACCGCATGCATGGGCATAGGCAATGACTCGCTTTAACCAATCTTGAGTTTGAAGCCGAACCGATGCGTCGCGGCTGACCAAACTCAGGCCATTGGGCTTGACCAAAAGCCAATGAAGACTTGAAATCACAATACCTGCGTCGCTGGCTTGTTGTTTTCTGAGAGCGGCATCTTGCTCGTTGAAAGTGGCTCTGTCTTCAAACAAAGTGAAGGGCGCAATTTCAATGCCGCTGTACCCAAGCTTAGCCGTCAATTCGCATTGCGCCGGAAAACTCAACTCACGAATGACTTCATTACAAAGAGCTAACTTCATCATGCGCCTTTGCTGATTCTTTTAGTCCTGAGGTCCCAAATTTTCCAAGCAATGGTTCCAAAAATCATGGTCGCAACTACAGCCGAAATAGGTCTGGTGAAAAAGGGAGAGATATCGCCATCAGACAAGATGAATGCGCGTCTTAAATTTTTCTCAAGCAAATCACCCAGGACAATGCCCAGAACCAAAGGTGCCATCGGGTAGCCGAAATGTCTAAGGCCAAATCCAATCAAACCAAATATAAGCATGATGTAAACATCAAACATACGTCCTGCAATGGCGAAGCTACCCACCACACACAGCACAAAGATAATTGGAATCAAAAAGTTTTGTGGCACACGCAAGACTTGAACCAACGCTTTTGTCAGCACCAGGCCATAGATCAAAATACCAATGGTGGCAAACAACATCATGGCCACCACGTCGTACACAAATTGTGGGTTTTCAATCATGATCATGGGCCCTGGCTTGACGCCATGGATGATCATGGCCGCCATCAGCACTGCGGCAGGCGCAGAGCCGGGAATGGCCAATGTGAGCACAGGAATGATGGCGCCAGGCACACATGCGTTATCACCCGTTTCGGCAGCCATCAAGCCCTCAATCGATCCTTTGCCAAACTGTTCTTTTTCTTCGCTGGACCTTTTGGCTGCAGCATATGAAGACCAAGCTGCCACATCCTCCCCAACGCCCGGCACAATACCAATGCCCGTGCCGATCAGGCCTGACCGCAAAATGGTACGCCAGTATTTTGTGATGTCTTTGATCTTCGGAATGACTGTATCAAAAGCACTAATTTTGATTGGCGCTTGACGCTCTTTGATGGCTGTTAACAGTTCAGCAAATCCAAAAGCACCAACCAATGCAGGAACCAATTGAATACCACCTGCCAAGTCGCGAACGCCATAGGCAAAACGTTCAAAACCGTATTGCGGTTCTTGGCCAATACCCGCTATGAACAAACCAAAGATACCGGCAATCCATCCTTTAAGTGGGTCGTCACCCGTTAGTGTTCCAGCAATAATGACACCAAAAAATGCTAGCCAAAAAAACTCATAGGCTCCAAATTTCAATGCTAAGTTTCCCAGAATTGGTGTAAAAAACGCCAAGAAAAACATGCCAATCAGGGTTCCCAATACGGAACCTGTAGTGGCAATGCCCATCGCCCTTCCAGCTAAACCTTGTTTCGCTAGTGCATATCCATCGAGACAAGAAGCTGCAGAGGCAGGCGTACCAGGAATGTTCAAAAGAATGGCAGAACGCGATCCACCGTAAATAGCACCCACATAAGTACAAATCAAAATAAGCAATGCTTGATTTGGCGGTAGCTTCAAAGTCAGCGTGGTCATCAACGCTAACGCCATGGTAGCGGTAAGGCCAGGCAACGCGCCCATGATCACCCCGACCAAGGATGACAACAAGGCGTAGAAAATAATTTCAGGCGTAGAGAAATTGGCGATGGAATGACCAAACGCGATAAGTCCATCAAACATCGATCGACCTCAGGGTAATCTGACCAAGAAAACTTCTTGGAACAAGAAATAAACAACACAACTGGAAATCACACCATTGATGCTTGCACTTATTAGGCGCTTTGACATTGGCGTTTCTTCATTTGCGAACAGGAATGTAAATACGCTTACAAATAAAGCTGTGGCCACTAAAAAGTGTGTGTGCGCTAGCAAGATCAAGCTAAACACCAGCATGCAAACCAAAGAAATTAGGAATCTTCGATTAATCAGCGGATCGGCATTGGCATCAACAGTCGCATTACTTTTCAAGCCACGAAAAATCATGACAACACCAAGCAACACAATGACGCAAGAAATAATGCCCGGCACAAAACCTGGGTAGGTGTAAAGCGTTGCACCCATGTTGTCGAATCGCTCCATTCTGAGTGACTCAATCAGAATGAAGGCGCCGACAGCGACCCAGCAAAAACCTCCCCACAGGTCTGACCGTGAGGAGGTAGAGACTTTAGACATAGTGAAACGCTGATTGATTTAAATTCAATTGAATGGATTCAAGGCTTAGGTATGCCGACGGTATCGGGCGAAACCTTAGACTTACCCGCTGCATGCTGAGTCCATGCATAAGCTTGAATAGCAGGGAACACTGCGGTTTGTGCCTCAGCGCCATGCATCGGTGCAAACATGGCACCGCGAGATTGAGCGTAAGTACGCAAGGCCGCGTTTTTGACCATCTCTGTGGCCCAAATTTTGTCCAGTGTTTGAGTCACTTCAGCGGGTACCGACTTGGGTACAAAAATGCCAAAGTAATTGATTGGATCTTTAAAGCCTGGAATGAATTGAGACAGCGGCGGCACAGTGCCCACGCCTTCCATTTCAAGTGGCTTGTCGCTGACCACCGCCAACGGACGAATTTTCTTAGCGCGAATCATGTCGGTTTGTTCGGCAGCCAACTGTGTGGTCACCTGTGTCTCGCCTGAGCCTGCGGCAACAGCTGCGGGTGCCCCACCGTCATAAGTCACATGCTTGTAGGTAATGCCTGCGGCACGGGCCAAAGCCTCAATGGCGGCATGACCGCTGGAGTTAACACCCGCGGTAGCGACTGACACTGAACCAGGCTTCTCTTTCATGGCCTTGAGTAAGTCAGGCATGGTTTTGTAAGGTGTGTCGGCATTGACACCAATGACAGCCACGTGGGCCACGTTGAGGTACAAGTTCCAATCTTTGATGCTGGTATCGACCATGCCCAAAACTTTGTAATTGCCCAAGTCTTTGGCGCCACCTGCTGTCCAGGTGTACCCATCTTTGGCGGCTTCTAAAGCGTTTTTAGTGCCCACCGAGCCCGAGGCGCCCGGTTGATTCAAGATGATGATTTTCTGACCCAAGTGTTTTTCGAGTTCAGCCGCAGTGACACGCGTGACCTGATCGGTGGAGCCACCAGGTGCCCAAGGCACGATCAAAGTGATGGGTTTTGTAGGCTTCCATTGTGCAAATGCAGGCGTGGCAAGCAAGGCAGCCAACATCAAAGCAAATACAGGTCGACGGGTGAATTTCATGACATATCTCCATTGGGTGAAAAATCATTGCGGTGAAATGAGCAAGCAATTCACCATTCAGTTAATTCTAGAGAGGGCTCATGGCCTGTCAATATCCAATCAAATCTAGTTCCTCAGGACATACCCTAGGATCACTTCGCACATGTGTGACAAGCGCTCGCTCTTGGCTTTGGGGCTCATCAAGTCGCGGCCAAAGATGGAAGACAAGGTGGAATTGTTGGACAAATAGAAATAGGAAAGTGCTGCAATAGAAACATAAAGCTGCACAGGATCAATGCCACCCCGGAACTCGCCAGAGAGCCGGCCCTTTTCTAATATTTCACCCAGCAACTCAATCAGCGGTGAGTTAAGCGCCCGCACATTGGGCGACTCTTGAATATGCCTTGCCTTATGCAGATTTGCGCTGTTAAGGAGGGTTAAAAACTCCGGATGCTCTAAGTAGTAATTCCAGGTGAATTCAACCAGCGTTCTGACTGCCATGGTTGGCTCAAGAGATTGCAAATTGAGCTTCTTTTCTCTTTCGCGAATCTGCTCGTAAGCACTTTCTAGAACGGCTTGAAAGAGTTGATCTTTGTCTGTGAAATAGTAGTAGATCAACCTTTTGTTCAGGTTGGACCGCTCTGCAATGCGATCAATTCTGGCGCCGCCCAAGCCAAAGAGCGCAAACTCTTCGAGGGCTGCATTGAGGATGACTGCGCGAGACCTTTCAGCGTCTCGCGTCTTGATAACTTGTGATGATTTTTGGACACTCATGCCCCGAATAATTAACCATACCGTTAATTAAGTCAAGGGCATGTGTTGATCAGGCTGCGACAGGCTTGAACTGATACCCGTTGCCACTGGCTTCCATCGTGCCAAACGCTGGGAACGGAAAGTGGAAACCACCAGCCATCATTTTGTCTTTGACCAACATGTCAAATACCCGGCGACGAGACACACGTGCCATGGCGGGGTTCATGTCAAACAACACAGACCAGTCGGGCGCACGTGCAAACAGCGAAGGCACATTGGTAATGTCGGCCACATAGGCAAACGATTGGCCTTCAGAGTCCATGCGGAACAAGGTGTGACCAGGGGTGTGGCCAAAGGCCGCCACGGAGGTAATGCCGGGCGCCACCACAGCACCGGATTCAAACTTGACCAACTGATCGCCACCCAAATTGCCCAGTGCACGTCGCACGCCCATGAAGGCGCCTTTCATGGCGGGGGGTGCGGCTTCCATGCGCGCATCGTCCA
>JACCDU010026923.1_pt1 | contig 10345 bp, 6 predicted proteins | sample 7446081 | NCBI WGS metagenome assembly JACCDU01 (sample SAMN15323447, study PRJNA562643) | freshwater metagenome | isolation source: river surface water | place: USA:Blue River Watershed | collected 2017-08-17
ATGTTGTTCGAAGCATCCAACAACTCCAATTGCTTCACATTGACTTCAGATAATATCAATTCCTGTACATGTTGAATGTGTGCTGCAAATGCAGCGTTTAAAACAGGAACCATTATTTTTTGAAGGGGTTGGCGAACGCGTAACTTTTCTTTTTTACGCAAGCCCAACACCAAGGAAGAAACCTGCTGAGCGATGTCCATTTGGTACTCCAAATCAGTATCAATAAGCGACCTATCTGCAATTGGGAAATCAGCTAAATGAACCGAATTCACAGCATGTTTTCCCGAAATAGCATTCAAATCTGAAAACAATTGATCCAAGTAAAATGGCGCAATTGGTGAACCAATGATTGCTATCGTCTCCAAACAAGTATACAAGGTTTGATAAGCAGAAATTTTATCTGTCGAATAATCACCACGCCAAAAACGACGACGACACAAGCGCACATACCAATTGGACAATTGATCCGTCACAAACTCTTGAATCAAGCGACCTGCTTTTGTAGGTTCATAAGCAGCATACGCTTCGTCAACCTGAACCAATAATGAATTTAATTTCGATAAAATCCAACGGTCAATTTCTGGACGTTCAGCCGAAGGAATCGGCGCTTGTTCGTATGCAAAACCATCTATGTTCGCATACAAAGCAAAGAACGAATACGTATTGTACAATGTTCCAAAGAACTTGCGTTGCACTTCTACAATGCCTTCTGCGTCAAATTTTAAATTATCCCAAGGTTGCGCATTGGTAATCATGTACCATCTCGTAGCATCCGGTCCGTATTTGGCCAATGTATCAAATGGATCTACTGCATTCCCCAAACGCTTCGACATTTTTTGCCCGTTTTTGTCCAAAACCAAGCCATTCGAAATCACATTTTTATAGGCAACTGAATCAAATGCCATGGTCGCAATTGCATGCAATGTGTAAAACCAACCACGCGTTTGGTCAACACCTTCCGCAATAAAATCAGCTGGATAAGCATTTCCATTATCAATCAATGCTTTGTTTTCAAACGGATAATGCCATTGTGCATACGGCATTGCACCTGAGTCAAACCAAACGTCAATCAAATCGCTTTCACGCTTCATTGGTTTTCCACTTGGAGAAACTAAGATGATTTCGTCCACATAATTTTTATGCAAATCGATTGCTGCATAATTTTCGTTGGAGAAATTATTTACCTCAAAATCAACTAATGGATTAGTTTTCATAAATCCAGCATTGACAGCTAATGCACACGCATCTTTCAATTGTTCAACAGACGAAATACAAATGTGCTCGTCTCCTTCTTCGGTCGACCAAATTGGAATTGGAATACCCCAATAACGGGAACGTGATAAATTCCAATCGTTTGCATTTTTCAACCATTCGCCAAAGCGACCGCTTCCGGTTGAAGCTGGCTTCCAATTAATGGTGTTATTCAACGCAATCATACGTTCCTTAACAGACGTAACTTTGATAAACCAAGAATCTAAAGGATAGTACAAAACTGGTTTATCTGTTCGCCAACAATGCGGATAACTGTGTTCGTATTTCTCAATCTTAAACGCTTTGTTTTCGATTTTCAATTTTAAAGCAATGCGTTCGTCTACAGACATGTATGCTTTTAATTCAGGAATAATCGCCTTTAAATTTTCTTTTTGAATAGCTAATTCCGCTTCTTTTTCAGCTTCGCTCAAATAAGCAGTCTTCACAAACTCACCCGCTAAGCCAAAAATTGGATCGGCAACTTCTTGTCTGAATTTACCTTGCAAATCAACAAGAGGAACTGGATTTCCTTTTTCGTCCAAGACCAACATCGCAGGAATGCCGGACTCTGCAGCAACACGCGCATCATCTGCTCCAAAAGTTGGTGCAATGTGAACAATTCCCGTACCGTCTGATGTGGTAACAAAATCACCTGCAATCACTTGAAATGCTTTTTCAGCATGCTCGTAAGGCAAAGCTCCTGGCAACAATTGTTCGTAGTGCGTGCCTACTAAATCTTTCCCCGAGTAATGTGCTGTGACACAAAAAGGCAAGACCTTCGCGCCTGTTTCAAAAGCTTCCACTTCATCTTCCGTTTCAACACGAACAAATCCTTTTGAAAAATGTGTTTCAACTAAATCTTTCGCTAATACAACGTTCACACGTTCAAAGGTATACGGATTATATGAAGCTACCAAAACATAATCAATGTTTGGCCCAACACACAAAGCAGTATTAGACGAAAGTGTCCACGGTGTCGTCGTCCATGCTAAGAAATAGGCATTTTCAACTCCTTTAAACGTTCCTTTTATTTTAAATTGTGCGACAACCGTTGTATCTTTCACATCTTGGTAACAACCTGGTTGATTCAACTCATGAGACGAAAGTCCTGTCCCCGCTGCTGGTGAATAGGGTTGTATCGTGTAACCTTTGTACAATAAGTTTTTCTCATACAATTGTCCCAACAACCACCAAACAGATTCCATGTATTTTGAATCGTAAGTGATGTATGGATTTTCCATGTCCACCCAATAACCCATTTCTTCGGTTAATCGGTTCCAAATATCAGTGTAGCGCATGACCGCCTCACGACACGCTTTGTTGTATTCATCGACGGAAATTTTCTTTCCGATGTCCTCTTTCGTAATCCCTAATTCTTTCTCAACACCCAACTCTACCGGCAATCCATGCGTATCCCAACCCGCTTTTCGTTTTACTTGAAAACCTTTTAACGTTTTGTAACGGCAGAAAATATCTTTGATCGAACGCGCCATTACGTGGTGAATGCCAGGTAAACCATTTGCCGATGGAGGACCTTCGAAGAAAACATAAGGTGTTGCGCCTTCTCTTGATGAAATTGAACGATCAAAAACCTGTTCTTTTTTCCATTTATCAAGCACTTGTTGCGCTACATTTGGCAAATTTAATCCACCGTATTCGTTGTATTTGCGACTCATCCGTCTTATTTTATTGAGAAAATCTGGTTGCGTTTAAAAAACGAGCGAAGTTAATAAAAAGGAATGAGAGTAACCGAAAAAACAGGGAGGAAACATTTTCAACTACCACTTAGCGTTTGTTCGTATAAAAAATTCACTTTTTTGCAAAATTCATATAGTTTTCGTCATGGATTAATCAACGATAAAATAAATCATAGTGTATTGTTAATCAATTTATTAACGATTATTTCGATCAGAAAAAAAGTTGTTCGGATTTGTTATTATTAGAAAATAATAAGCGAAAGCAAAAAATGAAGCTGTCGTTTTTCGATGAAAGTGTATCTTTGAATCCGACAAATTTTTCAGTCATGCAAGATCGCAATTCAGAATTAAAACAAAAACGTGTTGACGCACAAATAGGTGGTGGCCAAGCGCGCATTGACAAACAACATGCACAAGGTAAATTAAGTGCCCGTGAACGATTGACTTTGTTGTTAGACGAAGGTTCTTTCCAAGAAATTGGGATGTTTGTGGAACACCGCGCAACGACGTTTGGTCTGGACAAAGTAAAAAGTCCTGGAGATGGCGTTGTGACTGGTTTTGGAACAATCCATGGTAGAACTGTATATGTTTTCTCACAAGATTTCACCGTTCTTGGTGGGTCTCTTTCTGAAACGCACGCTCAAAAAATTTGTAAAGTGCTCGATTTAGCAATGAAAAATGGTGCACCGGTAATTGGATTAAATGATTCAGGTGGCGCGCGCATCCAAGAAGGCGTTGTTTCACTTGCTGGTTATGCCGATATTTTTTACCGCAATACAAGAGCCTCTGGAGTTGTCCCACAAATCTCTGTTATCATGGGGCCGTGTGCTGGTGGTGCTGTTTATTCCCCTGCTTTAACCGACTTTGTCTTCATGGTAGAAGACACCTCGTACATGTTTGTTACTGGACCAAATGTGGTAAAAACAGTGACGCACGAGGAAGTAACTTCTGAAGATTTAGGAGGTGCAAAAGCACATGCTGAAAAATCAGGTGTTACTCATTTTACTGCTGCGAATGATGTCGAATGTTTGCGAAAAGTACGTGAATTGATGACGTTTATGCCGCAAAACTCAATGGAATTAGCACCAACTTACAGCCTTGCTCCATTTGCAAAAGACAAATTAAAACGCATCCAAAACATTGTTCCTGATAATGCAAACATGCCCTACGATATTCGCGAGGTTATCGACTGCATCATTGATGATGAAACATTCCGTGAAGTACAACAAGATTTTGCAACTAATATTGTAGTTGGATTTGCTCGTTTGGACGGTCGTTCTATCGGAATCATAGCAAACCAACCAGCAGCAATGGCGGGAGTTTTAGACATCGATTCATCGCGAAAAGGTGCACGTTTTGTTCGCTTCTGTGATTCATTTAATATTCCATTATTGGTCATTGAAGATGTGCCTGGTTTCTTACCTGGAACTGATCAAGAATGGCGTGGTATCATTACACATGGTGCAAAATTGCTGTATGCATTTGCAGAAGCAACAGTACCGCGTATTACGGTTATTACACGAAAAGCTTATGGTGGTGCTTTTGACGTTATGAACTCAAAAAACATTGGTGCTGACTTAAATTATGCATGGCCAACAGCAGAAATTGCTGTAATGGGTGCAAAAGGTGCTGCAGAAATTATATTCAAAGCAGAAATTGCTGCAGCTGAAGACAAAGAAGCGAAATGGAAAGAAAAAGAAGCAGAATATGCTGACTTATTCGCTAATCCATACCGCGCTGCCGAAAGAGGAATTGTTGACGATGTTATCTTGCCGGAAGAAACCCGAGCAAAATTAATCGCAGCTTTCAAAATGTTGGAGAATAAATCGGAAGTATTGCCGAAAAAGAAACACGGAAATATTCCTTTATAAGCTTATTAACTCCCTTCTCGTATATCTCTGATCTGCAACTGCAAGGTTGTTTGATTGTTCCACGTATTGGTTTCTAGGGTAAATGCACAATCAAATGCACATCCTGCCGCAACTAAATCTGCTTTTTCGGCTAAATTAAACCCAATTGCTGGAAGCGTGACCTTTGTTTCTGGGTCGTACAACGCTACTTTCAAATGCGCTTCTTTCAAAATACGATAAGAAGCCGCGTAAACAGAACGCACCACAAACACCGGCTTCGGATTATCGGGACCAAAAGGTTCCATTTCGGCCAACATTTTATAGATCCGTGGGACTTCGTGGACCGATTCACCTGATAAAAACAAATCTGCTAATCCGATTTCAACATCAATAATTAATTCTTCGACCTCATCTTTCAATAACATTTTGTCCTGAACAGCAGCATCAAATGCTTCGCGAAATGCTGACACATTTTCCAATGGCAATGTCAATCCAGCAGCGTATTGATGCCCTCCAAACTGTGTGATTAAGTGAGCACACGATTCAATAGCATCGTAAACACTAAACCCAAGCACCGAACGTGCGGAACCTGTTGCAACGCCATTACTTTCCGTCAATACGATTGTTGGACGGTAATGTTTTTCAATCAAACGAGATGCAACAATCCCAACAACTCCTTTGTGCCAGTCTGCCTGAAAAACAACCGTTGATTTTCGATTGGCATGCAATTCATCTTCGGCAATGAGCGCAAGTGCTTCTTCGGTCATTTGTGCGTCTAACAACCTTCTATTCGTATTGTATTCATCAATTTCTACTGCGATCGAACGCGCAAGCTTTTCAGAATCAGCTAATAACAAGGCAACAGATCGTTGTCCGCTATCCAATCGCCCTGCTGCATTGATGCGTGGCGCAATAATAAACACCACATTCGATAAATCGAGCGGGAACACTTTTTTTGCCTGTTGCACCAATGCTTGAATTCCGATGCGTGGTTGTTCATTCAGCTGTTTCAATCCTAATTTACACAACACACGGTTCTCACCACTCAACGATACGATGTCCGCTCCAATAGCAACAGCAACCAAATCAAGTTGCTGCATCAAAAACGCGTTCGATTCGTCCATGATGTGAAGCAATCCTTGCATCAATTTAAAACCCACACCACAACCACATAATTCTTTGAATGGATAGCGACAATTATCTTGTTTTGGATCCAACACCAAACAATCTGGTACAATGTCTCCAGGAGTATGATGGTCGCAAACAATTATTGGCAAGCCTTTTCCCTTTGCATACGCAACTTTTTCAACCTCTTTAATTCCACAATCAAGGGCAATCAACAAGGAAGCGCCCCGTTCCAGCGCCGTGTCAATTCCTTTGTAAGACAAACCATAACCTTCTTCGTAACGATCTGGAATATAATAACTAACGTTTGTGTATTGTTGTAAAACGGAATAAACTAATGCAACAGCAGTCGTTCCATCCACATCGTAATCACCAAAAACAACAATATGTTGCTGCTGTTCGATAGCGTTCTTTATTTGCTCCGCTGCTTCGCGCAGGTTTAACATCAAAAACGGATCGTGTAATTGATCGCGATTTGATTTAAAAAAAGAGGTAATTGTATCAAAATCCATCAACTCTCGTTGGTGTAATAAGCGAGCCATTAGCGGTGAAACTTTCACATCATTGACAAGTTGAGCTACCTCAGCATCACTCGGATCGTTTTTTATAAACCAACGTTTTTGCATGTTTTACAGATTTCAAGCTTAAGATAGTCAAAAAGTTCAAATAAGTCAGCATTTAAAATAAAAACAGACGGCTTTTTTCAGAAAAAACAACTTAGAATACGAAAGGAACAATTTTTAACAGCATGTTAAGGGATATTTCCTTAATTTTGTAGTAAATAAATTTATTATGGGAAAGTTAGGTGCATTTGAAATTATCTTGATTTTAGCAGTTGTTTTATTATTATTCGGGGGTAAAAAAATACCTGAATTAATGAAAGGACTTGGAAAAGGTATCAAAGAATTCAAAGATGCTAGCAAAGGCGATGAAAACAACGCCTCTACAGAAGAAAAAAAATAAGCTAATCGAAATCACATGTTGAAATCGTATTCGGAAGTAAAAAAAGCACTGTCCGCTGGACGTTCTGTGGTTGACATTGTTAATGGATACCTCAGCGAAATAAACAAACAGCGTGAATTGAATGCCTTTTTAGAGGTATTTGAGAAAGATGCTTTGGAGCAAGCTCAAATTATTGATGACAAAATCAAAGCTGGTTCTGCTGGTAAATTGGCGGGAATGGTTATTGGATTGAAAGACAATATTTGTTACGCTGGGCATCATGTTTCCGCTTCGTCAAAAATACTAGCAGGCTTTGAATCAATCTATTCTGCTACTGTTGTTGAGCGCTTACTTGCAGAAGACGCAATCATTATTGGACGATTAAACTGTGATGAGTTTGCAATGGGAAGTAGCAATGAAACATCTGCTTACGGTCCCGTTAAAAATAACCTCCGCTTGAGTTGTGTTCCTGGCGGTTCATCAGGCGGATCTGCTGTTGCAGTTTCCGCAGGATTATGTACTGTCGCTTTAGGATCAGATACTGGAGGTTCAATTCGACAACCAGCTTCTTTTACAGGAACAGTTGGGTACAAACCAACATATGGAACTGTTAGCCGTTATGGTTTATTGGCTTATGCTTCTTCTTTCGACCAAATTGGGCCTTTTACAAATAACGTAGAAGACTTAGCTTTGGTTTTAGGAGTCATGAGCGGTAAAGACCCAAAAGACGCGACCAGTTCCTCAAAAAAATTGACCTTTCAGTTAGGCAATAAACCATCTGAAAAACATAAAATAGCCTTTTTAAAAGAGGCGTTGGAGAACGAAAATGTTGATCCAGAAGTACGTGCACAATTAGAGAAAACGATTGATGAATTACGTGCAGCTGGTCATGTTGTAGAAGGAGTTTCTTTTCCTTATTTGGATTACCTCGTCCCTGCCTATTATGTCCTTACGACAGCAGAAGCTTCTTCCAATTTATCCCGCTACGATGGTGTTCACTACGGTCATCGTTCTGAAGTGGCAAAAGGAGTCGAAGAAACATATGTTTTATCACGTACGGAAGGATTTGGTACAGAAGTAAAACGACGCATCATGGCTGGCACATTTGTCCTTTCTCATGGTTATTACGATGCATACTACACGAAAGGCATGAAAGTGCGTCGTGTATTGAAAGACAAAACAAAAGAAATCTTCGCTAATTACGCATTTTTATTGTTGCCAACAACACCTGCAACTGCTTTTGAAAGTGGCGCTGTAAACGATCCAATTCAGATGTATTTGCAAGACATCTTTACTGTTCATGCTAATTTAACTGGAAATCCAGCGATTTCATTGCCAATTGGTCAGCACAGTAACGGCCTGCCTTTTGGTATTCAAGTAATGGCAGACGATTTTAACGACGAAGCGCTGATTAATTTCGCCCAAATTTTAATGAACAAGGATTAAGCCTATGCATTTGATAAAAAAGCTCCTTTTTGTTTTGATTGTTGCCAACATATTGCCAACAACCATAGGTCTTGCACAAGGTCCTACACAAACAACAACAGAAGGCGACGCTTTTTTACGCATGTTGGAACAAAGTACGCGCATGTATTACAACGATTTTATCAGTGAAAAAAATACTGATTCTATCATTGATGCGCTGAACTACGAAGCAAATGCTATCCCACTATTTACTGACGAAGAGTACTGCAAACGCTTATCAAAGCTGAATGAAATATCTGATTTCGGCTATGATTGCAACGAAATATCACTTGCTACCATCAAATACTTTGCACAAAACAGACGCAGCTTTGCAAAAATTGTACTTGGTCGATCAAAATTGTATTTCGATATGTACGAAGAAAAGCTTGCAGAATACGGGCTTCCTTTGGAACTGAAATATTTATCTGTTATTGAAAGTGGTTTGCGCCCTCAAGTAAAATCGCATGCTGGAGCTACAGGTTTATGGCAATTTATGTATGGTACAGGAAAAACCTATGGTTTGGTCGAAAACTCATACATTGACGAACGTATGGATCCTGTTAAAGCTACCGATGCAGCTTGCCGAATGCTCAAAAAACTATTTGGAATTTATGGCGATTGGAACCTAGCACTTGCAGCTTACAATGCTGGACCGGGAAATGTCAACAAAGCAATCAAGCGTTCTGGTGGTAAACGAACGTTTTGGGAAATCCGTCCCTATTTGCCCCGCGAAACACAAGGGTATGTTCCTAATTTTATAGCAGCTTCTTATTTGTTGACGTATCATGCAGAACATAACATTCGCCCCGCAGCTGCTAAAATACATTACTATCACTTGGATACGATTTGTCTCAAAAAAAGCGTGCACATGGAATCCATTGAAAAAGTGATTGCATGGAAATTAGACGATATTAAATCGTTAAACCCTGTCTATAAAACCACTTATATTCCGGCTACAGAACCAAAACAGTGTATCACTGGTCCACTTGATAAAATTGGACTTTTAGTTACTTCTGAAGACAGTTTGTATGCAGTAGAAGACCGCAATTTTGGCGCTGCTTATTTGGCGCAATTAGCGCTTCAAGCGCAACAACAACGGAATCAAGATCAATTAGTAACCTCGCAGCCAAACCTACCAATAAACAAACCGAAATCAACTGTGATTACGACCATTAAATACACGTATCACAAGGTGAAAGCAGGCGAAAATCTGAGTAGAATTGCTGCGCAATACAATGTTACCATTCAGAACATCATGGAGTGGAACAATTTGCCAAATACACAAATTTCAGTAGGCGCACTTTTGAAAATCCAAACACTTGTCACAACAACTGTTGAAACAGCAGTTAACAATGAAAAACCTGTTGTAATTACTTCGGATACCATTCAAAAACCTGCTCCAGTTCAACAACGACCAGCTCCAGTGCGTAAAAAGTACTACACTGTCAGAAGTGGTGATGGTTTTTCACGAATTGCGAGTAATCATGGTCTGACACAAAATCAATTAGAGGAATTAAACCCAGGTGTCAATCCAAGTAGAATCCGTCCTGGACAACGTTTACGCATTAAATAATTAATTGTGCAAACGCTAGCTGTTGTCATCATAACCTTAAACGAAGCGCGCAACATCGAACGCTGTTTATTATCGCTTGGCGATTTAGCGGATGAAATTGTTGTGTTAGATGCTTTTTCTACCGATGAAACTGCCGAAATATGTCGGAAACACGGCGTTTCTTTTCACCAACGGAACTGGGAAGGTTATGCAGCCAGTAAAAATTACGCAAATTCCCTCACTACGTGCGATTATATTTTTTCACTCGATGCCGATGAAGCACTCAGTACTGAATTATTAGCTGAAATAAAAAGCGAAAAAAAGAAAGGGTTTTCAGGCGTTTATTCTGTAAATCGACTAACCAATTACATGGGAAAATGGATTTATCACAGCGGTTGGTTTCCAGATATAAAAACACGCATTTTTCCAAAAGAAGGAAGTTATTGGTCGGGTGAATTTGTGCA
>JACCDU010317842.1_pt1 | contig 10341 bp, 11 predicted proteins | sample 7446081 | NCBI WGS metagenome assembly JACCDU01 (sample SAMN15323447, study PRJNA562643) | freshwater metagenome | isolation source: river surface water | place: USA:Blue River Watershed | collected 2017-08-17
CAGCAGTAGATGCTACAATCAATGGTTCAACTGCATTTACAATGTGGGGAGCTAGACCAACATCTACTAACCCTAACAACTTTGAGGCAGGTTTTTCAAACAACTACTTACCTCATAGAATTATTGCGAGTGTGAACTATGGTAAAGAATTCTTTAAGAACACAAGAACTTCATTTGCTATTTTATATGAAGCTTCTCCTAACCCTCTTCAATCTTCTCTATCTTACACATACGCAGGTGATTTAAATAATGATGGTTTTAATGGTAACGATTTAATTTTCGTTCCTAAAGATGCATCTCAAATCAAATTAGTAAATGCAAGTGCAGTAGGTGGTGTAGCTGATACTAGAACACAAACTGAATTGTGGAATCAATTAGATGCTTTCATTTCAAACAACCCATACCTTTCAACTCGTAGAGGTCAGTTTGCTGAAAGACAAGCATTAGTATTACCTTGGGTTCACAGAGCTGATTTGAACTTTACACAAGATTTCTATATCAAATATAAAGATTCAAAACACACTTTAAGATTTACTGCTGACATCTATAACTTCACTAATTTGATTAGTAAAGAATTAGGTATTCAACAAATCCCAACTACTATGACTCCGCTTAACTTTGTTAGATTGGATGCAGATGGTAAAACTCCTGTATTCTCATTCCCTTATTTGGATGGAAGAAACAGAGTTCCATTTACTGATTCATTCAGAGATAACGTTGGATTTGGGTCTAGATACCAAATTCAATTGGGAGTTAGATATTTATTTAATTAATATTTAATATATTAAGTTTTAATTAAGGTGGAGATTTCTCTCCACCTTTTTTTATGCCTATGATTGAATTTTTTCTATAGATTTTTAAGTAAAGGTAATATATCTCATATTTATAAGAGTAATAAAGGGTGTTTTGATAATCGTTGTGGAATTAAGGTTTTGGAAACAAAATAACATACGATTATGGCTTACATTAAAGCGTTAGCATCAAATTTAGGAGATAGATTAGCATTAGGATTTCTCTATTTAGCAGGGTTATGGATTGCATTTGCCCTATGTTTTCAATTATTCTTCGTTTATCTACACCTTTCTGGAAACGAAGAAACTGCAAGAAATGCATCTAATTGGATTACCCATAGAATTGATGGTACATTCAAAAACTCACCTGAAAATATATGGTATGTAGCAGAAGACCATATTTGGGTTGAATCAGTAGAAAATCAAGTTAAAATTGGTAAGTTAGCAGGAAATCGTAACTTAGGATTTGGTGTTAAGAATATCTTAGAAGAATATCTTCAGGAAGCAGGATATGATTTAACACAAAATGCACAATACAAATTAAAGGTTAATATTGTATATTTGGATGTATTAACTACAAAAACAAATATTTCGGTATTCCACAAAGGTGAAGAGGAAGTAGTGGTTAGATTACAGGGTATTCTTTACAAAGAAGGTAAAAAAGTAAAAGAAGTAGTAGTAGAAGAAAGTTCATCCGAAATATCGATGTCTACATTAATTGTTGATGAAGGAGGTAAGTTTAACCAAACCTCACTTAGTAACGCACTTAAAAAAGCATCCGATAGCTTAATAAAGAAATTATTCGGAAAGAAATAATATGAAAAAATTATTAACATTTTTAGGGGTATTCTTAATATCCCTTTCATCGTTTGGGCAACTTACTGTCAATCAAACCATAACACCTACAACAAATTTGAAGGTTGGTGACACTTTGACGGTAAAGTATACTGTGACAAGAGGAACTACGACACCTCGTTATTTTTGGTTGAGATATTCTTTCAACAACAAAGCGTTAGCAATGGTGCCGAATAGTACTGCGTTTTCACAAGGTACTTCTACACAAACATTCTACACTGGATGGAATAACTATAAGTTTACACCAGCTGCGAATGTAGTGGAAACTCAGTTATACACTCAGTATCAAACTACACCTTGGGGATACGCAGTAAACAACGATTGGAATGTTGGACAATTGACTGTTCAGAGAACCGATGCATCCATCGATGGTGATATAGCAACTCAAAAGTTTGTATTGAAAGACCAGAACACTTATAACGATATTCATAAATTAGACTTAGCGTATTCGTATGATGCGACAGGTGCATTCATTTCACCAATCACTCGAAGTGCAACAAATATATCATTAAGTGGTGTAACAGGTAACACATCTCAATTTAAAGTAAAAGTTTTATTTCCATCGGGATATACTATTACCGACCACAATGTTCAATTAATGAGATTGAAATCGGATGGCAGTGGTAACATAGATTGGTCACAACAACCTATTGCACAATTACCATTGGATGCAAGTGGTGAAGCGCTTTTCACAACACAAGTTAAAGTAGGAGATTCAGTTGGTGTATTTGTTGGGGCTGCATTTAGTAAAGCTTGGATGAATAACATCGTAACTGTATCAGATGCTTACAAAGCATTTTTAGGGCACTCACAAACTGATATTAGTGGAACTCCAAACTTTTTTACTTATCCAAATCTAGAAAAGAAAGTTGGATTAATTACAAAAAATAAAACCGAATTTGGAGAATCAGATTCTTATTATCTATTTGCACATGTGATGGGTATCAATGTAGATACTCCTGCGATGATTCCAACAAACACATCAACATCAGTAAGATGGTATAGTGGTTTGTTAAATCAAAGTTGGTTAGATGGTGTTGTTAAAAATAAAGTAATAATTGATACACCTACAAAAGAAGTACACGCAGTATTCGCATGGGGTGGTGATTTGAACTGGTCACATTCATCAGACCCAGCAGTAATTGCTAGTAGAATTAGTAGTGGAATTTACACAAACGCGGTAAACAAAAGTGAAGCATTGGTTGTAAAAAATATGTCGTTATCTAATAATATAGTGATGGCTTACCAAACCAAAGCAGCTGAAACTGCTAAGTTAAGTGTGACATCTACATTAGAGAATGGTAAGGTAATATTAACCACAACTTTAACAAAAGAAGAATTAGCAGGATTGCAAGTAATAATGAACTATGATGAATCTAAATTAACTTTAGATAATATCATATTTGACGCAGGTTCTACAATTACAAACTTCTCTACAAGAGAAGGTAGTAGATTAACATTTGGCTCTATTGACCAAACAAAAATAGCAAGAATTAAAACAGGAACTCCTTATAAATTAATATTCACTCCTAAAGTTCAATTAACAAATACTGCAGGATTATTCTACTTTGTTCTTTCAGATGCAGTGGATGCTAAGGGAAACAAAATAGATTTAATAGTTGAATAACATGAAAAACTTATTAGTTACATTATTATTTTTATTAACATCATTCTTAGGGTTCGGGCAGAGTGTATCTGCTCCGGACTCTAAATCATTTATACCATCCACAAACGGACAAGATGCAAGTGGATTTATATTAAGTGGGTTTACTTCTACATCAACCCTATTAGCTTCAATTAGTTTAGTAAATCCTCCATCCGGTACAACATTTAACTTAACTACAACAACAGGTTTAACCGCAGCAAGTGGATTTACACTAGCAGGTAATAAGACTCGTTTAGTGGTAACGGGAACAATGGACAATATCAATACGGCATTAGCATCTTTAAAAGTAAATACGGGTTCAGTAGTTGGGAATGTTCAATTATCGGTAGCAGCAACTGTTAATCCAATTGGGTTTTTTTATAATGGAGTTAATGGTCACTTTTATAGACCTATAACGGCAACTAATGAAAGAACTACTTACACAAATGCAAGAGCTAGGTCTTTATTAACAACATTCAAAGGACAGACCGGATATTTGGTAACAATAACATCAGCTTCGGAAGATGCTTTTATATTCGCAAATGTTCCTGCTACAAATGTATGGTTTGCAGCTACCGATGAAGTTATTGATGGTAGATGGGTAATTGATGCTGGGCCTGAAAAAGGAACTGTAATGAAAACTTCAAACGGACAAACTGCTGGAAACATTCCTGGTGTGTATAACAACTGGGCACCCGGTGAACCAAATGGTAGTAATGGTAGTGAGAACTATGCAGTTGCAAAGTGGAATGGTGCTTCAACTTGGAATGATTTATCAAACAATTGGAATAATCCTTATGTAATTGAATATGGAACTTGGACTAATCCCGATGATGCTACATTTACGGAGTTTTATACAAATTCAGTAACACATACAAACGGAGATGTATTAACTGCAAGATTCAATATTGATTTTGGTAGTAATGTGGATGAAACTAAATTCACAACAAAAGCAAATACTTTTGTAAATAATGTATGGGGAACAACAACCAACACATCAAGAGCATTAAGTGGGTTGGGTAAAGTTGATTTAACAAATGATTTAGATACTGTAAAAGTAAGTGGTAATGGTGTTAGAGCAACAACAACAGGCGGACAAGTAGAATGGTGTGTAGTATATGATTATGAACCATCAAGTCAAAGATACCAAATTTTAATTGATAAAAGAGAATTCCCACAAGGTACTTCAGCAAGTAGTGTTACAACTTTACAATTATTTGATTTGTGGAACGGACCTGTAACTTATCAATGGGATGATGGAACATGGGCTGCATATTGGATTTATACGCCAACGGAACTTAATTTTGCGGGTTCATCATTTACATCTAACATAAGACGAGCTGGATTTTTTTGGGGTTTGAGTGCAGAGTTTACATTCACACCAACTATGGTGTTTAAACAACATGGTATAGATTTATCATATACTAATCAAACTGAATTAAACACTTTGTATAATAGTATTGTAACTGTATCCGATGTGTTTATAGCATTTAAGGAATTATCAAATGGTGGAATATTTGGAGACCAGAGTGGATTAGAATTTACAAATGGTATTCAGTTTATGAATGCCGATGTAGATGGTAATGGTGTATTTAATGAATCGGATACCTACAAACTATTACAACATTTAACAGGCGTACAATCGCTTACACAAAACACTAATTTAAACAATTTAATAAAATTATACGGTAAATCCGAATATGATGCTATTACAAAAACAAATTGGAGTACACAATTTAATTCAACGAGAAGTTTGTATCCGTTTAATTTAAATAGTGGTGTATTAAATAACACTTATAATGTTAGTGCAACTTGGGTAGGAGATGTAAACTTATCACACTCAGCGCAACAAAGTGTAAGCAGTATTGCAAGTAATTCGGTTAGAAGTATGAGTGTGATGAGTAATACTATTTCAAACGAAGTAAATGTTATAAGTGTTGGGGAAATTATAGGTAATAAAGTTATAATTACATTATCAGTAGACCCATTGCAACAAGAATTAGTAGGAACACAATTCCAATTAAATTATGATAATACAAAATTAAAATTTGAAAAAGTAGATTTTATAACAAAAGGAAATCCTACAAATTTTGGAACTAATAAGGGAAATTATATTAATATAGGTTCTTTAATAACAAGTGGAGGTTCATTGGATAAAACAACTGAATATAGAATTACATTTACTCCAATAAATCCTTTAACTGATATATTAGGATTAACTTCTATATCAACAACTGATGCGGTTAATAAAGATGGTAAACAATTAAAAGTAAAATTAAACTAATGAAAAAGATAATATTAATATCGTTGATTTTATTGGTTGGGTGTACCAAAATGGAAATAGAACCAACTCCACCGCCTGCTGTACAAAAGATATTTAGCGTAAAGGAAAGTAGGGTAACGGATGGACAATCTATACATTTTGATTTACCATCGGATGGTGTATATACATTAACACTAATAGATAAAGAAACAGGTCAAGTTATAGGTAGGGAAAGGTTTACGGGTAAGATTGGAGATAATATAAAGAAGATTTATACGAATTCAATACAATCCCAATATTTATATTTGTTATTGGAAGATGTTACTAAAAAGGAAATAGGAAAAACAATAATAATAACTAAATAAAATGAAAAAAGTATTTTTAGTAGCATTGGTAATAATTGGGTTGACAGGGTGTTATAAAGAAGACCTTATGCAACCAATACCAGAGGTAAAAGAGCAATTGCAAATTAAAGAAGCAGTTGGTATCAAATTAGAATCTGCATTCGTAACAACTGAAGTTGCGATGAATGTTAAGATGGAAGTTTCACAATCGGTTACAATTAAAATCTTTGATATATCCAATAAGGTAGTATCAAAAGAAACAATGACTGTAAAAGCAGGTGATAATATCTTAAAGGTATATACATCAGCATTACCATCATCGGCTTATAGAATTGGATTATTTGATTCAAGTAATAAGCAATTAGGAATAACGGATTTTAACAAACTATAAAAAAACAATAAGATTATGTCAGAAGAATTAGAAAACTCAAATGACGGTACTTGGTCAGGATTAAAAAAGACCATTATCGGTGTAGCAACAACAGCAGTTATGGGATTAGGAACTTGGGGTGTAACCCAAATTACAGGTGGTGGCGATGAAGCTCCTGCTCCAGCAGCAGCACCGGTAATTAATATTACTAACTCAAACCAACAACAACAAAGTGCAGGTGGTGGAACTACTGTAATTAAAGAAAGAGTAATTGAAAAGCCAGCGGCTACCCAACCAGCGAAACCTGCTAAGAAAAAAGAAGGTGATGAGTTTAAAGAAGAAGCACCAAAGTGGTAATTTAACATATTAAAATTTTACATAAAATGGCAGAGCAACAACCGAGTGGGTTTAGAGAATTATTGGGTAGTATGATGAAACGTAGATGGTTCATTACGGCTATCGTATTAGGTGGATTTATGGTAATCATCATGGGTATCTTTGGTGCTATCATAGGTCAAACTGCAATTAGTGGAGAATGGAAAGAACTTCTCTTATTATTGTTAGGTGCTTTTATCGGTTCTTATGGTAAAATCATTGATTATTGGTTTAGTGATACCGATAAGGATAAAATGTTAGTACAAAAGATGGACGAGGAAGATGGTACATCATTAAGCAATACTGCTGATATGCCTGTAACTCCTCCAAATAATACACCATTGATTCCAGAAGCATTTACCGTAGCTATTTCAAATGCACAATCTCAACCTAAAGTTGAATCAGTAGCATCAGAACCAAATAATCCACAACAAATTGAATCTCCTTTCAAACCTGAAACCAAAGTGGGTGTTGAAATCGATGAAGATGGAGATGGAACTATGGATGGTTTAGACTTTGATGGTGATGGTAAAATTGATGAATACTTCGCACACCGTCAATGTGAGCACGTTTGGGGTGATTTAGATGGTGATGGTGATGAAGAATGTTTGAAATGTGGAAAAATAAAAGATGAAGATGCCGAAATGGTAGGATAAAAATAAGTTATGGAATTGTTATAGTTAAAGTTTAAAATAAAAAACTATGGGATTCTGGAAAGAATTATTTAAAGACAACAACGACATCAACGAAAAATCAGTAGTTGGATTCCTATCATTCTCAATGATGGTAATTGCATTATTCGTAGACCTTATCACAGGATGGATGGGTAAAGAACTATTAATCAATGAATATATTTTCAATGGTTTCTTAGTTATCACATTGGGTTCATTCGGTATCGCTTCAGTTGATAAATACATCAATAGAAAAGCAGAACATGATAAGAACAAATTGGATGCTGGAGCCGAAGAAGAATTAGGATAAACTAAAAATAAAATTATTATGTTATTAAAAAAAGGAGACAATAATGAAAATGTAAGGTTGATGCAACAGAAATTGGGCATTGAACCGGCAGTAACTAACTTCGGCCCTAAAACCGAAGCAGCTGTAAAGGCTTGGCAGGCAGCACATGGATTAACCGCAGATGGTATAGTGGGACCTGCAACTTGGGCAAAGATAATGGGAGAAACAACAACATCAGTTCCAACTCCAGTAGTATCTGCACCAATAGCACCTGTAGGTGGTTTGAAATTAGATAAATTAAAGGGGCATATTCCTGACGCAGTAATCGCTATGATTCCTGATACAGCAGCTAAATTCCAAATCAACACTCCATTAAGATTAGCACACTTCTTAGCACAATGTGGACATGAGAGTGGTGGATTTAGAGCAACACAAGAAAACTTAAACTATTCGGCAAAAGGTTTGAATGGTATATTTAGAAAGTATTTCCCAACTGAAGCGGCTGCAGCTCCGTATGCTAGAAACCCACAGAAGATTGCTAACAAAGTTTATGGTAATAGAATGGGTAACGGTCCTGAATCAAGTGGTGAGGGCTACAAATTCAGAGGAAGAGGATATATCCAATTGACAGGTAAAGAAAACTATACTGCGTTTGGAAAAGCAATTGGTGAAGATATTCCATCTAATCCTGATGTAGTAGCATCTAAATACGCTCTATTATCAGCAGCTTGGTTCTTCTCTAAAAACGGATTACATAAGATGGCGGATGAAGGAGCTAGTGATTTGGTTGTAACAAAGATTACTAAAAGAGTAAACGGAGGAACAATTGGATTGCCTGACAGAATTAAACACTTTAAAGAATATTATCATTTATTAGCTTAATTAAAAGGGAGATTTATTCTCCCTTTTTATATTTATAGAAAATGAAGAACGTATATGAAAAAATTATTGGTATCCTTAAGTTTATTTTTGTTAAGCAGTGCTGCCATTGCCCAAAATGTGGGAAGTACAAAGACTGAACAATATAAAGCATCATTCGAAACTGCAATTGATATTTCTCAATTCTTAGATTATGAGGGAAAGCAAATTCCTATTCAAATCTTAAAAGCAGGTATTTCCGATGAGATGTATGAAATGTATCCAGAACTAAAAGAAAAGAGAGTAGGTTTGGGTGTTGCTAATATCACAATGGAATATTTAGAAAACCTTAATCGTTTCAAATTCACCGAAGATAAAACGGAAATTAAGAATAGAATGGTTAAACAATTCCAAGCATCTCAAGCTGGAATTTCCGAAAACAAATTAGATGGTAGAGGAAAAATTAACTTAGCAGAATACTTTGTGACCGTTGAGTGTTACGATTATTCAGTATCAGAAGATGAAACTATAAACCTTAAAGATGGTGTAAAGAATATGATGGTAACCCGTATTGGTTTACAGGTTCGTTTCACTAACGCAGAGACTGGAGTAGTATTTGGAGCAAGTGGGTTAGGTGAAGCTAAAACCACAAGAGAACTAACATTCTTATCAGATGCAACTGTAGATGAGGTTAAATTTAATCAATCAACTATTTCTATTGCAACAAAGAAAGCATTGGATATTGCTTGTGCAAGAATTTTGGATAGAATGGTTAAAAAAGGAATATTTCCAAACTAATGATAAAGTTAAAAGATATATTAAACGAACAAAAAGTTAATGAGAAATTCTCTGTGCAAGGTATGCGTGCTAGAGAAATAATATCTACTATATTAACAAAGACGGATTTCGCACCAGGAGATAGTGATTCTCAAAAGAAACAGAAAAAGATGGTGGATGATTTAGTAAAAACTATTAATGATTTTTACGAAAAATATAACATAGATAAAAAGATTATTTTATAATTTGTTAATAATTTCATAATACAAAATTGTATTAAAAGGAACAATCGATTCATAATTATTGAGGAACTAACTTAATAACTATGAATCGTTTCTTTTTACTACTGTTACTTATTCCAAACTTATTGTTTTCGCAAGTAACTATCAAAGGTTCTACAAAATCTACCAAAGAACCACTTCCATTTGTAAACATAATTTTTAAAAATTCAGATGGTAAAATATCGGGTGTTGCATCTGATATAAATTCAAATTACGAAATCACTCTTCCATCCGGCACTTATGAAATAAAAGCATCATTTTTAGGATACAAACCTTTTGTAAAACAATTGGATGTAAAAGGTAATATTCAATTAGATATTTTATTAGAAGAGGAAACCACACAATTAAATGAAGTTGTAGTAAAAGCAGTTGGACAAAAAGTAACTGAAGCAGCGGTAGTAAGAACCATTCGAAATAGTAATGTAGTATCGGATGGAGTATCAATAGAATTCATTAAAAAAACACCTGATAGAAATGTGGGTGATGCACTTAAAAGAGTAAGTGGTGTTACGATACAGAACGATAAGTTTGTATTGGTAAGAGGGTTAGCAGATAGATATAATTCAGCTATTCTAAACAAAACACTTCTACCATCAACCGAACCTGATAGGAGAGCATTTTCATTTGATATAATACCAACGGCACTAATTGATAACATCATAGTTTCTAAATCAGCATCGGCGAATCAGCCTGGTGATTGGAGTGGTGGATTGGTTCAGATTACAACAAAAGAAGTATCCGATAATTTCTTCAATATCTCATTGGGAAGTGGTTGGGGTTCGGTTTCAACTTCAAAGGATTTTAAGTTAGTTCAAGCTACCG
>JACCDU011097391.1_pt1 | contig 10340 bp, 8 predicted proteins | sample 7446081 | NCBI WGS metagenome assembly JACCDU01 (sample SAMN15323447, study PRJNA562643) | freshwater metagenome | isolation source: river surface water | place: USA:Blue River Watershed | collected 2017-08-17
CGATCATTGTCGATGCTGACCAATCGGTGTTCTTCGACCTGCAAGCGCGACTTTACGACAAGTCCGATGCGCGGTTCGCCTTCGTGCGGACGAAGCTCACGCGCGAGGTGTTCGAGGACGAATACGATGGCTGCGCGTCGGAATGGCCCGATGTTCCGCAGTGGCGGATCAAGGACTGGTTCCAGCCTGACACGGTTGCGATTGCCGAATACTACGAGCGCGAGGAAGTCCCTGATACGCTCCATGTGCTGACCTATACGCTTTCGGGCGAGCAGAAGCGTATATGGTCGAGCGATATGGACAAGGGTGCGCTGGCCGGGTTCCGCCGCGATGGCTGGCGGGTCAAGACGCAGAAGCGCAAGCGGTATCGCATCCACAAATACATCCTGTCCGGCGCCGAAGTGCTGGAGGATTGCGGGACCATAGCCGGGACTGAAATCCCCATCGTGCCGGTCTATGGCAAGCGCTATTTCGTGGACGGCATCGAGCGCTGGAAGGGCTACGTCCAGGACAAGATGGACAGCCAGCGCCTTTACAATTCCAACGTATCGAAGTTGGCCGAGACGAACGCTCTTGCGCCGCGTGAAGTGCCAATCTTCGCGCCCGAGCAAATCGATGCCATTCAGGCCGAGCAGTGGGCAAGGCAGAACATCGACCGCCTGCCATATCTGACTGCCCATCCGCTGATTGATCCGGCCACTAACCAGATTGTCCAGACCGGCCCTATCGGCATGGTTCAGCCGCCGACGCTCGCCCCTGTCACCGCCACCCTGTTGCAGATCGCCAATCAGGATTTGCAGGAGGACATGCAGGACGGTGCCGAGCAGGTGAAGGCCAACACCAGCGCCGAGGCGATGGACATTGCCGCCGCACGCGTTGACGCGAAATCCGGCATCTATCTGGACAACATGCGCCAGTCGGTCGAGCGCGAGGGCGAAATCTACCTGTCGATGTCGTCGGACATCTACGTCGAGGAAGGGCGCGAAGTCCCGACCATGAGTGAGGACGGCGACGACGGCAGGGCTGTTCTCAAGCAGTCGTTCACCGACAAGTCCGGCGCAAATCGCGTGGTCAACGATCTGGAGAACGCGCGATACAAGGTCATTGCGTCCGTCACCGAAGCGACCGCGACCCGGCGTGACAAGACTGTGAAGGCGATGCTCCGCGTTGCCGAGGTTGCCACCGCCGCGCAGGATACAGAAATGGCGCAGGCCGCGCTTGTGACCGCCGTGATGAATACCGACGGCGAAGGTACGGATGGCTTCATGCAGTGGGTGCGCAAGGTAAAGGCGCTGCCTCTCGGGCTTGTCGAGCCGAACGAGGAAGAGCAGGCGGCGATGGAGCAAGCCGCGCAGGAACAGCAGCCCGATCCGATGGCGCAACTTGCCACGGCACAGGCCAAGCAGTTCGAGGCCGATGCGGCGAAGAAGGCTGCGGAAGTCGCTGAAACGCAGGCAAACACGCGGCTGCTCGATGCGCGCACGGTGGAGACGCTGACCAAGGCGCAGGAGCCTGCGAACGATCAGCCCGCCGAAGAACCACGCATCCCGTTGCCCCTCAATCGCGGCCCATACGGCGGATAGGGAAGCGAAATAGAAGCACACCCCGCCGCCCCGTATCCTTCCCGCCATTCGGCAACCGCTGGGCCGTGAACCGGTGAGGAGGAATCGAGATGGCAGACGAAGCCGAGGACGTGCTTGAACTGGACGAAATCAAGGCCATCGAGCCTGAGGACGGACAGGAACAGCAGCCCGAAGCCGCAGCCGACGAAGCCGAGGGCGATGACGAGGATGTTGTCGGATTTGGCGAACCGGCTGACGAAGAGGGGGCAGCGCCAGCCCCGGAAAGCAGCGTTATCCGCGACTTGCGTCGTGCGAACCGTGAACTGGCGAAGAAAATCCACCAGCTTGAGCGGGGAGCGCAGCCGCAGCGCATCGAGGTAGGCGAAAAGCCGACCCTTGCTGCGTGCGATTACGACGAGGACCGGTTCGAGGCCGAGCTTGACGCATGGAAGCAGCGCAAGGCGGAAGTGGACCAGTTCGAGAAGGCATCGCAGGAGCGGGCGAAGGCGGAAGCCGAAGCATGGTCCAAGCGGGCGGAGAACTACACCGCCGACAAGGCCAAGCTTCGCGTGGCCGACTACGCGACTGCCGAGGAAGAGGTCTTTTCGACCCTTTCCGAGCAGCATCAAGCGCTGATCCTGATGACCGAGAAGCCCGCAGCGCTTGTTTACGCGCTGTCCCGCGACCCGGCCAAGCTGGAGCAACTTTCCAAACTCGACCTGGCCCGTGCCGCGATGCTCGTCGGAAAGCTGGAGGACAAGGTTCACGTGACCACGAAACGCAGGCTCCCGCAGCCCGACCGACCGATCCGGGGTGATGCTCCGGTTTCGAGCGCATCGACGGACAAGGAACTCGCACGGCTCGAAAAGGAAGCTGAACGCACCGGCAACAGGACTGCCCTGATCGCCTACCGCAAGAAGCTCACCACCCGAGCCTGATCCCAAACCGTTTCAGGAAGGTTTTCAAATGGCAACGTCTTTCACCAAGCAAGAACAGGTGATGTTCGATCACGTCATCGAAGGCTTCGACGACATGCTCGTGATCGCCAAGGCCGCCGATGTCTATCAGCCGCTTACCCCGCAGGAGCAGGTGAACGCGCAGGACAAGTTCTGGCTCCCGGCGCCGATGATCGGTTACAGCTATGACGGCTTCGACCAGTCCGCGAACTTCGACGGCCTGACGCAGCTCAACGTGCCCGCTTCCGTCGGCTATCACAAGTCGGTTCCCAAGACGCTTTCGTCCAAGAACCTGCGCAATGCCTACGCGATGGAGCAGTATGGCAAGGCGGCGAAGCAGAAGCTTTCGTCGGATGTCAACCTCGCCATCTTCAACACCGCCGCGCTTTATGGTTCGGTGTTCTCCAAGCGCTCTGGCGCTGCCACCGGCTACGATGACGTTGCCGATCTGGACAGCCGCATGACCCGTATCGGCGTCCCGACCGATGGCCGCGTGGCGTTCTACAGCCCGACCAACATGAACGCGATGGCGGGCAACCTTGCTGGCCGTTCGGAAGCCACCGAGCGTTCGCGCACCGCATACGAGCGCGCCCTTGTCCGTTCGGATATCGCGGGCTTCGAGGTGTTCAAGAACGACCAGGAAATCCGCCTTGCTGCGGCTTCGGGTGGCGCAACGACCGTCAACGGCGCGAACCAGCGCACTGTTCCGGCCGCAACCGTCACGTCGGCGGGCATCACCGAGAACAAGGACAACCGCTACACCGATCTGGTGATCACGGCGGCGACCTATGCCAACATCAAGGTGGGCGATGCCTTCACCATTGCTGGCGTCAACGAGGTGCACCTGATCACCAAGCAGGACACCGGCAACCTCAAGACGTTCCGCGTCGTGGACAAGCCCGCTGCGAACACCATTCGCATCTGGCCCGCGATCATCGACGCTGCGGAAGGCTCCATCGGGTCGAAGGAATACGCCAACGTGTCGGCAACCCCGGCAAACGGTGCGGCTCTCACGTGGCTCAACACCACTGCGGCTCCGCTCAACCCGTTCTTCCGCCGTGAAAGCCTGCTTCTCATCCCCGGCTCGTTCACGGTGAGCCCGGAGGATGGCTGGCAGGTGATGACCGCGACGACCGATCTCGGCATTTCGATCACCTACACGCGACAGGGCGCGATCAACGACCTGAGCGTGAAGGCTCGCTGGGACATCGACTTTGGCACCGCGCTGACGAACCCGGAAATGGCCGGGGTTCAGATGTTCGGTCAGGCCTAAAGCTAAACCGGACGGGCGGGGCGCTTCCAATTCGCCCCGCCCTCCTTTCAAGCCCTGTGAGCAGGGTTTCAGAGGAGGCCAGAATGTCTGCATACCCTCGCATGGTTTATCGCAAGGGCGACATGCTTCCCGAGCATGGCGTCGATTACCGCATCGTCGCGGGCGAAGCCGAGGAAAGCGCGGCCATCGCTGAGGGCTGGCGGCTTGGCATTGATCCGCTCGACCACGACGGAGACGGCGAAAAGGGCGGCGCAAAGCGCGGAAGGCCGCGCAAGGCATGACCGATATCCCCATCCCCGCAGGTCCGACCAACAAGGAACTGATCGACGGCGCCTATCTGGCGCTGGGGATGACGGACACCATGTTCGGGCGCACGGACGAGGAATACGCATCGGGCGTAACCCTGTTGCGCGGAATGATGGCGGAATGGCCATTCGACCAGTTGGGCTATGACTTCACCACCCCGCGCCCGTCCGAGCGCTCTGGCATTGAGCAGAAATGGGCACAGGCTGTTTCGCTGGCGCTGGCTGAACGCATCGCCCCATCGGTGGGCAAGAGCATGAACCCGCAGGCGTCCGTCGCCAAAGGGCGCTCGTATTCGATGCTGTGCGCTTCGGTCGGCAACAAGGCGCGGGTCACGTATCCGAACAATACGCCGTCCGGTGCCGGCCATCGCTGGTTCACGGCCAACAGCACGTTCTTTAACGAGGGCGACTGATGCAGGTGCCCATCCTTTCGGGGGTGACGGCCAAGGATGGCACGTTCGCCGCATCGTTTCCGATCAACCTGGAGCCGCGCACGTTCGCCAGCGGCGTTAGCCAAGGGCAGATCGTGTCAACGCGCGGGGCGGTCCAGAAAGCCATTGGCCCCGGCGTGGATCGCGGCGGCACGGTCTGGAACGGGATGCACTATCGCGTCATGGGTTCCAAGCTGGTGCAGATAGCTTCCGACTGGACCCTGACCGAGATCGGGGACGTAGGGAACGACTACGCCAGCGTGGGCTTCGACTATGGCTTTGACCGTCTCGCCATTCGCAGCGCGGACAAGCTGTTCTACTGGAACGGCGAAACCCTGTCCGAAGTGACCGATCCTGATCTAGGGCTGGTCAAGGACATGATCTGGTCGGACGGCTATTACGTCACCACGGACGGCACTTACATCGTCGTGACACAATTGAACGATCCTGCCGCAGTGGACCCGATCAAATACGGGTCGGCGGAAGAAGATCCCGACATGATCACCGGCCTCTTGCGGTTCCGCGAGGAGGTTTACGCATTCGGTCGCAACACAATTCAGGTGTTCCAGAACGTCGGCGGCAATGGCTTCCCGTTCGCCAACGTGCCGGGTGCGACGATCCCCTATGGCTGCGTCTCCGCATCGGCCAAGTGTCTTGTGGGCGGAACCTTTGCTTTCGTGGGCGGTGCGCGCGACGAGCCTTTGAGCGTCTATGTCGAGAATGGCGGGAACGCACAGCGGATATCGACGCGGGAGATTGACGACCTTCTCAATGCCGAACGCTCGCCCGAATTGATCGATCTTGAGGCGCGCGTTTTCGGTGAGGAACGGCAATTGCTGATCCACCTTGCCGACAAGACGCTCGGGATTGCCCTTGGAACGTCCTCTGAGGGCGAACAGGGCGCATGGTTCATCCTGCATAGCGGAAGGTTCGCCCCCTATCGCCTGCGCCGCGCTGTGTGGTGCTATGGGCATCACATCGTGGGCGACCGTGACAGCGCCGCAGTTGGCACATTGACGGGGGAGGCGGAGCATTTCGGGGTTCTGCCCGACTGGCAGTTCGATGCTGCGCTGATGTTTGCTGATGGCAAGCCTTTCCTTGTCAACGATGTGGAATTGTTCGGCCAGTTCCCGACGCGTGAGAATGCGGTTTTCCTCTCGATGAGCCGTGACGCGGTAACGTGGAGCCGGGAAGTCTCTCGGCGCATGACTGGACGGCGCGATGAACGTTTGCGCTGGCCTGCCGGTGCCCGCTGCCCGACGCTGGCTGCATTCCGGTTCCGTGGACAGGGGCGATATGCATTTGCCCGCTGCGAAATGACAGGGGAGCCTCTTGGCTGATTTCCTGATCCGGCGCGATGTTCTCGAAAACATCTTCGGGCGGCGCTGGGGCGCTGCGTTCGAGAACCAGCAATCGACGCTCGCCACGGTTGCGGCGGCATCTGAACAGACGGTGGCGGATACCGCGCAATTGAAGGACGCGGCATTCGTCACGCTTTCGGCCAACGCTGAATTGCCCAACGAGCGCGTCCTGTCATTGGGCGATGGGCTGGAAATGGTTGTCGGGGCTGAAACCGTCCTGCTCCGCCTGTCCGTGGAGGGAGCGCGCGTTTCTGGCGGGCACAAGGTCACGTTCGTTGCGACCGGCGAAAGCACTGTGGCTGTTCCGCTATCAGGCATCCTGGCATCGCGCGAAGGTGTCGAGACGTTGACGAACAAGACGCTGGCCACACCATCGCTCTCCGGCCTGACCGATGCTGCGGACGATACGGCGGCGGCGGGTGCTGGCGTTCTTGTGGGCGGGATTTACCGGACAGGATCGGCGCTCAAGGTGCGCGTCTCCTAGGGAAGCGAAATAGCCCTGTGATGGGCAAAAGGCGAAAGTGCGCGCGTCTGGACAACACGGAAGCGCGACAGTGGGCCTATTTTCTTTCGTCGGCTCTCTCATCGGGGGCAATCAACAGGCGAAGGCCAGCAAGGAAGCCGCGCGCCTGCAATACGATTCCACAATGGCCGGGATCAATGAGAGCAAGCGCCAGTTCGACGTAACGCAAGAGAATTACGCGCCATATCAGGCGCTTGGAACGTCCGCGATACCCATGCTTGGCGATCTGGTGGGCACGAACGGCGCCGACGCGCAACAGGCCATCATCGACCAGTTGAAGGGTGGGCCGCTTTACACCTCCCTGACCGGGGCTGGCGAAGAGGCCATTCTTGCCAATGCGTCGGCAACGGGTGGGCTTCGCGGCGGCAACACGCAGGACGCCTTGGCGCGGTTCCGTGGCGACACGCTCAATTCGGTGATTGCAAACCAGCTTGCGCAGTATTCCGGCCTTGTCGGCATTGGCTCTGGCGCGACCGATGCGGTTTCCAACTTCGGCGCGAATGCGGTGGCGCAGCAGAACGCCCTGCGCAATCAGGGGGCGGCTGCGCAGGCGCAATCCGCGCTGGTTCGTGGCGGTATTGCTGCACAGAACTGGAAGAACGCCGGTTCGATGCTTGGCGACACCATATCGTCGCAGATCAACGACGGAGTAAAAGGCTTCAATTGGAAGAGCCTCTTCTGATGGAGCTTGACTACGCAGGGATCATGCGCGCCGGTCAAGGGCTGGTTGGCGACTTGCAGGAGCAGATGTTCTTGCAGGATCAGCGCAAGGCACAGGCACAGGCCCGCCAGTTGCAGGTTCAACAGGCGCAACAGCAGCAGGCACGCCAAGCGCAGTTCCGCACAGCAGCGCAACAGGCGGCGCAGAGCGCTGATCCGAAAGCCATCGGCAACCTGATGATCGCCTTCCCGGAATTTGCCGACCAGATCAAGCCGGGCTGGCAGGCGCTTTCGGACGATGCTCGTCGCCGCAACCTGACGCAGACCGGTTCGGTTTTCATGCGCGCCAAGAACGGCGATGCGAAGGGTGCGGCTGCATTGCTTCGCCAGCGGTATGACGCGGACGCCGCTGCGGGGCAGGCTGACGAAACGACCAAGGAACTGATCGACGCTTTCGAGAGCGGCGACCCGACGCAGGTCCAGCAGGCGACCGCGACCGTGGGCATGATCCTTGCCGCCGATGACCCGAGCAAGTTTGCCGAGACGTATGGCAAGCTGTTTCCGACTGACGCGGCGACGGCGGTGCAGAAGGAATACCAGTGGCGCGTTCAGCAGTTCGACAAGGCCGCTGCGGACAAGTGGCTTGCCGTGCAGGATACCAAGCTCGTTCCGGTTCAGCCTGGCGGGCAGATCTACGACGCCGCCGATTTTGTCGGAGAGCGCGATGGCGGCTTCGGTGGTGGCATTGTCGCTACACGCGAACAGCAGGCCGAGGCAGAGCGATTTCGGGCCATGTTCCCGAATGCACCTGAGTTCGCAACCGACAACTCGAAGGGAGGTGATCAGTCCACCGGCATGGGAGGTATTCCAGCCCCTGCCACGGGTGCCAATGGCCTGCCTGCATCGCTGACACCCGAACAATACCGCGTGACCGTCGATGCTCTCGGGAAGAGCAAGACCGATGCGTGGATGAAGCAGAACGGCATCACGATTGAGAACGTGGCGCGCGGTGGCGTGGCACAGCAGCCCGTCCGCGTCCGCAGCAAGCAAGAATACGACCGTCTCCCCTCGGGGGCTGAATACATTGCGCCTGACGGGTCGCGCCGGAGGAAGGGCTAATGCCGCAGTTTTGGGAACAGGACGCGGTTGTATCGCCGCAGCAGAAGCGCGCACCGCAGCCCATCATTTCGTTGCCCGATCCTGACAAGGAGGCCGACAACGCGCGGGCTGACGCACAGCAGGCGAATAGCAATGTCCAGACCGGTATTGCCGTTCGCAGTGAAGGGCGTGCCGTCAAGAAGGATGCGATCGACAGCCTGACCACACTGCAAGGGCGCTACGAGAGTCTGCAACCGGTCAAGGACTATCGGGCGGTGCTTCCGCAGTTCATGCAGGCGCTGCAACTTCCTGATGATCCGACCGCCGATAACACCCTGCTCTATGCCTATGCCAAGGTCATGGACCCCGGCTCTGTGGTGCGCGAGAGCGAACAGGGTGCGGCAGCAAGTGGCGCGAGCTACTGGGATCAGGCTGTCGAGAAGGTAAAGAAGCAATTCAACATCGGCGGCAACCTTACGCCTGAAGTTCGCGCCCGTCTGAAGCGGGACATCGAAACCCGCGTGCAGGCAATGGGCAAGGCGTATCGCCTGCAACGTGAGCGTTTTGCCGACACCGCCAAGCGGTTCAATATCGATCCCGCCGATGTCATCGGCCCCGATGATTTCGATGCGTTCCGCGAGGAATGGGAGCGCCAGCGCGCACCGAAGGGCCAAGCCAACCAGCCAACCACGCAGGACGTTTATGGCGGCGGTGTGCAGTTCAACATGGACGCGCCGGAACGCCCGTTCGACCGCGCGGAATATCTGCGATCCGTCGGTGTCCCTCCTGAAAAGGAGGACCAGATTGTCGGCTTCTGGTCCGCGAACAGCGGAAATCAGCGGCTTACCCCCGAAGCGGTCACGGCATGGTATCAGGCCAACGGCATCACTCCGCCTGATCCACAAGCTTTGGCCGCGACCATCGAAACGGCACGCAAGCTGGCACCGGGGACGCGCTTCGGCGGCATCGACACCACGGCGGCGGAAAATGCCTATCGTGAGCGCCTGCGCTCTGATCTGCGGCGGGAAGGTTTCGATCCGACCAGTGGCGGCGCATACGGCGCGCGTGCGATCCGTGGCGCGGCAATGGGCCTTTCCGACGAAATCGAAGGGCTTGGCGGCGCGGTTGATGCGCTTTTCAGCAATCAGGGCGTTGCCGATGGCTACAAGCTGTCGCGCGACCGGGTGCGTGAAGCCTATGCGCAAATGGAGGACCAGCAGGGCACTGCGGGCGTTCTGGCTGAACTTGGCGGCGGCATTGCTGGCGGTCTGGCTATTCCTGGCGGCGCTGCTCGTGGCGTATCGGGCCTTGCGCGGCAGGGTGCTGTTCAGGGCGGCATTGCAGGCTTTGGCTATGGCGAAGGTGTCGGCGGCTCGCTTGGTGGCGCTGTAATGGGCGCTGGCGTTGGCGCCGCGGGTGGTGCGGCGCTGGGCAAGGGTGGTGAGTTGCTTGCCGCGCGTGCTGCCAATCGTGCCACGCAGCCGCTTTCGGACGGCGCTCAGGTCATTTCAGCGGCAGATCGGCTTAACAGCCAGTTCGGCACTGAGATTGCCCCGCTGCCTGCTGACGTTGCAGGAGCCACCACGCGGCGCATTACGGGCGGTGCGGCGCAGTTTCCGCTTGCTGCCGGTTCTATCGTTGGCGGCGCTCAGAAGGTCTCCAACGAGGCCCAGAAGGCGCTTGATGCCATTGCAGGCCTGACCGGCACTCCCGGCACGCGTGAAGCGGCGGGCGAAGCTGCACTGACGGGCGCGCAGAAGTTCATCCAGACGAGCCGCAACAAGGTCAACGCGCTTTATGCCAAGGCGCGCAAGCTTGGTGGTGACGAGCCGGTTGATCTGGCCGAGGCGCGCAAGGTTCTTGACGACAACATTGCCGAGCTTTCGCAGACCCCAGGTGGTGCGGACGGTCTTTCCGCCATGCAGGCATTGCGGGCAGAGCTTGACCAGCCTTTCAGCGTGGAAGCAGTTCGCCGGATGCGCACGCAGATGCGCGACAAGTTCATGAAGGACGGCCTTCGTGGATCTGATACCGAACGGCGCATCGGTCAGGTTCTTGACGCTGCCGACAGTGACATCACCGCAAGCCTCAACGCAGCGGGGAAGGGTGATGCGGCCCGAGCCTATGCCGAGGCAGCGGCGGCGCACAAAGAGCGCGTGCAGGTCATCGAC
>JACCDU010201891.1_pt1 | contig 10335 bp, 11 predicted proteins | sample 7446081 | NCBI WGS metagenome assembly JACCDU01 (sample SAMN15323447, study PRJNA562643) | freshwater metagenome | isolation source: river surface water | place: USA:Blue River Watershed | collected 2017-08-17
CTTTTTTTAAGTTCTCTTTCAAATACTTCAATAAGATTCCAAGCTCCATTTACAGAAGTGGCAATAAGCATTTTGATAGGTTCATCGGGCATGAGTTTGACAAGTTCTGCAAATGCTTGAAGACAAATATCCCATCTCTTACGAGGTTGATTTCTGTTTAGGTTTAATACGATATAATCTTCATCTTTCAACGCAAAGAATTTTCTTGCCAACCCTTTTGGAACTGGATAATGTGTTTCTTTACTGAAACCATGTTGTAGATAACAAGTTGGAAGCGTTATCCCTTGTTCTAAAGCAATTTTTTCCCAATAGGGCGTGAACAACATCGCTATATCTGCATGTTCATTGATGAATTTGATGTAATCTTTCTTTTGACAAAGATATACTTGGTCAATATAAGCAATGATTTTAAACTTACGGTTTGGTATATCTTTGAGTTGTCCTATGACGGAGTTCAATACTAGCATATCATTATAAACGATACAAACGTCAGGTCTATTCGATGTCACGAAATCTTTTACTTGTGCAACTCCAAAACCTGCTTGTTTGGGGTTCTCATTAGCCCAAGCATCATATACATAAACATTCTTGGGATAATCTAAACGATGATTTTGTCCAATTGAATTAAAATTCTGAAAACCATAGATAGATAAAGCAATATTGTCTTTTTTAGAAAGACATTTGGCGAGTTCATAGCCGACTTGACTATAACCATTACTTGATTGAGGATGTGTGACAAAAAATAAAACTCTAATTGTTTGTTTTGATGGAGAAGGAGACATCTTTAATAAGATATTCGTAAGAAAAAAAACAATTCAACCGCAATTATTCTCTTCATAATGAAATAATGAATACTTGTACATTTGATAGCGATCCTGCTTTGACCAACCTTCCTGATATCAATATCACTTTGAATAATATACCAAACACTGTAAGAGAAATTTTGAACACACCGCACAATAAAGCATTGTTATATTCGTCTTATAGAAATGGGATGTTTCAACGGTCTAATGCACAGATCACGATTAGAACTCAAAATATTTTAAACCGTTGTTTGAAAGAAATAGTTTTACACAATTTAAAATATCACACAGTTGCTAGATTATTTAAAAGTACATATGGGGTTGGGGTTGTTGCGATAAAACCAATAGCAAAAGGGACAAGAATATTTGATACGACTTTAGGATGTCTGCCTTGTAATCCTGTAATGATTTCCAAAAACGAAATAGGAAACAATGAAGGTCTTGAAACATTGTTGAATGATTTTTTAGTTCCATCGTTAGAAAATGGTGAATTGCACTATCCAGTTCCTATGTTGGGATTAAATGGAATAGATATAAGTTTTTTCTTGAATCACTCTGAGGATTGTAATGTCGAAAGCATATCCACAGGAAATTGTGATATGAGTGTATATGCTGCAAAGAGAGATATACAAATAGGAGAAGAATTAACATTGGATTATAAAAAGTTTGGAAATGTAATCAGACAAACGATGCCATTTTTATCAGATGGTGGTGCAAAACAGAAGAAAAAACAAATCAAAAAAAAGAAATGACTATCTTAAGGGTATGTGGTTATCCTGTTTATTGTAAAACTTATCAAACCGACGCAGACATCTACTAGAATTACTCTCCAAGTGGCTTCTTTGTTAGCATTCCATGCAAAATAAGCAGCTACTCCCCATAATGTACCATGAATCGGTCTTAGCATGTTCCACCAAATAGGTGCTCCATTCGTTTCAATCCCTGTCTTTCGCCAACCGAAAAGAAAAATGAACCAAAACCCAAATGCTATGATGGTTGCTATGACAGAAAATACTTTTAGGATAAATGGATTTGCAAGTATGATTCCTACAACAATTGCTAAACGTGTTGGGATACATCCTAATATAAAAAGGATCGTTGAATCCATATTGGTTGTTTATTATTTCATACGATAATTTGAAATATTTTGTGATTGTAAATAAAACAATAATGGGTGCATTATCCGCATTTGGTTTTATGTTATCTGTGATTGTGACAATTGCAGTTGCAGCATTTGGATATTATTACTTTAAGATGGGAGGCAACAAAATTTCTTTGGTGGATTTGAGAGAATTCCAAGAACTCGATGATGATATGAAAACGTTTTATAAAACATATGTCATTCCCAAAATTATAGATGACAGTATGAAAAAGGTAAATCCTCTCCTAGAGAAAATGAAAGTAAAAGAATTGATCACCACGAAAACTTATGAAATACAGAAACAACTAGATACCACAATCTCATTTGCATCACAACTACCAACTGTTGGAACTGTTGGCAAGGTACAAATAGAAGAAGAGGAAATTGAGGAAGCAATACCTGAAACTGCAACCGCAACACCAACAACTGCAACTGCAACACCATCAACAGCGACTGCAACACCATCAACTCAAACAGCAACACCAGCAACTCAAACAGCAACACCAGCAACTCAAACAGCAACACCATCAACTCAAACAGCAACACCAGCAACTCAAACAGCAACCACAACTGTGACAAAAGAAGGTTTTATTGATTATCCTAAAAGACAAATACAACCACCGGTCAGTGGAACATCGCAGATACAACCTTATGCAGCAGTTTTAAAAGAAGGTTTTTATAATCTATGAATATAAAGTGGATTTGATTTTATTTTTTATTTTTTTGTTTGAGTGAATTCTCGAAAAAATTGAAACTCTACAAATACTATAGTAAGATAAGATAACCGTAACCCTCAACCAAATCACTATGACGGTCATCATCACAATAACGGCTTCTCCTACAACATCACTTGGAAATAATCATTATGATTACACTTCAAGCGATAAGATTATGAAAGATAAATTTAATGAATATCACATAATTCATTATAGCGGTCAAAATAAAGGACTTCAAGATTACAAACTTCTTAATGCTATCAAAGAAAAAGAAACATTTCATATATATTATCGGAGTGTGCAAAACAAAGGGTATACATATTTGGGATTTACAAATGATGTTGTCATAAAACAAAACAGGCAAAAACATATTGGAGAGAGTACTACACCAGAAGAACGACTCATGATTGGACTTCATGTTCACAAAAGCAACATCGTGGATAAGGAGTTAGACCCAACATCATATTCTGGACCAGGTAAACATAAGTATGCAGTACGTGATCATGCCAAGTTGCCTGAAAGTTATCGTATGAATTTTAATCTAGGATTCTATTGTTTATAGATATGAAAGTTTTTGGGGGAAATGTATAAAGTGTATTGTTATATATTTATGTATTTATTATTTTTCTCATACTATTGTTCCTTTGCCCGTTGTTGCTTATTGCTCTTCTTGTAATCGTAGATTGCCATGGTTTTGTTTCCTGTAAAATCTTTTCATCCATAGATAAAGATGGACTGATAGTTGGTCTAGGTTCTGTATCTGCAAATTGCGATTGAACCATTTCATCTCCGAAAACAAAATACAGTAAACTTTTAAAAACGACAAACCAAAAGAAATTGATGGATGAATCCAATTGTGAATAAAAATGAAAGAAGATATACATAGGAGAACCATATTCACAAACATCATCTAGATTATTTAGGGGGATTTCTGTTTTGAGAATGTCTTTGATAGTGTGTTTTTTATCTCCACCTACTTTGTTCAATATTTCTTGACACGCTTTTTTCATATTTTGAACTCGGGGCGTATCGCTTTTGCCTATATTCATAGATGTAGATGGATCATAAGGATTTCGTGTTCTTTTCTTGCCATTTGAAAGATTAAGTAAAAACTCTTCACACAGTTCTTTAAGAATTTTATTTGGGTCTTCTTCTGCATTTACATCCTTTATATTCAACCCTGCAATTTCTCTCAAGGTATGAATACCAACGATTTCATTATCATCAATTTCTATATCATTGTCATCGATATCAACATGATATTGTTCAAAAGTATTCGATTTGACGCTATTATAGTTGTCTTTTTTGATATTCTGTTTAATAGGTTCTATGGGATTATACAGAACTATTTTCTGTTCTCCTGCGTCGGTCCCTTTACTTGACACGGGTAAAGTAAGAATACAAGGATTGTTTAGCATTAACGAATAACATATCGCGGAACGATCACTTGAAACGAAAACATACTTTTCATTTGCTTTAGCATTTTGATTTGCAGTTGCACATGCTTTGACATAAAGATAGTCCATTGCACGTTTCAAGTCAAAAAGTGCTAAAACAAACTGTTCTGGTTTGAGTTTGATGTAATCATCACTTGCTTCATCATCTATCGTAAGGGTTATTTTATATGTATCTTTCAATGCTTTGATGCCAACGGTTTCAATCTGTTTTTTTAGTTTTTCCAGAATAGGACTTTTTTTGGAAAGCATTTTGAAACCTAAAGTTTTTTTGTTGATTTCGTTGAATAGAAGAAGAAATAATGAAAGACCACGGGGATCATTCGAATTTTGTATTTTTGTATTTAATGCCTTTTCTTCAAAACCATTTATCTTATGTAGTATAATATACTCATTCAAGACATCATCTTTATAAATACGTATAGCTTCAAAGAAAATTAGTTCATTGTCTGCTTTTGTAAGACTATAGTTCTGAAATTCACTTTTGATGCACTTGATAATATTGCTATTGTTTGTATCACTATTTGTATCGTCATATTCACCACCGCCTGATAGATGAGCATAATTTTGTTTATAACTGTCATAATCTATGAACTTTCCCATATAAAGGCTTTCATTTTCAACACAAAACCATTCTTTTGGTAGTTTATTAGCGTCCGTCACAAAACATAATTTGCTTTTAATGAATAATTTTTTTATATAAGAATTAAACACTTTTCCTTGTGTGGTGATATTGTTGTTTTCATAGATACCAGTTTTTTTGAACTTATTTCCTAGTTTAATAGACAAAGCACAACGGTTTGATATGTCTGGAAATCTGACTTCTATATGGGTTTGGTAATCAATGTTTCTATATTCTTTTAGATATTCGTATAAAACATTTCTGGATATATCTTCTGGTTTGACAGAACGAAACACGATTCGTTCTCCATAAGTAGGATAATAAAACTTTTCACATATTTGTTTTGAAAATGCATCTTGGAAAGTATACTTTTTCACATTGTTTGAGCAGTTTGCTTTTTTAGAAATATAATGTTGGTTCACATTCAAACCTAGTATTGCCTTGAAATATGGATGTATATATCCCAAGAGAAGGAAATCTATCAAAAACGCAGGGTTGAAGGATTTCAAATTAGATGCATTATCTGCATTGTGGTCTTCATCAATTGCATCATTGTTGGTTTCTTGTTTGCTCAAAACTTTCTGAACGCGTGCTGTATTCCCATAATCATGAACACTATCCATCAACGTGAGAAACTGTTGCATCTTTCTGTCATCCATTTACTTTTTATTCATATAAATAAAATGAAAATAAGCAAAGAACAATGTAAACAGTTTTTGAATGACTCAACGATAAACCCTTTGACTGGGAGAAAAATAGAAAAAGGTAAAGTGACATATAAACAATTGACGAAAGCATGTCAAGATGTCGCAAATTCTAGAACATTGCCAAAAGATTATAAGGTTCCTCCTATGGGACCGCTTATTCATTTTTATTACGAAGCAGATTCGGTTGAGAAACATGATGACAAGCGTAAAAACATCATCAAAATGATGAACTATTTCCATAACCGTATAAGAGAGTTACAAAATCAAGATAAAGTAAGCAAAATGGAACTAACAGATATAAAAGAGAATCTGAAACATTTCAAACAATGGTTAGAAAATGAAGTTCAAATAAAAAATAAACAAAAATTGACAAATGGTGCAGATATGGAATACATCAAAACAAAAGAGTTAGAGTCTAAGTATGTATATGATGACACACCTGTAAATGAAATTTTCGTGGATAAGGAAATCAAGACAAGTCGATATTTTAATCGTATTCAAGTATTAAACTGTTACAACTCGTTCGTGCATTATGAACATCTATTGAAATCTTGTTTAACATCTAAAACAATCACTTACAGCATATCTACAGGAGAAATAAACGATTTACTAAAAGATAAATTATATTTAGACCATTTGATAAAGAGGAAAATATTTTTACACGATGACATCTATGTCAAAACGTTTCCAGGTGAAAATTGTTACGATGAACTAAAAAAGACCTACGAAGAATATAAAAAATTATATAAAAAACTAAAAAATAAAAGTCCTTAAATAATACATAGTTTTTTGCCATCTAAACCCAATACACCGACCTCTACAAGTGAAGACATATCATCATCCGTTTTGTGTTTATATACTTTGTTTAAAACTTTATCATAAAAGTATTTGGTACCACCCACTTTTATTTTTTGAAGCTCTTTCATTTCGTGTTTTTCTGTGTGATATCCATGCGTCAAAGTGCCTTCTTTATGCATTTTAAAATGTGTCTTACAAAAATTACCGTTTGTTTGATTTCTATTACATCTACAAATACCATTTTTATTCCTGACAAAAGCAAAACATTTGATATCTGGTGGCGCGGTGTCTTCAGTGTCTTTGCATTGTGATAATACACGCGGAGTGTTCAACATAAAGTCACAGAAATTTCTCAAATCATCAAGATTGATATCATAGCGTTCCGCAATTTTTTCAAGCATATACAACGTCGAACTATCATGACTAATCATAGTCAAAAGACTTAACTAGGATATCTAATGCCTGAATAATGTCTTTGAGTGTATAAGAAAAATAAATTATTGATTTCAAATTTTTAGGTATCACAACTTTAAATAAAAAAAATTTATTTCATAGATAAGGATTTGAGTTTGTCAACACATTCTTTCATAACAGATTGTAAGGGTAGTATTTCATTGAGGATTTCTGCAGATTGTTTTACTTCACTCTTAGCAATGTGATCTAAAGTCGTTCCAATTTCTTTAACCTTCTCCCATCTTAGTTTATCGATTTCTTTCCTTTTGTCAACAAAATCACCTAGTTTAGGGAGTGCAGATACTCGTGTAGAACGATGATGGATGGATAAACTTGTTTTTTTTAATGATAACATATTATATATTTTATTGAAGAAAAAAAACCTAAAGAATAATCCAACATTAAATTATAGATGTTACATGCATCATTGACTAAAACTTCTTTTAGAAAAAGTTTTTCTAAAACACCAGCCAAATCAAATATTGGTAATACATTGAATTTCTTTTTCAGTTTCCAAACTAAAAATCTTTTTGTCAAAGATAAACACTCAATAGCAAAATGGACAAAAGAAAAACTTATAGAATTAGGACCTACCTTTATAAAGATAGGACAATTTGTATCATCACGTTCAGATATCTTTGATAAAGAGGTTATCCAAGAATTGCAAACATTACAAGATAAAGCACCACCATTCGACGCAGATACAGCCAAATCAATCATCACAGAAGAATTGGGAGTATCTTATGATGAAATATATTATGATTTTGAAGATATACCTGTTGCTTCAGCATCCATAAGTCAAGTGCACAAGGCAAAATTGATATCTACGAATGAAGATGTTGTCATTAAAGTGCAAAGACCACATATACGGGAAATGTTTGATCGTGATTTTCAAACATTGCAAACGATTTTGAACTTTGCCAGTATCACAAACAGTCGGACTATAACCGATTCGAAGATGCTTTTAGATGATTGTTATCAGTATATGTATGAAGAGTTATCGTTTGAAAAAGAGTTGGATAATATCAATTTGTTTAGAAATTTATTGAAATACAACAGTGAAATAACCATACCAAAACCATTCACACAATATTGCACTTCCAAAATAATAACGATGGAATATGTGCCAAGCAAAAGACTATCTGATGCAAAAGGTGTAGATAAAAGTTTGTTGTCGTCGCAGTTGATGGAATGTTTTATCAAACAAATCATAGAACATGGTGTTATACACGCAGATCCACATCCTGGTAATGTAGGAATATCGAAAGATGGTAAAATAGTTCTTTATGATTTTGGACAGGTAGCTAAATTAGATGAAACGTTATGGTCTAATGTAAAAACATTAATGTTTTCGGTGTATGAACGAGATGTAAATACTGTAACAGATATTTTGTTGAAAACAAAAGCAATCATTCCAACAAAGTCTATGGATACAAAAGTATTGAAAAAATTAGTTGAACAAGTAATTTCATATTTTGAAACTGTAGATTTCAAGGAGTTTCAATTATCTATGTTGGATGATACAGAGTTTGGTTTTGAATTGCCCTTCAAGATAAATCCTAAACTCATCATGGTATTTAGATCTTTATCTTTATTGGAGGGTATATGTAAAGAGTTGGACCCAGACTTTTCATACTTTAAAGTCATGGATTTGTTAATGAGTGATGTATTTTTAGATGTCGATTATATTAATCATCGTGCGAAAAAAGACTTTGCAACCATTTTTGATACATCAACAACCTCTCAAATAGAAGTATTACAAAATACCTTGGAACAAAATAATAAAACTTATATCAAACAAGTCAACAACCGTATGAAGGAATATGAACAGATTATTGGTTTGTTCTTCATGTTTAGTATGTTTGATATTCATAATATACCCAAAACAATAATCATGGGATTGATATTTGGTTTTGTCATAATAAAAAACAAATAATATTATAATAATGACACAGAGAAAGTATCCAATGGATGATGAATCACAATCTTCGTTTGTGAAAACAAATTTGTCATATATCAATCAACCCACGATACCGACAATGAAATCGGTCAATGACAAACGGAAAAAATTATTAAAACATCTATGGGACAAAACAAACGTGTTTGGAAGTATATTAGGTGTAATAATAGGAATAATTGTATTAATAATTTTAGTGATGATGATTGTATTGATCATATTACGTGTATCAACAATGACGATTAAAGAGTACGCAACATTATTCGTTATTTGTATAGTATTACTGATAGCAATTGTAATGAATCAATCATGGATGGTTTCAAGATTTATATAAAGTTTCTCATCATAAAGTAAAAATAGAACAATGTCCAAAGGTGGTAAATACTTATCATCAGGTTCATATGCTTGTACGTTTACTCCACCTGTAAAATGTGAAAACAATTCCAAAAGTCGTTTAAAGTCGTTTAAATCAAACAATTCAGTTGGTAAAGTGTTTGAATCAAGAACCGAAGGTTATGAAGAAGAGAAAATCCAGCACATGATAGATATGATAGATCCAGAACATACGTTTACTCTCCCCTTGTTGAAAAGTTGTGATATATCCACTTTTTCAAAAGAAGATGAGACATACAAATGTGATTTAGCATTCGATGAGTTGAGCAAAAAATATCAGTTGATATATAAAAATGGGGGTCAAGACCTGTTCAAACTTGCAGAAAATTATGAACGAAAAAATGTAAAAACTGGTATCTCTATGTTTATAAAAATATTCAAGTTATTATCTCCATTGCTTTATGGATTGAAAAGGATGAACGCTGATGGCTGGTTTCATATGGATATCAAACCAGCGAATATTCTTTATGATGGAAAGAGATTGAGTTTAATTGATTTTGGTCTTGCGCATCATAAAGATAACATTTACAAATACGAAAACCTGAATATGTTGAACTATAATTATCCATATTATCCACCCGAATTCAAACTATATTGTGCGACACAACAAACAAATAATTCAAGAATAACAAATCAAGCATTTTTGACGAGTGTGTACAAAAATTTCAAGTATGTTGATGTGAAAAGCAAAAAACAGTTGCAAAACGAATTGGAAGGTTTTTTGGAAATGAATAGCATGAAAAAAGACAACTCTGTATTGATAAATAAAATTGATGTATATGGTTTAGGTATCACACTACTCGAACTATATTCATATTTGGTAAGAAAAGACACTGAACTCACCTATATCATCAAACTATGGTGTCAAACCTTTGCCTACGCAAATCCATATATTAGAAAAGATTGGGATAATATCATCACACAATACGAATATATCTGCAAAAATTTTTGTAAGAAATCAGTTGAATAAAAAAAAAATTGAAATTCCTTATTATTCACAAATAACAATTTAAAAGGAACACAAGCAACACAACACAACGCATATTCAAGCGATATGGCTCCTCGTAAGAACATCATGGCTCTCAACGAGATGCTAATCTCCAAGGGTTTCGATGCGGATACAGAGGAGGTTGGAACGACGATGGATTATGAAGGAAAGGTATATGTGGTGATTGAGGAGGATGGCAAGAAGATGTTTGATGAAGTGAAAAAGCCAAAGACGCAAAAGAAGAAGGAGGAGACGAAGAAAGACGAATTGGAGATGGAGAAGTTTGATGAAGAGGAAGCTCCA
>JACCDU010573560.1_pt1 | contig 10333 bp, 9 predicted proteins | sample 7446081 | NCBI WGS metagenome assembly JACCDU01 (sample SAMN15323447, study PRJNA562643) | freshwater metagenome | isolation source: river surface water | place: USA:Blue River Watershed | collected 2017-08-17
AAACTTTGGTGGTGGTGACACGCACCGGGGGCGTTTTTGGATACCGCCCCGAATGATGGATCGGAAAATTTTTAAGTGAAACCCGTACTGGCCCTGGTGGGCCGCCCCAATGTGGGCAAATCCACGCTGTTCAACCGACTCACCAAGAGCCGGGATGCCATCGTGGCCGATTTTGCTGGCTTGACCCGGGACCGTCACTACGGTCAGGGCAAGCAGGGCAAACATGAATACATCGTGATCGACACGGGTGGTTTCGAGCCCGACGCCGGCAGCGGCATTTACAAAGAAATGGCCAAGCAAACGCAGCAAGCGGTGGCCGAGGCCGATGTGGTGATTTTTGTGGTCGATGCCCGTGGGGGCTTGTCGGCTCAGGACCATGACATTGCCAAATACCTGCGCCGCGTGGGCAAGCCGTGTCTGCTGGTGGCCAACAAGGCCGAGGGCATGCGCGAAGGCATCCAGATCACCGAGTTCTACGAACTGGGTCTGGGCGAAGTGCTGGCCATCTCGGCTGCCCACGGGCAGGGCATTCGCGGCTTGGTCGATCTGGCGCTGGAGCCTTTGCACCTGCCGGAAGATCCGGAAGAAACCGAAGAAGACAAGACCATCATCAAGCTGGCAGTGGCGGGGCGCCCCAATGTGGGCAAATCCACTTTGATCAACACCTGGCTGGGTGAAGAGCGCCTGGTGGCCTTTGACATGCCCGGCACCACGCGCGATGCGATCAGCGTGCCTTTCGAGCGCGATGGTCAGAAATTCGAGTTGATCGACACCGCCGGTCTGCGCCGCAAAGGCAAGGTGTTTGAGGCCATCGAGAAGTTCTCGGTCGTCAAAACCCTGCAGGCGGTCGAGTCGGCCAATGTGGTCTTGCTCTTGCTCGATGCCGAGCAGGGCGTGACCGACCAGGATGCCCACATCGCGGGCTTTGCCCTCGAAAGCGGCCGGGCCATGGTGTTGGCGGTCAACAAATGGGATGCGGTGGACGAGTACCAGCGTCAGCTGGTGCAGCGCTCGATTGAAACGCGCTTGCCTTTCCTGAGCTTTGCCAACATCCATTTCATCTCGGCCAAAAAGCGCCAGGGTCTGGGGCCGGTGTGGACCTCGATCATCAAGGCCCACAAGTCGGCCATGGTCAAGATGAGCACCCCGATCCTGACCCGTTTGTTGCTGGAGGCGGTCCAGTTCCAGAGCCCTCAGCGCGGCGGCATGTTCCGCCCCAAAATGCGTTATGCGCACCAAGGCGGCATGAACCCCCCGGTGATCGTGATCCACGGCAACTCGCTGGAGCATGTGACCGAATCCTACAAGCGCTTTTTGGAAGGGCGTTTTCGCAAAGCCTTTGACTTGTCGGGAACCCCTTTGCGCATTGAAATGAAAACGGCCAAGAATCCTTACGCCGACAAGGATTCCGCCTGAATTTTGTGGATTTGGGCTTTTTCAAATGGGCCCCATCGGGCCTGTGGTAAGGTCGGTTCTTTCTAACTTCTGAACACGGAGAATATCGTGAGCAACAAAGGTCAACTTCTGCAAGATCCCTTCTTGAACGCGCTGCGCCGCGAGCATGTGCCGGTCTCGATCTACCTGGTCAACGGCATCAAATTGCAAGGCCAGATCGAATCGTTTGACCAATACGTGGTCTTGTTGCGCAACACCGTCACCCAGATGGTTTACAAGCATGCCATTTCGACCATCGTGCCTGGTCGTTCTGTGACTTTCAACACACCCGGTGAAGGTGAGATCACCGCTTGATGTGTTCCATGAATGCCTGGTGGCCTGAACGGGCCATTGGTGCCCACTGACCTTGTCTGAAACCTCTTTCAAACAGCCCGCGCCGACCTTATTGGTCGGCGTTGACTTTGGGCTGCCGCATTTCGATGCCGAGCTGCAAGAACTCGGGCTTTTGGCCGAATCGGGTGGCTTGAAACCCGTTGCCCGCCTGACGTGCAAGCGCAAGGCTCCCGATCCGGCGCTGTTTGTGGGCAGTGGCAAAGCCGATGAAATCAAGGAATTGGCCCTGATGCATGGCGCCAAAGAGGTGCTTTTTGACCAGGCACTGAGTCCGGCCCAGCAGCGCAATCTGGAGCGTCACATGGGATTGCCGGTCAATGACCGCACTTTGTTGATTCTGGAAATCTTCGCGCAACGTGCCCGCAGCCACGAGGGCAAGCTGCAAGTGGAGCTCGCCAAACTGCAATACCTGAGCACCCGGCTGGTGCGCCGCTGGTCGCACCTGGAGCGCCAAACCGGTGGTATCGGCCTGCGTGGCGGTCCGGGTGAAACCCAAATCGAGCTGGATCGCCGCATGATCGGCGAGGCGATCAAGCGCACCAAAGAGCGCCTGGTCAAGGTCAAAAAACAGCGCAACACCCAGCGCCGCCAACGTGAGCGGCGCGACACGTTCAACATTTCCCTCGTGGGTTACACCAACGCGGGCAAGTCCACCTTGTTCAATGCCTTGGTCAAGGCGCGGGCCTATGCGGCCGATCAGTTGTTTGCCACACTGGACACCACCACCCGTCAGTTGTATTTGGGGGAGGCCGGTCGTTCGGTGTCCCTGTCCGACACGGTGGGCTTCATCCGTGATCTGCCGCACGGATTGGTGGAGGCTTTTCAAGCCACCTTGCAGGAGGCCACCGAAGCAGATTTGCTGCTCCATGTGGTGGATGCAGCGAATCCGGACTTTCCAGAGCAGATGGCCGAAGTGCAAAAAGTGCTGGCCGAGATCGGTGCCGACACCGTGCCGCAGCTCTTGGTGTTCAACAAACTCGATGCCCTGGAGCCTGAGCGCTACCCCTTGCAGCTGCAAAACACCTATGAACTCGATGGCCAGGCAGTTCCGCGCGTTTTCGTGAGCGCCAAATCGGGCAAGGGCCTGGATTTGCTGCGCTCGGCCCTGTCGGGCATCGTGACCACAGCTTTGCCACCGGTGGTGGCCGAACCTGTCGATCCCCGTGACATGACCCGGGAATATCCGGGTGATCTGGCTTGAAAGCCCTTTGAATTCGGCACAATGCGGATTCGTCATTCTGACAAAGACACTTCACCATGAATTTTCAACTGCCAGCCCTGCGATGGTCCTTGCTGCCTGCAAAGATCCGAGGCATGTTCAATCTGAATGACCCCCGCTGGGGCCGCGATGACGACAAGTCATCGGGCGAGCCAGGCCACAAGCCTGCTGGCGACGCACCGCCGCCCACGGGCAACAAGCCCGATGGCTGGCAACAGACGCCTCCAGGGCGCGGCAATCCACAAAGCGGTCCGCCCGACCTCGACGAGCTCTGGCGCGATTTCAACCGAAAGCTAAGCCAGTTGTTTGGCGGCAAAGATGGCGGCCCTCAAAAACCACAAGGCCCATCGGGCGGCCCAGGTGGCCCCGGTATGCCGGCTTTTTTCAAAAATCTGGGTCTGGGCGTGATCTTGGCCGCCGCTTTGCTGGTCTGGTTAGGCACGGGCTTTTTCATCGTGCAGGAAGGCCAGCAAGCGGTCATCACCCAGTTTGGCAAATACCATTCCACGGTGGGGGCCGGTTTCAATTGGCGCATGCCTTACCCGGTGCAACGCCACGAGTTGGTTTATGTGTCGCAAATCCGTTCGGTGGACATTGGCCGCGACTCGATCATCAAAGCCACGGGCCTGCGCGAGTCGGCCATGCTGACCGAAGATGAAAACATCGTCGAAATCAAATTCGCCGTTCAGTACCGTCTGAACGACGCACGGGCTTATCTGTTCGAAAGCAAAAACCCCACCGAGGCGGTGGTGCAGTCGGCCGAGACTGCGGTGCGCGAAGTCGTGGGTAAGATGAAGATGGATTCGGCCTTGGCTGAAGAGCGCGATCAGATCGCACCGCGCGTGCGTGAAAAAATGCAATCTATCCTGGACCGTTACAAGGTTGGCATTGAAGTCGTCAGCATCAACTTGCAGCAAGGTGGGGTGCGCCCACCCGAGCAAGTGCAAGCCGCTTTTGACGATGTGCTCAAGGCCGGTCAGGAGCGTGAACGCGCCAAGAACGAAGCCCAGGCCTATGCGAACGATGTGATCCCACGTGCTGTGGGTGCCGCGTCTCGCCTGAAAGAAGAGGCCGATGCTTACCGTGAAAAAATCGTGGCACAGGCCGAAGGCGATGCGCAGCGTTTCAAATCCATTCTGCCCGAGTACCAGAAGGCTCCCCAGGTCATGCGCGATCGCTTGTACACCGACACGATGCAGCAGATTTACAGCAGCGTGACCAAGGTGCTGGTGGACAGCAAGCAAGGCTCCAACCTCTTGTATTTGCCGCTCGACAAAATCATGCAGCAGGTCGCGCAAACGCCTGCGGCCGAAGCTGCAGCACCTGCGCCTGTCAGCACGGCACCCGCCGGCAACGGCAGCAATGGCACCAACGACAGCCGCTCCCGCGATGCCCAGCGCAGCCGTGACCGCGATCCACGATAAGGACAACGACAAATGAACCGCATTGGATTTTGGGTATCCAGCCTTTTCGTGGCGTTCGCGCTGCTCAGCTCGACCGTGTTCGTGGTCGACCAGCGCCAGTTTGGTGTGGTGTACGCCTTGGGTCAGATCAAGGAAGTGATCACCACGCCGGGTTTGCACTTCAAGTTGCCGCCACCTCTGCAAAACGTCAATTACATCGACAAGCGTTTGCTGACATTGGACAGCCCTGACACCGAGCCCATGCTGACGGCTGAAAAGCAGCGCGTGGTGATCGACTGGTATGTGCGCTGGCGCATCAGCGACCCGCAAGCCTATATCCGCAACGTGGGCCTGGATGAAAAGTCCGGTGCCAACCAGCTCAACCGGGTGGTGCGCAACGCCTTCCAGGAAGAAATCAACAAGCACACCGTCAAGGATTTGCTTTCGCTCAAGCGTGAAGCCTTGATGGACGATGTCAAACGCGCTGTTCTCGAAGTGGTCAAAGGCAGCAAACCCTGGGGCGTGGACGTGGTGGATGTGCGCATCACCCGTGCCGATTATGTGGACACGATCACCGAGTCGGTCTACCGCCGCATGGAAGCCGAACGCAAGCGTGTGGCCAATGAACTGCGCTCTACCGGTGGGGCCGAAGGCGAGAAAATCCGTGCGGACGCCGATCGCCAACGCGAAGTGACGGTGGCCAACGCCTACCGTGAAGCCCAAAAGATCAAAGGGCAGGGCGACGCCCAGGCCGCCCGCATTTATGCCGAGTCCTTTGGTCGCGATCCTCAGTTTGCGCAGTTCTACCGCAGCCTGGAGTCGTACAAAAGCACCTTTGCCAACAAGTCGGATGTGATGGTTTTGGACCCCTCCAGCTCTGACTTTTTCAAGGCCATGCGCAGTTCTGCGGGCGCAGGCACTTCGCCCAGAAAGTAAATCTTGAGTCAAACCCTCCTGCTGGCGCTGGGCCTCATGCTCATCCTGGAGGGCTTGATGCCCATGGTCTCGCCACTGCGGTGGCGTCGCCTGTTCGAGCAGCTGTTGCAGCTGCAAGATGGGCAAATCCGGTTTTTCGGGCTGTTCATGGTCATCGCTGGCCTGATGCTGCTCTGGTGGGTTTCCTGACGTCTGAGTCAGAAAACCGGCCTGCAAGCCGGTAAAATCCTTGTTTTAACAGTCCCCCTCCAATCCCATGTCTGCTTGGGTCCTCCCGGATCACATTGCCGATGTGCTGCCTTCCGAGGCACGCCACATCGAAGAACTCCGTCGCGAACTGCTCGACACGGCCCGTGGCTATGGCTACGAGCTGGTCATGCCGCCGCTGCTGGAGCATTTGGAATCCCTGCTGACCGGCACGGGTGAAGCGCTCGACTTGCAAACCTTCAAGCTGGTGGACCAGCTCTCGGGTCGCACGCTGGGTTTGCGCGCCGACACCACACCCCAGGTGGCCCGCATCGACGCCCATTTGCTGGGCCGCACGGGCTTGACGCGTCTATGCTATTGCGGCCCGGTGTTGCACACCCGTCCTGCACGCCCACACGCCACGCGCGAGCCTTTGCAGCTGGGTGCTGAAATCTACGGCCACGCCGGGCCCGAGGCCGATCTGGAAGTCCTGCTATTGGCGCTGGACTGCTTGCGCGCCGCCCGAGTGAGCGGTTTGCAAGTGGACCTGGCCGATGCCCGCATTGTGGGCAGTTTGCTCAGCGGCGAACGCATGTCCGAAGATTTGCGCCACGACATCCATGCCGCTTTGGCCACCAAAGATGCGCCCAAGCTGGCACGCCTGACCGCAGATTTCTCGGCACCGAGCCGTGAGGGTTTGCTGGCACTGGTGGGTTTGTATGGCGATGTGCGCGTGCTGGACGAGGCCGCCCAGCGCCTGCCTGCCACACCGGCCATCACCCAGGCCTTGGCGCAGCTGCGCTGGTTGTCTGAGCAGATTCCAGGGGTGGCGGTCAGCTTCGATCTGGGCGATTCGCGTGGCTATGCTTATTACAGCGGCATGCGCTTTGCCATTTACGCCAAGGGTGCATCCGATGCCTTGGCCCGTGGCGGCCGTTACGACGGTGTCGGTGCCGTGTTCGGTCACCGCATCGAGCGTGACCGGCCGGCCGTGGGCTTCAGCCTCGACTTGAAAGAACTGGTGGCCGCCGTATCGCCTTTGGCTTTGCGCGCAGCCATCCGCGCCCCTTGGGGCAACTCGCCATCGTTGCGCGAGGCCATCGCCGGCTTGCGCAGCCGTGGCGAAACCGTGGTGTGCGTCTTGCCCGGCCACGAAAGTGAAATTGATGAATTCCATTGCGACCGCGAACTCGTTGAAGCGGCAGGGCAGTGGTTGGTACAGGCTCTTTGAGAAAGAACATTTCAAGCATGAACAAGACGCAAGGCCGTAACGTGGTCGTCGTGGGCACCCAGTGGGGCGACGAGGGCAAAGGCAAACTGGTCGACTGGCTGACCGAAACCGCGCAAGGCGTGGTGCGTTTCCAGGGCGGCCACAACGCAGGCCACACCCTGGTGATCAACGGCGTGAAAACCGCTTTGCACCTGATCCCCAGCGGCATCATGCGTGCGGGCGTCAAATGCTATGTCGGCAACGGCGTGGTGTTGTCCGTACCCAAGCTGCTTGAAGAAATTGCGGGCCTGGAAAAAGCCGGTGTCGAGGTGCGTTCGCGCTTGCGCGTCAGCGAAGCCTGCCCCTTGATCTTGCCCTACCACGTGGCCCTGGATGTGGCCCGAGAAGCGGCCAAGGAAAAAGCTGGCACTGCCAAGATCGGCACCACCGGCCGTGGCATCGGCCCCGCCTACGAAGACAAGGTCGCCCGCCGCGCCATCCGTGTGCAAGACCTGAAATACCCCGAGCGTTTTGCCACCAAGCTGCGCGACAACTTGGCGCTGCACAACCATGTGCTGGTCAACTTCCTGGGCGCTGCGCCTGTGGACTTTGACGCCACTTACAACGAAGCCATGGCCTACGCCAAAGAGCTGTTGCCCATGGTGGCCGATGTGTCGCGCGAACTGAACGATGCCAACAAGGCTGGTGCCAATTTGCTGTTTGAAGGCGCGCAAGGCACCTTGCTCGATGTGGACCACGGCACTTACCCCTTCGTGACCTCGAGCAACTGCGTGGCGGGCAACGCTGCCGCCGGCTCCGGCGTGGGCCCTGGCATGCTGCACTACATCCTGGGCATCACCAAGGCTTATTGCACCCGCGTCGGTGGCGGCCCGTTCCCGACCGAACTCGAGTGGGAAAAAGAAGGCACACCCGGCTACCACATGTCCACCGTGGGCGCTGAAAAAGGCGTGACCACCGGCCGTTCACGCCGTTGCGGTTGGTTCGACGCGGCCTTGCTCAAGCGCAGTGCCCAGGTCAACGGCCTGAGCGGCCTGTGCATCACCAAGCTGGATGTGCTTGACGGCCTCAAGGAGTTGATGCTGTGCACCGGCTACGAGCTGGACGGCGAAACCATCGACATCCTGCCCATGGGCGCGGACGAGATTGCTCGCTGCAAGCCGATTTACGAAGTGATTCCAGGCTGGACCGAAACCACCGTCGGCGTGACCGACATGGACAAACTCCCGGCCAATGCACGTCAGTACCTGGCCCGCATCGCCGAAGTGACCGGTGTGCCCGTGCACATGGTGTCCACCAGCCCGGACCGCGACCACACCATCTTGTTGCATAACCCCTTCAGCGCCTGAGGCGCTGGCGTCTGAATTTTCAAACCCTCACAGAACCTTTGACTGGAGTGACCCCATGTTGACCGAAGACGGCAAACACCTGTACGTGAGCTACGACGAGTACCACAACCTCATCGAAAAGCTCGCGATCAAGATCCACCAATCCGGCTGGCAATTCGACACCATCTTGTGCCTGGCACGTGGTGGCATGCGCCCTGGCGACATCTTGTCGCGCATTTTTGACAAGCCTTTGGCCATCATGTCCACCAGCTCCTACCGTGCCGATGCCGGTACAGTGCAAGGCCATCTGGACATCGCCCGTTTCATCACCACCCCCAAAGGCGAGATCGCCGGTAAAGTGCTGTTGGTGGACGATCTGGCCGACACCGGTCACACCTTGCGCGCCGTGGTGGACCAGCTGAAAAACAACTACAAGCCCATCACAGAATTGCGCACTGCCGTGATCTGGACCAAGGGTGTGTCCACTTTCAAACCCGATTATTCGATCGAAGACCTGCCGACCAACCCCTGGATTCACCAGCCCTTCGAGCCGTATGACAGCATGCGTCCTGAAAAGCTGATGGAAAAGTGGAAAGTCTGAGGACCGTCCTGCATCACTGAAACAGCCTCCTTCGGGAGGCTGTTTGCATTAGGATCCGTGCATGAACCCAAAGCATGCAGCACCCGATGTCACCGGCCTGATCCACCACCCTTATGTGCCGCCAGCGGGCTTTGCAGCGCCACAGCCCGGCGTGTTCAAGGCCTCCACGGTTTACTTTCCCACTGTGGCCGCCATGCGGCAATTTGAATGGAAAGACAAGTCGGCCTACACCTACGGCTTGCATGGCACGCCCACCACCTACACCCTGGAGGAGCGTTTGTGCGCGCTGGAAGGTGGCCAGCAATGCCTGCTGGTGCCCAGCGGCCTGGCAGCTTTGGCCACGGTGGCGCTGGCCTTGCTCAAAACGGGGGATGAAGTGCTGCTGCCCGACAACGCCTATGGCCCCAACAAAGCCTTGGCCGAAGGCGAGCTGCGCCATTACGGCATCACGCACCAGTACTACGACCCGATGCGGCCTGACGACTTGTCGGCACGCTTGAACGAGCGCACCCGATTGGTCTGGCTGGAAGCACCTGGATCGGTCAGCATGGAGTTCCCGGATTTACCGGAGCTGGTGCGCCGCTGCCGGGCGCAGGGCGTGCTGTGTGCGCTCGACAACACCTGGGGTGCGGGCTTGGCATTCCAGCCCTTTGATTTGCTGCGCGACGGTCGTTTGGGCGTGGACATCAGTGCCCATGCCCTGACCAAATACCCCAGCGGCGGCGGCGATGTGCTCATGGGCAGCATCGTCACGCGCGATGCGGCCCTGCATCTGAAGATCAAGTTGTGTCACATGCGGCTGGGTCTGGGGGTCGGGGCCAACGATGCGGAGGCCGTGCTGCGGTCCTTGCCCAGCATCGCTTTGCGCTATGCCGCCCATGACCAATCGGCCAGGGCTTTGGCCACCTGGTGGCAGGGCCAGCCGCAGTGCGTGCAGGTCTTGCATCCGGCCATGCCCGATTCACCTGGGCATGCACACTGGCAAGACCTGTGTGGCGGTCAAGACGGTGGGCTGGCGGCGGGCCTGTTCAGCGTGATGATCGATGCCCGCTACACCCAAGCCCAAGTCGATGCATTTTGTGATGGTCTGACACTGTTCAAAATCGGCTACAGCTGGGGTGGCCCGGTCAGCCTGGTGATGCCTTACAAGCTCGAGTCCATGCGCCAGCATGCCCTGGCACACCTGCAGCCTGGCACGCTGGTCCGTTTTTCGGTGGGGCTGGAGTCTGCAGGCGATTTGCTCCGAGATCTGCAGCAATCGGTCGCGCGCCATTTGCCCGCAGTGTGAGTGGCGTGAAAGTGGCGTGACGGTGGCTTGGTAGTTTCCTGAGTGTTCAGCGGGTCTGTTCGCAGGTAGCCTTGGTTTTGATTTGACTTGATGGCGATCCATGTCTTCCAACGCATCACCCCGCGACCCGCACCCCACTGACGAGCCGGCCTTGCCGACCATGACCACGCCCTATGTTCCACCGCCAGCCGAGGGACCCCGCGCCAAAATGAGACCCTTGGGTTTGGGCGCACCGTTTCGCTGGTTGGACCGTGGCTGGCAAGACCTGGTCAGCCATCCTGCCATTGCGCTGTTTTATGGCTGCAGTTTTTTTGCCATGGCGCACATTCTGGCCCTGGTCTTCAGACACAAGCCAG
>JACCDU011423686.1_pt1 | contig 10332 bp, 7 predicted proteins | sample 7446081 | NCBI WGS metagenome assembly JACCDU01 (sample SAMN15323447, study PRJNA562643) | freshwater metagenome | isolation source: river surface water | place: USA:Blue River Watershed | collected 2017-08-17
CTTCGCCGGCTTGTTCCTCGCGTTTCTGGTTGTAGAGACAATCGCCGACCAGCAGCAGTGGAATTTTCATCAGCACAAGAAGGCAGAGCGTGCAGCAGGGCGTGAACCGAAGCAGGGTTTCTTGACCACAGGGTTATTCTCAATCTCGCGTCACCCAAACTTCTTCAGCGAACAGGCTCAGTGGTGGGTGTTGTTCCTTTGGGCACTTGCTCTGGTGGGCAACGAGGCGATTTGGTTCGGTGCCGGTGCGCTGGTGCTGAGCGCACTTTTCGCCGGATCAACCAAATTCACCGAAGAGCTATCGATTCAGAAATATCCCGAATACCGCGAGTATCAGAGGCGAGTCAGCGCCGTGATTCCCTGGTTTCCAAGCAAGGGCTAAAGGCCAAGCTCAGGCTAGAGGCAAATAGAAAAATCCCCCACCAGGTTGGCGGGGGATTTTTCTTTGAGTGGTTGAAACCTAGTGGGTCGAAGGAGCCTGTTCAACCTCTGAGCGGTCGCCTGACCAGAGGGTGTGGAAGGTGCCATCCATGTCGACGCGCTTGTAGGTGTGAGCGCCGAAGAAGTCGCGCTGACCCTGAACCAAGGCTGCAGATAGGCGTGGTGAACGAAGGCCGTCGTAGTAAGAGAGTGACGAAGCGAACGCTGGAACCGGAATGCCGGCTAGCGAAGCGTTTGCAACAACCTGGCGCCATGAGCTAACCGAGTTGGCGACCGCCTGCTTGAAGTAAGGGTCGAAGATCAAAGACTGAAGCTCTGGGTTCTTGTCATACGCGTCGGCGATGCGGTTTAGGAACTGAGCACGGATGATGCAACCGCCGCGCCAGATCTTTGAAACTGCGCCAAGGTTAATCTCCCAGCCGTATTCCTTAGCGCCCGCACGAATGGCGTCGAAGCCCTGTGCATAGGCAACCAGCTTCGATGCGTAAAGTGCGCGGCGAACGTCTTCAACGAATGCAGCCTTGTCGCTGACCGACCAAGCGGTTGCGTCGGCAGGAAGGCCGTCGACTGCTGCGCGCTGAGCTGCCTGAGACGAAAGCGACCGAGCAAACACGGCTTCGGCGATGCCCGAAACCGGGGTGCCTAGGTTAAGCGCAGTCTGAACGGTCCAAACTCCGGTGCCCTTTGAGCCAGCCTGGTCAAGAATCACGTCAACAAGAGGCTTGCCAGTCTTTGCATCAACCTGCTTTAGAACTTCGGCGGTGATTTCGATCAAGAATGACTCAAGGTCGCCCTTGTTCCACTCGTTAAAGATTTCTGCAATCTCTGCTGGGGTGTAGCCAGCTGCCTGACGAAGAATGTCGTATGCCTCGGCGATCAGCTGCATGTCTGCATACTCGATGCCGTTGTGGATCATCTTCACAAAGTGACCGGCGCCATCGGTGCCAACGTGGGTAACGCAAGGCTCGCCCTCGGCGATTGCCGCGATCGAAGCCAAGATTGGGCCAAGAGTCTTGTAAGCCTCTGCCGAACCACCAGGCATGATCGAAGGGCCCTTTAGCGCGCCCTCTTCACCACCCGAAATACCTGCTCCAACAAAGTTGATTCCCTTTGCAGAAACCTCTTTTTCGCGTCGAATAGTGTCTGTGAACAACGCGTTGCCACCGTCAACAATGATGTCGCCTGGTTCGAAGCGCTCGGCTAGCTGCGAGATCACGGCATCGGTGCCCTTGCCGGCCTGAACCATGATGATTGCGGTGCGTGGCTTAGCCAACGATGCAACAAACTCGTCGATGGTGGTTGAGCCAATAAAGCCGGCCTCTGGGTGCTCGGCTAGAAGAAGTTCGGTGCGCTCTACAGAGCGGTTGTAAACAGCAACGGTGTTGCCTTCGCGGCTGGCGAGGTTGCGAGCCAGGTTTGAGCCCATTACGGCTAGGCCAACGACTCCGATATTTGCTGATGCGGTCATGTCTATTCCTAAAGGTTTATTAGAGGGAAAGGTAGGCGAGGGGGCATTTTCTGCCGATACGCTCGCCGTTGCGCGGACCTAGTTCAACAATATCGCAAAAAGCCCCGTGCTCGCATCGATTGTGCGAATCCGGGGCAATGCAAGCGAGATTATTTCTTTTGACCGTAGACGTTCTGGTAGCGCTCAAAGAGCGAGTCAACGAAGTGCTGGGCAATCGGCTTTGGGTCGCCTAGTTGGTGGGCGAGGTGCGCAGACTTGGCTACGTCTTCGCACATGATGGCTGCCTTGAGTGCCGCCTTGGCGTCTTTGCCGATCGAAAATACCCCGTGCTGACGCATCAAAACGGCCTTTGAGCGGTGGCCACGCAGGGTTTCAACTATTCCCTGCCCGATTGAATCGTCGCCGATGATTGCAAATGGGCCAAGCGGAATCTCGCCACCGAATTCATCGGCAATTGCGGTCAAAATGCACGGGATTGGCTTTTCGACAGCGGCCCAGGCCGAGGCGTAGTTGCTGTGCGTGTGCACAACACCGCCAACCTCTGGCATGTTTCGATAAACATAAGCGTGCGATGCGGTGTCGCTTGATGGTGCTCGATCACCCGAAATAACCTTGCCGTCGAGGTCGCAGTGAATCATGCTCTCTGGGGTCAGCTCGTCATAGAGAAGGCCGCTCGGCTTAATTACGAAGCCGCCTTCAACTCGCTGAGAGATGTTTCCGCCAGACCAAACCACGAGGCCGGCATCCCAAAGTTGGGCGTGCAGACGAGCCAGGTCTTGTCGAGCTTGCTGAATTTCGGCGGTCATTTGCCCTCTTTAGATCTGTGCTGCTAGTCGGTAGTAGCTTGCTGACCACTGTAGTTCTTTGCGGAACGCGCGAAGGTTGGTGTCTTCGTCGATTATTACGAGTTCGGCCTTCGCGATGCGGGCAAAGTCTTCGATGGTCTCTAGCGAAACCGAGTTGGTTAGCACGGTGTGGTGGCTTCCGCCTGCAAGAATCCAGGCCTCGGCCGACTCGGCAAGCGACGGGGCTGGCTCCCAGACAGCGCGGGCCACCGGAAGCTTTGGTAGGTCTTCGGTCGGCTCGACGATGGTGATTTCGTTTGAGATTAAACGGAAGCGGTCGCCCATGTCGGCCAGGCAAACTACGCGACCTGCAGCAGGCTTTGCGGTGAAGACCATGCGAACCGGGTCTTCTTTGCCGCCAATGCCGAGCGGATGGATTTCGATCTTTGGCTTCTGACCCGAGATGGTTGGGCAGACCTCGAGCATGTGGGCGCCAAGCACCTTTGGAGTGCCTGGACCAAAGTGGTAGGTGTAGTCCTCCATAAATGAGGTGCCTCCACCGGCAGGGGTCATCGACTTCAAAATTGCGCCGAGGGCTGAAGTCTTCCAGTCGCCTTCGCCACCGAAGCCATATCCATCGGCCATCAAACGCTGAACGGCAAGACCCGGAAGTTGGCGAAGGTCGCCAAGGTCTTCGAAGTTTGAGGTGAAGGCACCATAACCGCCAGCTTCAAGGATTCCTCGAAGGGCGATTTCGATTTTTGCGCCGTAAACCAGTGATTCGTGGCGTGCGCCGCCGGCGCGAAGTTCTGGCGCAACGTCATATTCGGCTTCATAAACCTTGCAGAGCGCCTCGGCTGCCGCATCGCTAACTTCGGCAACGGCTGCAACGAGGGTGTTCACGCCAAGGTTTTCGATTGACATACCGAATTTCATCTGTGCCGAAACTTTGTCACCGTCTGTGACGGCCACGTAACGCATGTTGTCGCCAAAGCGAGCGAGCTTTAGATTTTGCGAGGTGTTCCAGCCGATGCAGGCAAAGGCCCAGGCGGTGATGCGGTCTTGAACGTGCTTCTCCGTTGGGTGGCCAACAACTACTTTGCGCGCTGTGCCCATGCGGGTCACCATGTGGCCAAATTCACGGTCACCGTGAGCTGCCTGGTTTAGGTTCATAAAGTCCATGTCGATGGTTGCCCATGGCAGTGACTGACCGGCCTGAGTGTGCAGGTGCAGGAGTGGCTTCTGAAGTGCGTCGAGACCCGAGATCCACATCTTGGCAGGCGAGAAGGTGTGCATCCAGGCAATCACACCGATGCACTGGTCGGCGGCCGATGCGTCAAGCATCACGCGACGAATTTCATCGCTGGTCTTCAAAATTGGCTTCCAAACGATGTTTGCCGAGGCTCCAAAGCCTGACTTCAGCTGCTCAACCACTTTTTGCGATTGCTGAGCAACCTGCTCAAGAGTCTCTGGACCATAGAGGTTCTGGGTGCCGGTTAGGAACCAGATTTCTTTAGCTGCTGCGGTCATTTTTTGGTCCTTCGAAAATCGAACTTGTTGCCAATAATGTTATCGCTAACTTAAGCGTCTAGCACGCCGTCTTTTTCGAGTTCCGCCTGCACCTTGGCGGCCAAGTCGGTTGCCGAAACCTGCCAGGTGTCGGCAAAATTTGTGGCCGGGGTGCCGTCGTGAAAAGTTGCGTGCAACTGCGGGTTCAAAACCACAGAAAATCCAGCAGCCTTTGCGCCTCTAGCGCTGGCCTGAACACAGTATTCAGACTGCACGCCAATGAGTTCAACAGCATCAACGCCAAGAGTCTTGAGTTCGCCTGCCAGAGCGGGGTTTGATTCAAAGACATTCTGAGTGGACTTGCGAACCACTCGTTCGCCTTCGGCCGGTGAGAAATAAAGCTCCCAACCCGGGCTAAACGGCTCATCGATGTCGCCCTCGGGGCCATCGTTTTGAACCCAGATGACAGGTTCGCCGGCATCTCTTGCCATGTCGATCTTCTTCTCGAACTTCGCCAAGAATTCGGCCGCGTTTGGAACGGAATATTTACCTTCGACCATGTTCTTTTGAACGTCGACAACGAGAAGTGCGCGCATAATTTCAGACTAGTTGGCGACTGGGTTAACTCGAAGCAATTTGGCAATCCAAATGCCGATTGCACCAGCGACAAACTGCACCAAAATAAACGGTAAGACCGAGTTGGCCTCGATGCCAGCACCGGTGTAGCTAAAGATTCGGCCGATGGTCACCGCCGGGTTGGCAAAACAGGTTGACGATGTGAAGAGAAATGTGGTGCCGATCCAGGCTGGAACAGCCGCCCAGGCCCACTTGCTCAAACCTCGGTCGTTGAGCAGCAAGATAATCGCAATCAAACCAGCCGTCGAAATAAACTCGCCGATTAGTTCGCCGGGGGTGTTGCGCACCTGGCTGGCGAACTGAATCGCAGGAGTATTGAACATCAGGTTGGCAATGATGGAACCTGAAATCGCACCAAAAATCTGGGCCATTGTGTAAACGACAGCATCGAAGGTTTTTATGTGGCGCTTGAACACCATCACCCAGGTGACCACTGGGTTTAGGTGTGCACCACTAATCGGGCTGAATACAAAAATCAGCAAAATTAGCGCACACATCAACGAGAACCAAACAATTAGCATGATCACGCCAACGTCTTTGGTCATGGCCTCAGCCTGAAGGTTTGCGCCAATTACAACGCTCAACAAAAAAGCTGTTGCGAAAAACTCTGCGATGGCTCTGCGCAGCAGTGAGATGTGTGCCAATTTGGTTCCTATCGAATTTGGCCTCGGCGCCAATTACCGAGTTTATGGGTATTGGCGCAGCTGGCCCGCAAAATTCGCCCAGCGGGCTTGTTATGGGAATGTTATTTTTATAGTTGCGCTTGTACCTAGGGACCGATCAAATCTCTGCGGTCGCTCTTGGGATAGGGAATTCTTTGGCAAATCTGCTTTACAAACTTGGCATTTTTTCGGCTCGTCGAGCTTGGTTAGTAATTGTCAGCTGGTTCCTCATCTTGGCAGCCAGCGTTGGTCTAATGGTCAATTTCGCCGGCAAGCTTTCTACCAGCATGTCGCTGCCGGGTACACCATCGCAGTTGGTCATTGACGACCTGAACACATCTTTCCCCAAAGCAAGCAATGGCAATGCCCAAGTGTTGTTGCACAAGAGCAACGGCTTCGAGTTCAACGCCGAAGACAAGAAGCAGATTTTGGCAGTGCTAAAGCAGGTCGAGGCCCTAGAAATCGTGGGCATCGCCCAAGACCCTTTTGCCACCGAAGCTAGTCTTAAAAAGAACCGCATGAAAGTGAGCGACGGCCAGGCTGCGCTCGATTCTGCACCGGCAGAATTACGTGCTGCCCAGGCAAAAATAGATGCCGGCCAAGCCAAACTCGAAAAGTCTCAGGCCGAGCTAACTGCCGGGCAAACCAAGCTCACGGCAGCCAAAGCCGATCTTGACGGCAAACTAGCGCAGCTAAATGGGGCGATTGAGCAGCTCAAGGCTGCAAATGCTCCCGCCTCGCAAATCGACCCCTTGCTGGCAAACCTGGCACAGCTAAACGCGGGTCTTGCCGAGATCGCAAAACAGCAAGCCGCAATCGATGCCGGTCAGGCAAAAATCGATGCCGGCAGCGCCGACTTAGCGGCTGGCCAGCAGAAGATTGACGACGGCTATGCGGCTATCGAATCAAACAAGGCCAAAATCGCAGCTTCGCAGCTAATCATGGCCGCCATGAAGAACTTTCACACGGTTTCAAAAGACGGTCAGACTGCCACGGTAATAGTGATGTTCAATAAGCCATTCGGTCAAATCGAAGAGGCAGAACTCGAATCTGTGGTGGCAACCTTTGAAGCCAATCCAATCTCAAACGTTCAAGTCGAATACTCTCAAGAGCTAACCAAGGCAATGCCAACTCTCGGGGGCCCTGCCGAGGTTGCCGGACTCATCATGGCTGCGATTGTCTTGTTCGTAATGCTCGGCACCTTGGTTGGCGCTGGTCTTCCGGTGCTTGCGGCGATCTTGGGTGTGGGCATTTCGGCCACCGCAACCATGGCACTTTCATCGGTAATCGACATGACAGCCACCACGCCGATGCTTGGCGCGATGCTTGGCCTAGCGGTGGGCATCGACTATTCGCTGTTTATTCTCAACCGTCACCGCCGTCAGCTAAAAGCGGGCATGGATGTTCGCGAGTCGATTGGCCTAGCAAATGGAACATCGGGCAACGCGGTTGTCTTCGCAGGTCTCACTGTCATCATCGCGCTGGTAGCACTTAACCTGACTGGCGTTGGATTCTTGGGTCTAATGGGCAACGCCGCCGCTGTTTCGATTGTGGTCGCCGTTTTGCTTGCAGTTACCTTTACCCCAGCACTACTTGGACTTTTGGGTACTCGCCTGCTTAGCAAGCGCGAGCGCACCAAGATTGCCTTGGCTGCCCAAAGTGAAGCCCCAGTTTTGAAAGACCCAACTCGTGCGGTGTTTGCAACCAAGCGCCCTTGGTTGGCAATTGCTGCCGTAGTGCTCATCATGGGCGTGGCTGCGCAGCCGCTTGCTTCGATGCGGCTTGGCTTGCCTGACGGTTCGTCAGAGCCGGTCACTTCGACTCAATACAAGTCGTTCAAACTCGCCGAAAAGGCCTTTGGTGCCGGCGTAAATGGCCCACTGGTTGCCGTGGCTACCGCAGATCGCCAGATCAATGGCCTTGAGCGCCTCGAGTTTCAAGCCGCTGTAGTCACCAGAATGATGGAGTTGCCAAACGTTTCATCGGCGATTGCTGCAGCGGTTTCGAATGACAAGACCAAGTTCTTGTTCCAGGTGATTCCGGTTGATGGGCCAGCAAGTGAAACCACTGAAAAGTTAGTCTTCGCTTTGCGAGGGCTCTCAGCTGAGTTTAAGCAGAAGTACTCAGTCGAACTCGGTGTCACCGGCGCAGCCGCAGCGAACATCGATATTTCTAAGAAGCTAGCCGATGCCTTGCCGCTGTATCTCGGCGCGGTTCTGCTGTTATCGCTGTTCCTTTTGATTCTGGTTTTCCGTTCGATTCTGGTTCCGCTGATTGCCAGCGCAGGGTTCCTGTTAACCGTGGTGGCAACACTCGGTTCTGCGGTTGCGGTGTTCCAGTGGGGTTGGATGGGCGAGGTTTTCGACATTCACGACCCAGGGCCGATTATGAGCTTCGTGCCAACCCTAATTATTGGAGTGGTCTTTGGGTTAGCGATGGACTATCAGCTGTTCTTGGGCTCGGGAATGAGGGAAGCTTTCGTTCACGGAAAGACGGCCAAGGATGCGGTTAATTTCGGAATTCATCTGTCTCGCCCGGTTGTGATCGCCGCGGCAATCATCATGGTCACCGTTTTTGGGGGCTTCGCTTTCTCAGAGATGACCACCATCCGCCCGATTGGATTTGGGCTTGCCGTTGGCGTTCTTTTCGACGCCTTCTTGGTTCGTTTAGTCTTGGTGCCGGCCCTGATGACTCTGGTCGGTGACAAAGCCTGGTGGTTGCCAAAGTGGCTTGACCGCATTTTGCCGGATGTCGATGTTGAGGGTGCTGCGCTCGAACGCAAAGCCCAGAACTAATTTTTCATTCGTGTCTATTTGACTTCGATTACATCCCCGTCAGCGGTGGCGTCTATGACAGTGATTGTGTAAGCCCCCACTTTGAGCGATTCACCCTTGGCAAGTGGCGCTTTTGTCTTCCAGATGTCTTGCAGGTTATCGAAGTTGCTCTGCACCTGCAGTGGTCCAAAACCAGACTGAAGCGAAGTGTCAATCTTGTAGACCAAAGCTCCCGGCTTGGCCAACTTGCTATCCAAGCCAATCGCGCGACGGCTCTCAACCACAATCGCTGTGGTCTTGCCAGTAGGAATTACCAAGGCCTTCAGGCCTCCCTTGGTTTCAACCGGGGTGATGGTGTGCTGACCAATCGGTGAACTGGCGCATTTGATTTGGTCATCGCTCAACCAGTCAAGCACCCAACGTTCCCAGGCAAAAAGCCCAGGCGCTTGCGAGTTGAAGTCACTAAAGCCCATGTAGCTGAAGTAGCCCACATAACGGTGGAAACCGGCATAGCCAAAGCCTGCCTCATCCCTGGCATAAACGTCAACTAGGCCCAAAGAATGTGAGATTTCGTGGTTGAGCCAGATTGCTCCCCACACATTGATGTCGTTTCCAGAGGTCGCGCCATTGTGCAGATTCTTGCCATCGAGCACAATTCCGTCGTTTTCAAAATAGCTAACCGCCGGGCCATTTTGAAAATGTGTGGCATCTGGGTTGGCAAAAATCAAGAAGCTCCCGGCGTCGCTGTAATCAACGTCTTTATCGGCGAGCTTCAAAGCTTCTTCAACATAAGCTCGCTGGGATTCGTAGGTGTTGAAGTTGTAAGAGGTAGCCGGCTTGCTCATGCGATACCACTTCTGAGTTGGCTGCAGCTGATAGTCAAGCTTGCCGTATGACACTTCAGCGAAAACCTCGGGAGCTCTCTTGATCATGTCAAAAGCTTGCTGCACAGTCTTGGCTGCCGGTGCATCGCTAAAGTCCACAAAGATGACTTTCGATTTCACAGTGCCGGTGCTTTGACCACGGTGACTGATTCGAGGAAAGGCAATGGCAACATCGCCACGTCCATCCGCCACCGGAAGCTTGCAGGCTGCGGTTAGGTCGACCGGAGTGGCGGGTTTGGTCTCGGTGGGCGCAGGTTTTGAAATGACCGGCGTCGGCTTAACTTTCCAAATCTTCTTCTTGCCGGACGCGGTGCAAACCAGAGTGGTCTTGCCGACCTTGGTAGCCTGTCCAACCTTTGTGCACGCTGCCCCAGCCTTTGCTGTCGCGCCGAAGGCCGTTTGCCCGGCACCTACAAGAACGAGTGCGCTTAGCAACGCAATGGCAATTCGAGCCGACTTTAGTTTGTTCATCTTGACCGCCTAGCATGCAAAATTCGAATGGTTCAGTTCTAGTGCAAGCAGCTAAGACGCGTCAAGGTTAGCGATAACATTGGACAAATCTCAGTGAAGGAATGTCCATGATTTCGAGCACAGTTGGAAGCCACGCATTTAATGACGGCTGGATCGTGCGCAAACCGATGGGCCCTTTTGCGGCTGTCATGGGAGGGCCAGAAGGTGTTCGCCAGGTAACTTTGCCACACGATTCTTTGCGCGATGCCGAGCGAACGTCAGATGCGCCTTCGGGGTCGGCCTCGGCTTATTACCCAAGTGGAGCCTGGACCTATGTAAAGACTTTCGATGCACCGGCTGAATGGGCCGGCAAGCGGGTTGCTCTGCAATTCGACGGTGTTGCAAGCAACTCGTTGGTCTACATCAACGAGTCTTTGGTCTCGCAGCGCCCATACACATACGCTCGGTTTATTGCCGACCTAACCGCGTTTTTGAAGCCGGGCGAATCAAACCAAATTCGCGTCGAGGTTCGAACTCACAAAGATTCGCGTTGGTACACCGGTGCCGGCATTTATCGCCCGGTGCAGATTTTGGTCAGCGAACCCGTGCATCTGGTTGCCGATTCGTTGCATGCCGAAACTAAGTCGATCGACGGTGGTTTGGCCGTGATTTCAGTTTCGGCCCAGGTGGGCAACGCCGCGCTCTCGGCAAGCGAAGCAAGGC
>JACCDU010686283.1_pt1 | contig 10328 bp, 8 predicted proteins | sample 7446081 | NCBI WGS metagenome assembly JACCDU01 (sample SAMN15323447, study PRJNA562643) | freshwater metagenome | isolation source: river surface water | place: USA:Blue River Watershed | collected 2017-08-17
ATTGATGAGGACCATGATCTTCTACCTGATGACCTTTGCTTTTTAAATGTTCAATGATCTTTGCCTTAAATTCAAGACCTGCGTGATCACTACCAATATGAATCTTCATGTGGTTAGTTTGGCATAAAACAAAACTGGCTCACCTTATATTCATAAGGAGAGCCAGAAATGTCTAGGATGGGAAGGAATTTAATGCTTATTAGGCGCGTGCGCCGCCCTTGTTACCTTTATGGCCAAAACCTTTTACTCGCTCAACCATATTGGTTACGCGCTCTGTGGTCTTAGCTTTTTCAGTTATCGCTTGAGCAGCGGTTAACTTGCCGGCAGTAACTGCAGCATCAATTTGTTTGTTTATCTCAGAGGAGATTGCAGTAATTAATGCTGCCTTCTTATCACCTGCGATAGTTGCAAGTGTTTCGCCAGCCTTTAATCTTGATTTAATCGTATCGATTGAAATACCAAGAGTTGAGGTGACTATTGCATCAATTGCGGCTCGATCTTTATCCATCTTAACTTTGCCAGCAGCTCTAGCATCTTTAGCAGCCTGCACAATGGCATCTGCTTGAGATTGAGTAATTGTCCCCTTACTTACAAGGGTTGAAAGCAGAGAGGTAATTTTCTCTCCACCCTTTCTATCATCTGCTGATGCAATCGCACCACCAGAAACAGATAGCGCTACTGCCATGGTTGCAATTGCTGCAACAACCTTCTTTTTCATCGATCCTCATTTCTTCAAGTACTTCCTGCACCTGATGTGAGTAGATAACAACCTTTAACTGTGGCAGTTATCCATAACCCCTGAGTGCTAGGTCAGAGTATTTTTGTCTGACTAAATCATAACCCCGCGTAGCAAAGTGCTATCCCTCATATTTCTGTGAGTTGTATGTGAGTTATTTATGCTCGGGTGCTACCTCTCTAGTCACTATGCGTAATTTATTTAACCATTTATCTAGCGCAATGCCATTCAGGCTTTGCCATAAGACCCCAATAAAGGGGGGATGGAGCAGGGTAGAAATGGCAATCAATAATCTAAAAGCCAGAGTTTCAAAGGCAGCAATAGCAGCAGTACTTATCTCACTATTAATTCCAACTAACTCACATGCAGCAGGAAGAGCTAGTGATGTTGTGAACACGATAAGAAGTGGCAGCGGAGTTCCATCTGCTTCACTTGGAAATGATGGTGATTTTTATATTGATTTAAAGAGCATGAATTTCTATGGCCCTAAGAAAAATAAACATTGGCCATTACCAATTTCACTTCGCGGCCCAGTGGGAGCAACTGGTCCGTCAGGAGTAGATGGAAAAAATGGCACAACAGCTAATGCAACAGCTGGTGCACCAGGACCTGCTGGTCCCAAAGGTGACACTGGCGCTACCGGACCAGCTGGCGCAACAGGTGCAACTGGACCAGCTGGTCCAGCCGGATCAAATACGGGAACAGCAGGACCAAAAGGTGACACCGGAGCAACAGGAGCAACAGGTGCTACTGGACCAAAGGGAGATACCGGAACTGCTGGGGCAATTCAACAAATTAATTTGAGTCAGTGGATTTTATCCACCGGTACAGCTGGCGGAGGCTCAGAATCAAGTGCATTTGCAAGTTTGTCTGCAGGCAAAAAATACACCTTTACCATTTTAGTATTTGGAAAAACTTCTACTGGTGTGACTTCATTTAGGACGTATCCAGAATTAAAAGTCTCTGATTCTTCAGCAACCATGAGTTATGAATTTAGTTATTCTTTTGGTCCATCGGCAGATGGAGTAGAAGAATTCAACCGAGTTTCATTTGTAATTTCTGGCTCAATATCTGTAACAGCATCAAGCAATTTCTCTGTCTTAGTTAAAGATGTTAAGGGAACAACTGGAAGCAATTCAGTTACTTTTAGCGGAAAGGCATACATCCAAGAAGTCGGATCTATTAACTAAATATGGAGCGGGTGACCGGGATTGAACCGGCACAGCTAGCTTGGAAGGCTAGAACTCTACCATTGAGCTACACCCGCAAAATTGTTGCGTGATCTGCTACTGCTTCACCAAGTTTATCTTGGTATGCGGTAGCAGGTCATACCTTATTACTTCGGTTAGGAGAAGGGAAAATCACCCTCTAGACTTTCAGCCTTCGGGGCGTAGCGTAGTGGCTAGCGCGCCTGCTTTGGGAGCAGGAGACCGTGGGTTCGAATCCCTCCGCCCCGACCAAAATATTTAATATAACTAATATTTAAAGGGAGTGAAGTAATTGAAAAGCGCTGTTGAGAAACTTTCGCCAACTCGGGTAAAGCTTTCAATTGATGTGCCATTTGCTGAGTTAAAACCACACATTGATGGTGCTTACAAAAGCTTAAGTGAAAAAATTACCATCCCAGGTTTTCGTAAAGGAAAAGTCCCTTCGGCAATGATTGATCAGCGGGTGGGTAGAGGCGCAGTTCTTGATGAGGCGATCAATGCAGCCATTCCAACCTTTTACTCCCAAGCAGCTAAAGATAATGATGTATTAGTAATTGGCCGGCCAACTGTTGAGATTACTGAGCTTAAAGATAATGAGAATTTCACCTTCACAATTGAGGTTGATATCAGGCCAGATATTGCACTGCCTAACTTTTCCGAGATCAAACTTGAAGTTGATGATGTCAAGGTAACTGATGCTGATATTGATGAGCAGGTGCAGGCCCTTCGCACTCGATTTGGCACATTAACAACTGTTGAAAAGGTTGTAGCAAGTGGAGATTTTGTAACTATCGATTTAGTTGCGACTAAAGATGGGGTGGCCTTAGATGGTGGCACAGCAAATGATCTTTCTTATGAGGTTGGCTCTGCTTCGATGATTGATGGTTTGGATGAGGCGTTAATTGGACTTTCAACTGGGGGCGAGAAGAGTTTTGAAACTGCATTAGTTGGGATGGCAGAGGGTGAAAAGGGAAGTGTGAAGGTGAGTGTGAAAGCGGTGAAGGAGCGAGAGCTACCACCTGTTGATGATGCCTTTGCAAAGCTAGCATCTGAGTTTGAAACCTTGGCTGAATTAAAAGCAGATTTAACAACTAGATTAACTAGATTAAAAGAGATGGAACAGGGCGCGCAAGCTAGAGATCTTTTGGTTGAGAAGTTGATTTCATCAGTTGATATTCCACTTCCTGCTGAGATTATTGAGGCAGAGGTCAATGATCACCTGGAAAAAGAGGGCAGATTAGAAGATGACAAACATCGCGCTGAGGTTAATGAAGAGGTAAAGAGCACAATTACTAGAGAGTTTTTACTTGACTCAATTGTGAAGGCAGAGTCAGTTGCCGTAAATGAATCTGAATTAACTGAGTATTTAGTGCGGGCTGCATCTCGTTATGGCATGACCCCAGATCAATTTATTAAAGAGGTTTCACAAGCAGGTCAGGTAACAACTATGGTGGCTGAGGTTGCGCGGGCAAAAGCATTGGCTCAAGTACTAGGCCGGGTTAAGGTTGTTGATAAATCTGGCAAAAAGGTTGATCTTGAGGCGCTCGCCCCAAAGAGTGAACCTGAGAAAAAGAGCGAATAATCGCTTACGGCGAACAAAGATCACGCCTAATCGGGGAAGCATTTTTGCTAAAAGATTGTTAAGGTCATGACAGTATTTTTTCAAGGAAAATCAAACGAGGAGATAAAAGTGGAGCTAAGTACTACCCCACGAAATGCAACTAGTGGTGCTGGTGGACTTGATGATCAGGTTTATCAACGTTTACTAAAAGAGCGAATTATTTTCCTTGGTTCAGTTGTGGAAGATTCAATGGCAAATGCAATTTGCGCACAGATGTTGCTGCTAGCTGCTGAAGATCCAGAAAAAGATATTTATCTTTACATTAATTCACCCGGTGGATCGATCTCAGCAGGTATGGCAATTTATGACACTATGCAATACATCAAAAATGATGTGGCAACAGTTGCAATGGGACTTGCCGCCTCTATGGGTCAATTCTTACTTTGCGCAGGAACTGCTGGAAAAAGATACGCACTACCTCATGCTCGCATCATGATGCACCAACCATCTGGTGGTATTGGTGGAACTGCCTCTGATATCAAAATTCAAGCAGAGCAGATGAGTTTTACTAAGAAGAGCATGGCGGAGTTAATCTCCTTCCACACCGGCCAGAAGGCTGAAACTATTACTGAAGATTCAGATCGTGATCGTTGGTTTACCGCAGCTGAAGCTAAAGAGTATGGATTTGTTGATCATGTTGTTAAATCAGCTGGACAGGTATCTGGAAGCGGAGGCACATCACGATGAAGCCAGATAGAAGTAAGGTAAATGAGATTACATCTCGTTACATCCTGCCAACTATTGAAGAGCGCACCAGTTATGGCTACAAGCGTCTTGATCCATATACCAAATTGTTTGAAGAGCGAATTATTTTCTTAGGTCAGGCAATTGATGACACTGTTGCAAATGATGTAATGGCGCAATTACTAACTCTGGAATCAATGGATCCAGACCGTGACATCATGATGTATATCAACTCTCCAGGTGGATCATTTACGGCATTAACTGCAATTTATGACACGATGCAATTTGTTCGCCCAGATGTAATGACCATCTGTCTTGGTCAAGCAGCTTCTGCTGCTGCTGTACTACTTGCTGGTGGAGCTGCTGGAAAAAGATATGCATTAGAGCATGCTCGAATTTTGATTCACCAACCATATTCTGAAGGTGGCGGACAAGGTTCTGATATTGAGATTCAAGCAAAAGAGATTTTGCGGATGCGAACATTGCTTGAAGAGATGCTGGCTCGTCACTCAAAGAAGAGCCAAGGAGATATTGCCAAAGATATTGAGCGAGATAAGATTTTGACCTCAGCTGAAGCGGTTGAGTACGGGTTAATTGATCAAGTTCTTGCAACTCGTAAGGCTAAAGCAAAAGCATAATTAGGAGGCAGTGATGTCTAAATTAAGTAATGCTGTTGAGGTTATTTTATTTAGAGCGCGCTGGTTATTGGTTCCACTCTATGTTGGCTTAGTTGCCGCCTTAGTACTTTTGATTTATCGCTTTGCTCTTGAGTTTGTTCATATGATTGAAAATGTTGGTGATGCTGATGCGCACAAATTCACACTGGATCTGCTGGCACTATTGGATTTAACTCTGCTAGCAAACCTAATTTTGATTGTGATCTTTGCTGGCTATGAAAACTTTGTCTCTCGAATTGATATTGCCCATGATTCAAAGGATCGACCACATTGGATGGGCACCATTGATTGTTCTGGTCTAAAGATAAAATTAATTGGATCCCTAGTTGCTATCTCAGTGATTGAGTTGTTAAAAGATTTCATTGAGTTAAGTGGCCAGGCAGAGGTTACTGAGGGAACTGTTTGGCGAATTATTATTCACATTACCTTTGTTATCTCAGGTGTCTTATTTGCTCTGATGGATTGGATTGCAGATAAGAGAGAGTTTGAGGGCACTCACTAACTTCAATTCGCCTATAAGCGAACAGATTGTGCCTACTTTTTCCCGCAGCCAACCCAAGCTTCGTTCTACCCTTATCTCCTTCCCAACTGAACAGGAGTAGTAAAAGGTGACAACACGTATTGGCGAGAGTGGTGACTTACTCAAGTGTTCCTTTTGCGGCAAAACTCAAAAGCAGGTTAAGAAGTTAATTGCCGGTCCTGGCGTTTATATCTGTGATGAATGTATTGATCTATGTAATGAAATTATTATTGATGAGTTAAATGAAACCTCATCCTTAGGACTTGCTGAATTACCAAAGCCACAAGAGATCTTTGAATTCCTAGATCAGTATGTAATCGGACAAGATCAGGCAAAGAAATCTTTATCAGTTGCAGTTTATAACCACTACAAGCGGGTGCAATCTGGAGATTCAAAACGTGAAGATGCTATTGAATTATCGAAAAGTAATATTTTAATTTTAGGACCAACTGGCTGCGGAAAGACTTTATTAGCTCAAACACTTGCTCGAATGTTAAATGTGCCATTTGCAATTGCAGATGCGACCGCACTAACTGAGGCTGGTTATGTTGGCGAAGATGTGGAAAACATCTTGCTAAAACTTATTCAAGCTGCTGATTTTGATGTTAAAAAGGCAGAGACTGGAATTATTTATATTGATGAGATTGATAAGGTGGCTAGAAAAGCTGAAAACCCATCAATTACTAGAGATGTCTCTGGTGAAGGTGTTCAACAAGCACTTCTTAAAATACTAGAGGGCACTACCGCCTCTGTTCCACCTCAAGGTGGACGTAAGCATCCACACCAAGAGTTCCTGCAAATTGATACAACAAATATTTTGTTTATTGTTGGTGGAGCCTTTGCTGGCCTTGAGAAAATTATAGAAAGCCGCAAAGGAAAAGCTGGTGTTGGATTTAATGCCAAATTACAAACTATTGATGATGTGGTTAAGACAGATATCTTTGGTGATGCAATGCCAGAGGATCTGCTTAAGTTTGGCATGATCCCTGAGTTCATTGGCCGTCTGCCAATTATGACTAGTGTTGAAAATCTAGATCAAAAAGCATTAATGCAGATATTAACTGAGCCAAAAAATGCGTTAGTTAAGCAGTATCAAAAGCTATTTGATTTAGATGAGGTGGAGTTGGAATTTAGTAATGAAGCACTAGAGGTTGTAGCAGATCTTGCCATTAAGCGCGGTACTGGTGCGCGTGGACTTCGCGCCATCATGGAGGAGACTTTGCTAGGTGTGATGTATGAAGTGCCAAGTCAAAAAGAGATTGGCAAGGTAATAATTACCCCAGCAGTTGTTAGGAAAGAGGAAGCACCAACTTATGTGCCACGTCCTGCTGGTGGACCAAAGCGGGCGGTTAAGGGTGAAAAAGGCTCTGAGGAAAAAAGCGCATAAGATTCAACCCTTATGAGTGGTGATAACAAGAAAGAGTTAGCCGCCACATTTTCCCCTGCCGAGATAGAAGCACCGCTATATAAGAAGTGGCAAGATGCTGGTTACTTTAAAGCAGATGCAAACTCTAAAAAAGTGCCATTTACAATTGTTATCCCACCACCAAATGTCACCGGTTCCTTACATATTGGTCACGCTTTAGATCACACAATCCAAGATTTATTAATTCGCATGAAGCGGATGAAAGGTTTTGAAGCACTATGGCTACCGGGGATGGATCATGCTGGGATTGCAACGCAAAATGTGGTGGAAAAACAATTAGCAACTCAAGGTAAATCTCGTCATGACTTAGGACGGGAAGCATTTATTGAAAAGGTTTGGCAATGGAAGGCTGAATCTGGTGGTGCGATTTTAGATCAAATGAAACGGCTTGGAGATTCAGTTGATTGGGATCGCGAAGCTTTTACGATGGATGCGAATTTAAGCAAAGCGGTTTTAACAATATTTAAGCAGTTATATGACAAGGGTTTGATTTATCGAGCAGAGCGAATCATTAATTGGTGCCCAAGATGCTTAACCGCACTCTCTGATATTGAAGTTGAACATAAAGATGATTCAGGCGAGTTTGTTTCGATTAAATATGGTGATGATAATGTAAATATCACAGTTGCTACCACTAGAGCTGAAACCATGCTGGGTGATGGTGCGGTTGCGGTAAATCCAAATGATGAGCGATATAAACATTTAGTTGGTAAAAAAGTATTACTGCCATTAGTTGATCGAATGATTCCAATTATTGCTGATGAGTTAGTCGATCCAGAATTTGGAACTGGCGCAGTTAAGGTGACTGCTGCCCATGATCCAAATGACTTTGAGATGGGCATGCGCCACGGGGTTGAGTTAGTAATTATTATGAATGAACATGGCGTGATGGCAGGGACTGGAACAAAGTTTGATGGCATGGATCGATTTGATGCTAGAAAAGCAGTAGTTGATGAACTTAGAAAATTAGGGAGAGTGGTTGCAGAAAAGCGACCATATGTTCACGCAGTTGGACATTGCCAAAGGTGTGACACAACTGTTGAGCCAAGACTTTCAAAACAATGGTTTGTAAAGGTAGCACCACTTGCTAAAGCAGCCGGTGATGCGGTTCGCGATGGTCGAGTAAAGATTGAACCAGAGCAGATGTCGCCAAGATATTTTGAATGGGTAGATAACATGCATGATTGGTGTATCTCTCGCCAACTTTGGTGGGGCCATCGCATTCCAGTTTTTTATGGACCAAATGATGAGGTTGTAGTTTGTGGGCCAGATGAAACTCCACCTGCTGGTTACACCCAAGATCCAGATGTATTAGACACCTGGTTTTCCTCTGCGCTTTGGCCATTTTCAACCCTAGGTTGGCCAAATCAAACTCAGGATTTAAAAAAGTTTTATCCAACTTCGGTATTGGTAACTGGCTATGACATATTGTTTTTCTGGGTAGCCAGAATGATGATCATGGGATTGTTTGCAATGGATGGCAAGCAACCATTTGATGTGATTGTTTTGCATGGTTTGGTAAGAGATCAATTTGGTAAAAAGATGAGTAAGAGCCGCGGTAACACCATTGATCCAATTGAGTTTATGGATAAGTACGGCTCAGATGCTTTGCGCTTTACCTTAGCAAGAGGAGCTAATCCAGGAACTGATCAGGCATTAGCTGAAGATTGGGTGGCAGGATCTAGAAATTTTGCAACTAAATTATGGAATGCCACCAGATTTGCGATGTTAAATGGCGCAAATGTTGATGGAGCACTACCAAAGAGTGAACAGTTAGGCGCAATTGATAATTGGATTTTGACCAGATTAGATCAAACAATTTCATCAGCAGATGAGTTATTTGAAAAATTTGAGTTTGCTAAAGCATGTGAGTTGATCTATCACTTTGCTTGGGATGATCTATGTGATTGGTACTTAGAGCTTTCTAAATCAACCTTTAATGCAGGTGGGGCAGAGGCAGAAAAAAGTAAGCGAGTACTAGGTGAGGTATTAGATCAATTACTTCGTTTAATGCACCCAGTAATGCCATTTATTACTGAGCAAATGTGGTGCACATTAACAAATGGAAAATCTTTGATGATTTCAGATTGGCCAACCTCAAATCTTTCTAGCCAAGATCATGCATCAGTTAAATTAGTTGAGCAGATGCAAGAGATCATTACAGAGATTAGAAGATTTAGAAATGATCAAGGAATCAAGAGCACGGCCAAAGTATCGGCGAAATTTACCGGCTTAGTTAAGGTTGGCCTGGAAGATTATGAGGCGGCAATTAGATATGTTGTTAAGTGTGAGGCATCTGGTGATAACTTCACAGCTAAGACACAAATCGGTGATGTTTTAATTGAGTTTGATTTAACTGGCGCAGTTGATTTGGTTGCTGAGCGAGCTCGGTTAAGTAAAGACCTACAAACTGCGCAAAAAGATCGAGATACTGCCAAGATTAAATTAGATAATGAAGGGTTTATGGCTAAAGCGCCAATGGAGGTGGTTACTGAGATTAGAGAGCGGCTTTCGCAAACAACTGCTGATATTGAAAGAATTACCGCCTTGCTTGAAAAACTTCCTAAGTAAATGAGTGATCTTCAAAATATAACTGAGTTGGCTCAAATTGAGGCTGCGTTAAATAAAAGATGGCCTGAAAATAAAATTGAACCAACATTGGATCGAATCTCAGCCTTAGTTGACGCACTTGGCTCACCACAGTTGTCTTATCCAACTATTCACTTAGCTGGCACAAATGGAAAAACCACAACATCTCGAATGATTGATCAATTACTCACCAATCTTGGTTATCGGGTTGGTCGATATACCTCTCCACATCTTGAATCCTTTACCGAGCGAATCAGTATTAAAGGTGAACCAATTACCCCTGCGCAAATGATTGCGACCTATAAAGATATTGCTTTGTATTTAGATTTAATTGACTCCCGCCAACCACATCCAATCTCCTACTTTGAAGCAATGACCGCTATGGCATTTGTCGCTTTTGCTGAATATCCAGTTGATATTGCAGTAATTGAAGCGGGGATGGGTGGGCAATGGGATGCCACAAATGTTTTAGCCTCTCAAGTATCTGTTATGACTCCAATTGGCTTTGATCATATGGAGTATTTGGGAGATACCTTAGAAAAGATCGCCTTAACTAAAGCAGGTATTTTTAAACCAGAATCTAATGTGGTGATGGCTGCGCAAACTGCTGAGGTTGCAAAAGTATTAATGGCTCAGGTGGCTAAGGTTTCAGCGATTCCATTTAGAGAGGGAATTGAATTTTCCGTTAAAAAGCGCTCCCTTGCAGTTGGCGGTCAGTTGATTTCCTTACAAGGTTTGCACGCAGATATCGAAGATATCTTTTTACCTCTTTATGGTGATCATCAAGCAAATAAAGCCGCCCTTGCCTTAGCTTCAGTTGAGGCTTTTACCAGTGTTGCATTAGATCAAGAGTTAGTCAGGGATGCC